>Ga0190319_1000019_pt1 | contig 27188 bp, 39 predicted proteins | sample 48701145_MG_FD_165040 | JGI IMG/M metagenome (GOLD analysis project Ga0190319, IMG submission 165040) | Hydrothermal vent sediment bacterial communities from Southern Trench, Guaymas Basin, Mexico - 4870-11-4-5_MG | ecosystem: Environmental > Aquatic > Marine > Hydrothermal vents > Sediment ...
AATTATAGAGATGCTAAAGATTGTGGTTTGACCAATGCGGACACATCTATACATTCATCCACATTGGTCTTGAGATTCATCGCTGTAGCTAGATCAGCTACAGCTCTTCTCCTTTCAGGGGAACCACTAACTCCCCACATCTGAATCTCTATTTAAAGGCCACTAAGTGGCCTGAACTGTTCTCTTTAAAGTTCTCTTAGCGAATTATCATCAGTTTCTATATAAGTGTTGCTGCTTAGTCATTTATATCTACATTTTGTGAAACAGTTTCTGAAGTCTTCTGCACACTTCTTCAATATCTTCAGTGTCTAGGATTTTTAGTAACTCTTCATATGAAATTTTTGCACTACTGTCAATATCTAAAAAGTCCATGTCTTCTTCTATTCCTGTACTGCTACTTATGAAATCAAAGCTTACTCCTATTGGTGTGCTGCTACTTATTTTCTCAAAAGTTTCTAAGATGAAACTATAATGACTGATACACTCATACTTCTTAGAGCCAACAAAGTCTATCGTGTATATATAGTCAGCTTCATCGTAAAGTGAGACCATAGCAAGATACTCATCTGAAACAACACTCTCAAGAAAACTAGAAAGACTTTCAAGCTCTAGAAATTCACCAGCAAATGTATATAGCTGTCTGTCTCTTTCTCTAGACTTTTCTAAAATCTCCATTATGTCTGCCAAGTTAGTAACAAATATTACTGCTACTTCCCAATAGTTACTAAGATTGACTGCATCTGTAACAAAGAATTCAAAAAGGTCTGCAAAGTTTCCTTCAAATTCATAAGCAGACGCAACGTCATTTAGCTCACTTCTTCTACAAGGAAGAACAACTATATATCCCTTCATAATTTACTCACCTCCAAGATTCTCTCCTAAGATTTGTTTTGAGTCTCTAAGAATGTCTGCTTGATTTCATGCACTCATTGTCTATGAGCACGAGAAGTTCTTCTAGTGAATCTAGCCCTTCTAGTTTTCTTTTCGGTATCACACTTTCAAAACTTTCAAATTCTCTTCCTCTTACCCATAGACGTAGTAATATAGAATCAGTTGTCACTTCTATATGTATAATCTCACAATGCTTTATCACATTCTCATAACTTCCATGTGCTACAAGTGAAAAACCTCCGTCAAAGAGTTGAGCTTCTATGCAATTGTCAGAAAGAGTTGGAAGAAAGACATTATCTGGAATACTTGCTACATTTCCAAAGACTTCTATTAGGATCCTACGACTGTCTTTGTCAAGGTTATCAAATAGCTCATATTTGTCTCTGAGATTAGCTTCCAAGAAATTATTTGTGTCTTCGAAGATATATACTACTTCTATTTCAGGAATGCTTACTGCTCTTCTAAAGTCTGCAAGTGTGACTATCAATTCCCATATGCTTCCTTCAAATTCATATGCTGCTGTCTTTATTGGAATAGAAGCTATTTCATGGTCAATTAGCTCACAGCATATCATATATGCCTTCATATCAGTCTTCCTTATCATGTCACCTATTCAAGTGTCTTTCCAAGAAGTACTGCAAATTCTTCGAGACTTCCAAGATCTTCAAGTTCTTCTCTTGGAACAACTTTGTAGTTTCTGTGCCAGTGACACTTTACGCAAAATTTCTCATGTTCTATATCGATTACTGATTCTATTAAACACGAGACTCTGACTAGTTGCTTGAACTTTCCGTAGAGATGAATGTCAGCCTTTCTTAAAGAAAAACTTACAAATTCAATACAGTCATCTTCTGGAAATGGATAGAACACATTGTCTGGAATAGCTGAAGGACTTCCTAATTCGTCTTGAAGTTCAGGATCCAATCTAGAAAATATTTCTGTTTTGTCTCTGTGTAACATGTCTGCAAGTACATCTAATTCGTCTAGAACGTACACAAAGCAATAATCGCTGCTACCAACTTCTACTAACAGCTCCCATACAGTACCTTCAAATTCGTATGCCTCGTCTCTTATCGCAAAGGCTTCAGTCTCTTCGTCGAGATCTGCAAAAACAATAAATGCATTAATGATCTTCATCAAATCACCTCCTGCAATTTCCTACACAACTCTTGGTCTTCTATACTCTATTACAGTTCCAAATGGAGGCATTGCTCTAGGATGTGTAACTCCGGGATCATGAACCCAAATCCACAGGACGTTATATGGAGGTATAAAGTCTGGATAGCAGTACTCTCTATCATAGCATTCAAGATCTGTGAAGTATATTAAGACATCTGGTCTAATTCCTTTCTCTTTTACAAACTCAAATACTGGTCTGAAGCATGTTCCACCTCCTCCTCTCCATATAGAGGGATCTACTTTCTGACCTCTGTACATTATTCTTTGTACTCCTTTGATCTCATTATCACAGACTATGATCCATGCCTCTACAGCTTCAAATGTATTCAGTATTGCCAGTGTTTCAGATACAAACCATTGGAACTCTTGATCTGTAATAGAGCTACTTGAGTCTACTGCTATTACAACAGTTAGCTTCTCTCCTGCTAATCCTGGAAGAATAATTCCATGCGGATAAGTTTGCTTTTTGGGAGGAATCCATCGATAATCTACTTTTGCGGACTGTCTTATGAATCTCTCCAGCAGTACTTTCCATGGTAACGCTGGTCTTAATACTTCTTCTACAATTCTTTCCCATCCAGGAGTTCTTGCAGTTCCCCACGATCTGCCAATTGAATCTCTGTTTTTCTCTACGTCTTCTCTTCCAGGTCTTCCTTCTCTTCCACTTCCTCTTGGAGGTAGATCGAATTGATCTATGACTATATAGTCTTCTCCTTCTACACCACTTGGTGGACTTGGTGGTGGAATAGCTTCTGGTGGGATTTTATGAGGCGGTACTACTCCAGATCCTCCGCACGTAGGACAAGGTTTGACTTCTCCGGTTCCTGGCTCAGTGACACTTCCACTTCCTCCGCAAGTAGGACAAGGTACTACTTCTCCTTCTCCCTCGCACGTAGGACATGTTACTGTACCACTTCCTCCACAAGTTGGACACGGCTCCTTCTGACCAGTAGTTGGCTCTGTAACATTGCCTGTTCCTCCACAAGTTGGACAAGGAGTTCTGCCAGTGCCATCACAAGTAGGACATCTCTGAGGCTGAGGCATTGGTTGAGGAGCTCCAAGTACTTCACCAGTACCACCACAAGTAGGACAAGTTTCCTCTGTTCCATCTGGCTTAGTTATTTTTCCAGTACCACCGCAAGTAGGACAAGGTCTTTTTGGAGGCTGGAATGATGGAACTTTTCCTGTACCTCCACATACAGGACATCCAGTAGATGTACCAGTCTGAGGATCTTGTACTCTTCCGCTACCACCACAAACCGGACAGCTGGTTGGAAGTGGAACTATTACTCTAGTTAAGGGCCCAATCTTCTTGGTAATTCCATACTTCTTCATCCATAGAAAGATCTCTTCTGTCGTCCATCCTCTAAATCTCTCATCGATGTAGAATCTTAGCTTTTCACCTCTTCCTTCTTTATTGTAGTATCTGCATTCTCCGGCTGATAGATCAAGCCATACTTCTGGAAGCTTTCCAATTCCAAAGTCTTGGAGAGTTAAATTGTCTAAGTAATCGCACGCAATGTTCCAGAGTTCCCAGTCCAACTGTGAAGCTCTAGCACCGATTTCAACTCCTCTTTCCTGTGCATACTGTATGACATGAAATATTTCATGTGCTATTACTTGCATCAACTCTGGTATAGTAAGAGCTTTGACAAAGCATTCATTGATTACTATGATTCTTCTTTCAAAGTCAATGTATGCTGTAGGGCAATCATCAAAGTTTTTCGTAAGAACTATTGGAAACTCATATAGAAGTGCACCAAGAAATGGATTTCTTATTGCAAGCTGGTATCTAGCTCTCTGTATTTTCTCTTGTGGGGATAATCCAGATCCAATGTCAATTCTCCTAATTGGCATATTTCTCACCTCTCAAATAAGAGAAAAAGACAAAGAACGTTTAAACTCTTGGTATCAACTTTTTTGCTCTTCTCTTAGCTTCTTCTATTTCTTCTTTGCTTGCACCTTTGATTTTACCTGTTATCAGCCACTGTGTTACTATTTTGACAATTCTTGGAGCTATCCGCTCCACATACTCCTTGTACTTTCTGTAAGCTCTACGCATGAATGCAACAACGACGTCTCTTGGTGCTTCTGGAATGTTGAGATCATAGAGATACAGTAGATAGTCACAATAGTTCTTTAGTGCTTCTTCAAATGACAGTCTTGCCAATTCTGGTCTTACTCTTTCTCCTTTAGCTAGTCTTTCTGGTATAGTTTTCACATAATCGACAAGCTTTAGAGCGCCATCAAGCGCGAACCATAAGAGATCAAGTCTTGGAAGAGCCTTGCCTTCAACTTCTACTTGCTCATCTTTTGCTCCTGCTTCTGCATAGATGTCTTTTACTGGATGCGGCTTCAATCCTCGTACGATTTTCGATGGAACATCCTTTACTTTTCTGGTCAGAGAGCGCCATGCTAGAAACTCAATTCCTACTTCTGGCCCTATAGCTCCTATTACTGCTTCTCTTACTTCTTCTTCTGGAATCATATAATCTCCAGCAGCCTCAAGAACATGGCTTACAAATTCCCAAGATCTTGGACTAGGGAAAGGACGTTCAGGATCAAATCTAAGCAAGTATTGCTCTCTTCTATACTCTGGTTCTAAGAACGAAATGACGTCTTCATGAATATTTGCAAGTTCTGCCCATCTTCTCCACACTTCATAGTCGACTGCTATATCTAAGATGATGAATCTGTTTCTCAATGGAGGCGGCAAGGGATAAGCTATCATTGCTTGCTCTGGAGGATTTTGTGCACCAATTACCATCCAGCCTCTTGGAAGTTTGTATTCTCCAATTTTTCTGTCTAGTATAAGTTGATAGCAACTTGCTTGTACGGCAGGCGGTGCTAAGTTAATTTCGTCAAGAAACAGTATACCGTATCCGCTTCTTGGCCATACTTCTGGTAATATCCACTTTACTACATCTTCTACTTCATGATCTACTCTCTTCTTGGCAAATTGAGGAAGACCTTTTATGTCTGTAGGATCAAATTGAGACAGTCTTACATCAATATATCTGAGCTTGATCCCTCTTGATCTAAGCATTTCATTTAATTCTACTACACATTGTCTAATTGCTTGAGAGTTGTGAGAGATAAAGCCATTAGACCAGTAGTTTCTTAATCTGTCATCGTCTGTAGTTACACATAGATCGTATACTCTTTCAATTCCAGTATCTCTCTTACTTACAACTCTTACGAATCTAAAGTCGCTTGGAATCTCAATTACTTGAACCCCGAAAGTATCTGCTATTCTCTTAAAGAATTCTGGATGCAAATCACGTCCTCTCTTATTCCTTAGATGTCTCCATCCGCATTCTCTATAGACTTTTCTAGAGAATTTCTTTCCAGTTGCTTCTCTATATAACTTCACCTTCTCAATTATCAAGTCTCTCATGAATGACGGAAGATACTGATAGTTGTCAATAGAATCTCTTAGTCTTTCTAACTTCTTGCTTTTCAGGAGTTGTAAGTAATGATTCTTCTCTGAATGTTGTACTCTATTAAAGAGATTTGCAAGTAGAATTCCGTTTATATTCCATGCTATACATTTGTAGTATGGTTTTCCAACTTTTGTTTCTTCTTTAATGGCTGTAAAGACTCCAAGCGTCATTGCTACTTTCTGAGCAAGCTCTGCAATCTTTCTTTCTCTGTTACCAACTATTACTAGTGCAGTAGGAGTTCTGTTTGGATCTTTTTGATTCTTCACAAATCCACCGTCACTTTCAAATAGTCCTTTTAGAAATGCAATTCTGCATTCTGCAGTTGATTTCATTATAATCTCTTCAAACTTGTCTTCTATGATCTTGCCTTTCTTCTTACGTCTTCCTATTGGTTCTTTTTCTTTGATTCCAAGGAACTCTATAAACTCTGCTAGCATTGAAGACGAAAACGCAAGAGTATAGTAGTTCTCGCTCTTCTTCAAAACTCTTGGCTCTATGGCAAAGATTTGCTTCATGTACTCTATTATAGTTTTGATCATCTCTGGTCTAGCACCAATTTTAATTCCACATCTGTGCCTCCTCTTCCTTACTCTTGGAGATTTTATTGCTCCGTCTCCTATTAGGAGACCAAGTATGTATGCCAATTCTGGAGTCATTTTCTCTGGTATCTCGATTCTCTTCTCTCTTGGACTAGGTATATATTCGAACTTTGGAAGCACATTGCTACCTCCTTCTACAAATTTTGGTACCAATACTACATAGTCTCCGATTTCAAGATCTTCTAGTCTCTTATACATGAAGACTCCGCTCTTGTCTAGTGTAAGTACAAGGTGATCTTTTGCTCCTCTAAGTTTGTGTCCTGTCTCAGTTTCTATTTCTATTGTAGGGACTGTAACAACACTAGAGATATTGACTAGTCTTGGTATCTCATCAAAGCTCTCTATTTGAACTGGAATTTCAAGTTCATTGAATCCAGGATTGTGAATCTTCTTAACTCTTGATTCTACAAGTTCTCCTATTCTTGTAAGTTGGTCATCTACTATAATCCATGTATCTGATGAACAATGTTTGCCCAGTCCAGGCGGGCCTTGTAGTAAGATTGCTGGTACTTTTTCCGGCCCTTCGTCTAAGAGTCTGAGATACATCTTTTTAACAAAGTCTTTTGCCTGCTCTACATTGATCGGCATAGCATCACCTCAAATATTTCCAAATGTCCCTGCTTCTCAGATACTCATATCCAGGAACTGCAGAAGATGCTATATCAGACCAGAATTTCTCCCAGTATTCAACATTACTAGCTGGTGGTATAGACTCTGATTCTGCAGGTTGTCTCATTTCAACTCTTCTTCTTGGTCTTTCTTCGAACATTTCTTCTATAGGTTCTATAGGTTCAATCATTGGTCTCTCTGATATAGCTGGAGGTGGAGCTAGTTCTCTTGCTCTTCTCAATGGTTCCAACAATATATCAACAATATCTGAAACTAGATCTTTTCTTCTTCTCATCATTATTAGTACTACCACATATCAAAAAACGATTCTCTCTGTACTAGTATTTTGTGCACTCTTTAAGTTTAGCAAGCATTAACATAGTTTGGTGATAAGATGATGAGACTATTTAGTCCATCAATAGAGATGTTCCAAGGAATCTGGGAAGACATAGACGAATTTACAGAAAAAATCATAAGAAAAAGAGGAAGAAAAGCTCTTGGAGCGAAAAAGAAGAGATGGAAAACAAAAGAGATCTACAAGAGTCTAATGGAAATACCTCCAGGTGCACAGAAGCAAGTTAGATTTTCTGTATTCGAGAAAACATTTGGTGAAGAAGGTCTATCAGAGCTTCCATTGAAGCTAAGAGTAAAGAGACTGAGATCAGTCTTAAGAAGAGCAATGAAGTATGGAATCATTGAAAGATTTAGTACATTCCAAATATCTGGTGGTGACTACATGATTGTCGTAAAGAGATCAGAGATTCCAAAAGAAGAACTAGAATCTATACTTGGTCTTGCTATTCTAGAAGAGGAAGAAGAAGGATTAGAGTCTCTTGAAGAGTAGAGAGGTGATGCAGATGATATGGGAAGACTTTAATCCAAGACAAGTATTAGTTGTGACAATAGATACTGTAACTAGAGAGATTGTTGGAATAAGCTTACCATTGATAAGTGTTGACATTGGATATAATGAACTCAGAGACTATCCAAATACATTGGAAGCTGTATACTTTATACTAGACAATGAGGCATATGACAGCATCATAAAGAAAGAAGAAGGCATCACTTACAAGGTTGAATTACTTCTATCACCTGAAGCAGCTTGGTATGTACTTGAAGCTCTAGATAGAGACACTGAAGAGCAGCTTACTGAAGTTCCAGTACCAATTCCAAGACTATGGTGATTCATACTGTTTACTCTATAAAAGACGCAAAGAAATTCTTAGAAGAACATGGATACACTGCAAAGCTGTGGTCTAGATATCCAGATAGATGGGAAATTCTAGAAGAGATCACAGGTCTTAGTATAGAAGACATTCCACCATTTGTAAGAGGTGCTCTTCTAGCAAAATACAAGAAGCAAATAGAAGACATAGCAGAAAGAAGATGGACTCTAATATTAATAGATGCGAACAAGGCAGCAGAGAGAATAGAATCAGTTCTCAAGTACACCTATGGTCTTGAAGATCCAGTAGTAAAACTAGAAGTGTATCCGCATGTAGTATATGGTTGGAGAATCAAGAAGAAGATGAAAAGAAGTGGAAAACCAGTATACTTTGCAAGAAGAGTAGAGAAGATTATAGATCCATGGAAAGGAGGAGTATTTATTGCTGTACCAAGAGAATACAAGAAAGATCTAGTTGAACTCGTAGAATTTCTTAGGAGTCAAATAGCAAGATACTACTATCCATTGTAGCAATGAAAGATGCAATAGTAGTACCAATTCCATTTCCTCCATTTGTTGCATTTCTTTCAAAAGATTCAATCAGAAGAATGAGAAAAGACTTAGTAGAGATACTACTAGATTCGATTGTTTTACTTGATTCTGCAAGAGAGAGACTAGATGTAATTAAAAAGCAGTACGAAGACATTGTAAAAATTGCAGAGATCTTTCATAGGCTTGGAAGTGCAGTTTTTGGACTTCTGAAAATACCAGAGAACATAATGTCTGTAGTAGACTCTGCAATAGATGTTCTTCTTGGAATAGAAGAAGCAGCAGAGAAAAAGTAAGATAAGTTACTTGCAAAGCTTTCTCAGCTCTTCAGCAAATTTCTCTATTGTAAGATTGCCAAGTTCTCTTTCTCTGTAAAACCACTCTACAAAAGAGCTTCCAAGATTCTCTATCACAAATCTCCCTATATCAAGTGCTGGCTTGATTCTCTTCCACCATAAATCTGATTGCATAAGAGCCTTCTCAAACAAGTCTTCTGTAACTTGGACTCTTACATCTACTGGTACTTCTACTCTTACTAGCTCTCCTTTAGACATCTGCAATCTCTTGTATTCTTCTGATTCCATGAAGATTCTTGGCAGATCTTCTAATTTTACTCTTCCTTCTAACACCATCCACTTCCAGTATTCTAGTCCTGGTTTATCTGGATGTCTTCCAAAGACCTCAAAGTAGATCTGCATAATCTTGTTCTCTACTTCAATCTCTGGTGTCATCTTTGGAGGATTCTTTAGCTTCTCTTCAAGTTCTGGTGTTATCTTTTCAGGATGTAAGAACAAGTAGTACTTTACCAGCTGGCGACATTCTACTCCCCAGTCAGTAGGAGGAATATCCAGAAACTGCATAATAAAGTCTTCAATCTCTTTTGGCAATCCATTCTCAAGTGCTCTTTCAAACTCTGGCCAAGAGTTGATACCATGTTTCTTACATAGATCTAGAAGAGGCTTCCAGTATGGATTCAGTATACCTACGTTTGAACCTCCTCCTCCACAGAACACATTTCTAGCTGCATTTCTCCATATCTTTGCACAAGATTTTACATGCTCATACCAATACTTATTCTTATCAAGTCTTCCTACATTCCAATGAGGTCTATTAAACGATTCATGAACTGTCTTAGATATTCCAACTCCTACATATCGAAGATCAGGATACAGTTTTACTAGAAGCATCTTATAGTAGTCACTGTCTCTAGCTCTCCATGGAGCTTCCTTTAGTAAGTCAAGATCGTCTAACCACTCTACAACATCAAATCTTTCTCTACAACAAAGTTGAGCTGAATCCAAGTTATTCTCCTCTAAGTACTGTATAATCTGCCTTAAATCTTTCAAAAACTGATCGCAGAAGAATTCATCTGAATCAGATACTAGTAACCAAGATCTGTCTAAAGCATTTAGTTCTCTTGCAATCTTTTTTGCCTCTTCAATGTAGTAGTTTCTAGATTCTGGAAAGTTGTCTCTCCACTCTCTTTCAAGTATGATTACGTTTCTATGCTTCAGAAGCTCTTTCTTCTGTTCTTCTGTAAATGGCCTTTGCTTTTCAACTACCAGTATGACATAGTCTACGTATGGTGCTACTAGATCTACACATTTCTTAGTGTTCTCGTACTCATCTGCATATGTAATCTGACAATAGAAGACCAATGGTTCTTTCATCAGTAGACCCCCAGATGCTTCTTAAGCTCTTCTTCTTCAGAAGCTCTAGCTTTTTCTATGTATTCGTTGAGCAGATCAATCAATGCATTTGGATTTTGGAGTATGATCTCTTGTTCTTCAACTAGCCTTGCAAGAAATTCATTCATTATCCTATTACTTCTAGCAACAGCTCCTTTGACACAGTCTATAATTCTTCTTACAAACTCATCTCTAGACACTTTGAAGATATGACAGAAGTCTTCAAGTAATTGATCATCTATCTCAACTTCAATCTCAATTGGAATCTTCAAATTCTCACCTCCAAGTACTAGTATGCTTAAAGACCGTATAACTTGAAGTAATTTATTGTTTCTTCTATTCCTCTTGCAAAGCTATACTTAGGTCTAAAGCCAAGAGATCCTATCTTAGACCAGTCTACTGACTGCTCTCTTATTTCTCTTACATATTCTTTTGGTGTATCTACATATACAGGGTCAATTTTGAAGAGCTCACATATGGTCTTTACAACTTCTTCTTGACTAAGAACATCATTCGTTCCAATGTTGAACACTCCTCTATCAGCTTTCTCTAACAGCAGTTGTATAGCTCTTGCAAGATCCTTGACGTATATATACTGTCGCTTATTGTCTTTAGTCTGTCTAAAAATCTCAGGTCTTCTTCCAAGAATGCACTTTCTTATGACATTGGGTATAATTCTACTGCCAGTATCATACCCATAGATGTTGCATGGTCTTACCACTATGATATTCATGTCGTATAGATCCATATACGTTCTTGCAATATAGTCTGCAGCTATTTTAGACGATGAATAGTGATCAGTTGAAACGAGAGAGTCTTCTTCTTTTGCATTTATCCTGTTACCATAGACTTTGTCAGTAGAGAACACTATCACCTTTGGTACTTCTAGAATTCTACATGCCTCCAATACGTTCACTGTTCCAATAATGTTGGTATTGTATGTAGTAACAGGATCTTTGTTGCATACTCTTACATGTGCAACTGCAGCAAGATGAATTACAACTTCTGGCTTTGACCAAGTGATAACATTTCTGGTAAAGTTGAAGTCAAGAAGATCTCCAACTAAAGTAGACACTTTCTTGTATACTCCCATCTTCCAAAATACTTTGCTTGGATCATATGTTCTATACGTACCATAGACGTTGTATCCAGATGATACGAAATAGTCACAGAGATGAGCACCTACAAATCCAGAGATACCTGTTATAAGAATGTCCATATCAAATCACTCCAACAAAAAATAGAGAAGTTGGTAGATCTCTTGCTACACTTTGAACTCAAGTTCTTCTGGTCTTACCTTTCTTATAGTTACCTCTACAATATCACCTCTCTTGATTCCAAGCTTGTCTGCTATTGTCTTCTTTATGACTATTCTTCTAAGTCTTTGGACTCTAGCTTTAAAAGTTGCAGTTTCAACATTCTCCTTTGATTCAGACTTCTCAACTTCTACCATATAACATCACCTCTCACTTTCAACTTCTTTCAAAACTTTCTTCCACACAGATGGCTTAAGATACAGCTCTTTTAGATCTCTAAAGTGCTCACATTCTTCAAACTTCTCTCCATTGCAATACTCTACGAAGTGGTCATAATTCACTTTTGCTCTGCACACTTTTATTAGTGTGCATACCATAGAGATCCCGTAAATACTAGTATGAAAACTTTAATAAACATTGCAATTGTGTACAACGTTCACAGTTCAACCATTCTAACATGTTTGCATTCAGCTAAATTGAGTATGAGCTGCTACTCTTTTATGCTATGTCGTCTAAACCTTACATTAGAAGAGAAAAGGAGGTGACTCAATGGAAGCTGGAATTAGGCCAATCAGAGAAAAATTTCTATTACCAAACTATCTTGGAGCTCTTGAATTCAAAGAAGGATTTGTATTTTTCAGAGTTGTAAGGAGAATGATCTGCAGATACAAGCCATATCCAGTGATAGATGAGAATGGAAACTCTATAGACGTTCAGCCACTTTCATATGAGACAGAGCACAGATTCAGAGACCCAAGAAATACAGAGAACAGTATCTTATATTTAGAGTCTACTACTAGCCCAGATGGATATCCATGGTTCTTGCATGGAGCAATTGGAATCAAGCCTCAATACATATACATGTATCTGAGAATACCAGAGGGGAGAGAGATACCAGGAAGATTTCCAAACCTTGATCCTATTAGACCTTCTGCAGGTGACAATTTCGGCTATATAAATTCTGAGTTCAGCCCATATGGTGAACCTACAGACTTTGTAGAATTAGTTATACCTCCAAGAGTGCACGTCTCAGCAGAGTATTATAACAAAGATCCAGACAGATCTCACCAGCCAGTTCTTGATCTGTTCTTCTGTGTGTACAGAATTCAGATTTTCAAACCAGACAATGATAAGCACAAGAAGATAATAGCGGACATTGCTCAGAGAAGAGTACCAGCTGCATTCTTGATGACTGGTGGTGCAGAAACACCATTGGAAATGGGTACTACTCTCATGAAAGACTGGGATGTGAGACCTATATCATTAGATGAGGCAAGTGAATTGTGAGGTGATGGTAATGAAAAGAGATATCCTTGAGAAATTGAAAGTAGCAAGCAAACATATTACAACGTCAGAAACAGACATCTTCGATTCTAATGTATCTGAATCTAAGTTCAGATACATTGTGAAGATCATATTACCAGGAGACCAGGTTGCAGACAGAACAGTTGATATCTTCAAGAAAAAAGAAGATGGAACTTATACAAAGAAGTTTGCAATGATTCCAGTTGCATCAGCTGACATAACAGAGCTTGGATCAGACAATCCAGAGCATCCCATACTTGTTCTAGAAGGAGGAACAAATTTAGCTGCCAAGGTTAATGCTGGCACTGGAATAACTCTATCAGTAATATACTGGGATGATGAAGTATGACGAAGAATGAAATCAAAAGAACTCTAGACCAAATACAGAGAGAGTTGCAGAACATCTCAAAGAAGCTCGACATGCTGACTCACATTATCGATTTTGGTCTGCCTAATAGCAATAGATGGAAGTGGGTACCAGTAAAAATAATCAATCGAGTAATACTTCCAGGAGATAGAGTTGAGCTTTATGACCACAAAGGATCTGGATACATTTATTATTTTATGGCAACTATGAATAGTCCAGATTTGAGATTTCACATAGATGTAGGAGCAGATAATAGACTTGAAATAGACATAAGTCCAAGAGATCTTTACAATATGGGTCTGACTGGCACACATCAAGGATATTTCCAGGTAACAGCATGGAAGCCGGATCAGAATTTTTATGCCATTGGCTATAGCCCTATCGGACTTGGAGTGCCGTTTACAGGATCTAATAGAGCAGAGGTAGTAAATCCGACTAGCTCCCCCGTAGTAATATACTACTTGATTGCATGGCTGCTGATGACAAGGTGGTAGTGCATGACAAAGAGTACTGCTACAAAAGTAATTGTTCTCCCGCCTGTACAAGAAGAGAGTCAGAACCAGCTAAGATTTGAGACTGTAACTAGTACAATTGACCTAAATCAGATACTGAGTAATCCTGTTCTCTTCTTAATCTATCTTCCAGTACTTCCGCTGCTTGCAATTGCTCAAGTTCTACAAACTATGCAAAACTATAATGTTCAGAGCTATCCATTCTCTCTTCCTCTACCATACAAATACATAGTTAGAAGAATCGAAGTGATAAGAGATGAAGAAGGAAGAATTGTTAAGATCATTGACACAATTGAGTCAATTTGACCCTCTTCAACTAATCTTTTATGAAGAGCTTGCTAGAGAGCTTAAGGAAAGACAAATCAAAACAGAAGTACCAAGTATTGCTACCAAGATTATAGACAAGAGAAATATTATCGTTAAAGATCTGTATACGTTTCTCAAATTAGAAGGTAGAGGAACTATTCACGAAGTACTACTTATATCTGACTCTCCTGAATTTAGAGTTTTGATTGATTTAGACAACTCTATTTTTGATTGGAGTTACAAAGAGTTATTAGAGCTATCTCCTTATATAGATGCAATAACTGCAGTTCAGACTAATGGGCAGTATATTTTTAGACTAAATTCTGTCTCATTTATAAGTGTATTCTCGCTAAGAATATCTGCAAAAAGGGTTACTTTTACAAAGGCATACGCTAAGTTCGATCTCTGTAGATGAAACAATTCTTAAATTGACAACATACCATAACTTTATTTGTAGAGAAGTGATGTGAGGTGAAGCAGAGATGTCAATAGTAGGAGATACTGTAGAGATTGTGCACTATCTGAAAAAGATAGTTGGCAAGTTTATGAAGGATGAAGGAATCTATACTTTTGCCAAACCAACTCTAGCGATTATATTATCAGAGCAGCAGATCTCTACTTCTGAAGTTTGGTCAGACGTTTTAGACTTATCCCTTCTTGGACTAAAAGTCTTTTTCATTCAGAATGAACAAGACGTTCCAGTCTATGTTGGATTCTATGTAAGACCCTCTCCTAATTCCATAATTGAAGCTCCGATTAGAGAAGATATACTAGTAGATTCTGGTGAAACCAAGATTGCGTTACTCAAAGATAGGTTTCCAGCTTGTAGGTTGAAATTCTATGCTAAATCTTCTCCAAATAAGGGTCACGTAAATTGTGTTTTAGCTTCATGGTCGATGTGAGGTGATGCAGGTGTTGTGTGAAAACTGTTTGAAAAAGAATGTTTGTATGGATTGGTTTAGAATAAGAGAGCTGGTCAGTGTACTACAGTTCGCTGAAATCGAAGTCAAGAGATGCAAAGAGTTTACACTTGTTGGAACAAGTAAAGTAGAGGAGAAGAAAAAAGAAGAAGAGAAGGAAGAAGAAGGAGGTGAAGAATAATGGGTATAATTGCATTAGACTATTACGGACAACTTCTTGAAAATATTAGTGGTAGAGTGAACATCTCACTGACTACTTTAAGAGACGACATCAGAGGAAGTGGTAACAAAACTCTAACTGATTTGTTCAACAAACTAGATGCACTAGATAACGCTCTGGCTTCAGTTGCCACAGATAAATTCAGAGTTTCGCTTGTAGATTCACTTCCAAGTGGTTCTAATCTCATTGGAAAAATAGCAGGAGATCAAGGATTAGCTCTAAAGCAGGTAGGATCAGACGATGGGAGACTTGATGTATATTGCTCATTTGTTGCTAATCCATCAAACTTGGATGTTGCTCTCTCTACGAGGCTATCAGAGTCTACATTTACTGACAGATTCCCTGCTGGAGCTTCTCTTGGTGACAGCATGAGCAATCCTACTACAACTCTAATCGGAGCATGTCTAATGGGATTCGATGGCAGCTATTGGGAGAGACTCAAGACTGATGGATCAAATAGACTACTTGTCAATGCTGCTGTCGTTGCCAATCCATCGAATTTAGATGTTGCATTGTCAACAAGGGCATCTGAATCTACGCTGAGTTCACTTGATGGAAAATTCCCAAGTGCTGCATCTTTAAGCGATTCATTGTCTAATCCAAGCACAACTATAGTAGGCTCAGCTTTGCTTGGATGGGATGGTAGCTATTGGAGAAGAATTGCTGTTGACAGCTCATCGAGATTGAGAGCTGTCGTGGAATCGATCCCAAGTATTCCAGCTGGTTCGAATATAATCGGTGGAGTCTTCGCCGATTACGCTTATGGTCATACGATCAATGAGCAAGTAGGAACAACAGAAGTAACAGGAACTGCAATAGACGTAAGAAGAAGAGGTGGCAAGCTAATATACATGCATAACAGTCAGGATGTTGATGTTACAGTTACAATTGAAGGTAGCTACGATGGTTCGGAATGGTTCCCAATACGAAGCAATATTTCGTTAGCAGCAGGAGAAAAGAAAGTTGGAATACTGACAGACAGATTCGGCTATATAAGAGCTAAAGCTGTGGCTTCGTCTTCTCCGTCATCTGGAAGTGTTGTAATTACAGTAGCTTCGATGTCATGGTGATAACATGAAGATAACGATACACCTCGATCTTGAAGAAATGGACTACATAGCGATAGTTCAAGCTGCCAATTTCAGAAGGAAGAGTACAGAAGACTTCATCAGAGAAGCAATAAGAGAAGCAATTGATAAGGTAATGATAGACATGAGACTTGAACAAACTCAGTCCTTTCAACAAAGAGCAACAGAACAACAAGATCAAGGAACTGAAAAAGAAATTCGAGGGTCTGAGAGTAAAGAAGAGAAAAAGAGAGGTGATAAATCATGACAGACGAAGAGACTAAGAATGAAAGCGAACCAATGTCAGAATCTCCACCTCCGACTCAAAAAGACCCAGAAGACTACGAGTATCATGTCAAAATAGATCGTATAGAGGACGATCAAGTCTGCATACTGTGTGAAGAAGTAGACGGCAACGACGGGTTTGCTGTGTGGCTTCCACTAGAAGAAGTAGAAAAGCTAAGTCCGCCAGAGCTAATGGAGAGGATTCAACCAGAGATTGACAGAAGAATAGAGTTCCTCATTCAACTCAAGAAAAAAGAAGAGGAAGAGAAGCGTAAAGCTGAGTTGTTGAAGAAGATGAAAGAAAGTAAAGTTTGGGAAGCTCCAAGATGAGAAGGTGATTCTCTTTGTCTCTCTTGCCTTTAGACTTGAACAGCCAGCTTCTTGAGAGTATTAAACAGCAAACAGATAAGCTTACATTCGATGATCTATCTTCTCTAATGATTAACAGAGTAGACTCTATGCCTTCTTTGAGAAAGTCGCTCCAAATTCCAGAGAACTCTCTGTTTCAAGTGCCTGAAGGTTTTACAGTAATAGTTTTGGATGATCTTTACGCAATCGGAGATCTGTATGTCGAAGGTGATATACTGGTGATCTGAAATGGGAAGATTAGGGTTTCGAGGTGGAGCAAGTGGTAAGATATACAGATTCGTTGAAGAATCTGCTGGAGAACTAAAAGCTAAGAATGAAAGCGATGGAATTGACTTACTCAAAGCAGATTCTACGACAATTACTGACGCCTCAGGAATCAAGCTAAAAAATCACGATGTAACTAGAGCTGGCGGTAGTGGTGGCAAGTATAATAGCGAGGTTTCACAGTTTGCAGATTCTGGCAATATAAGCTGTACAATTGGAACTGGCGGAACAAACGAAAGAACTACCGTTTTATCTCTACCGTCCAACTGGTATAATATAATTCCAAAGGCTGTTTACATTGAAATCAGTGGAACTGTTGCATCTGGTGAAACGATAAGCGTTAGTGTTAAAGCAATAATGGATAACGGAGATGAATACGAGATAACGAGTTATTCTGTTACAGAAGCGACTGGAAATAAAACAGCAAGTACTGATGAGATATACGCTAACCTTTTGAGCAATGTAAGAAGTGCAGGTAAGAACATTGATGGCAGAAGGATTACCTCAGTTGTTGCGGATGTTAACACAAGTGCAAGCTCGACAGATGCTACTGTAAAAGTTAGAGCTATCGGGGTGAGAACTTGACCTTGTTTAAAGTGTTTAAAGGTGAGAAAGCTCCAGAATTGCTGAAATACAACTACAAATATCTGGTAAAAGTTGATAGCTTTGAAGAGTTCGACGTTTACAGCACGGATAGCTCTAATGTTCCAGATGATCGTATTATCACGGAAGAGGAGTTAGAAAAGTTGAGAAAGGAGAGAGAAGAGGGAGTGATGTAAAATGTTTGAGTTAAAGAAAATAGAAGCTGAATGGAAAGCAAGAATGCACAAGGCTTTAAGTTTTGATGGAAAGGACGATTATGTGGAAGTGCCGGATTCACCAAGTCTAGATATAGCGGACGAAATTACAGTAATGGCGTGGGTAAAACCAGCTGAGTCTAAACGACAAGTAATAGTATCAAAGCGTAAAGCATTAATAGGATGGTTGTTCCAGATAAATAAGGATAATAGATTATATATATATCTTCAAGGAGTAAATGGTTGTGCAGGAGCAAATTCTACAAGTAAAATAACAATAGGACAATGGAACCATGTAACATTCATAGGAAAAATGAACGATGTTGGAACATTCGCTATAAACGGTGTATTAGAGGAATGGAAAAGTTTGTCAATAGTCGGGGACATCACGAATGATGAACCTGTGCAAATAGGAACATATGCTTCTGGCGAGTATGGAAGATGGTTCAATGGTCTCATCGCCCATGTCCGCATCTACAACCGTGCCTTAAGTGCCTCAGAAATCAAATACCTCTATCGTAACTGGTGGGATCTGATTGATCCAGAACACCTTGTGTTATGGCTAAATCCAGCAGGAATCGATGTAGCAAATTCTAAATGGTGGGATCTATCGGGAAAGGGTAATCACGGAACTATTCACGGAGCAACTGAAGTTAAATTAGTTGAAGATGAGGTGATAGTCGAGTGAAAATAGGAATGCCAAAAGAGCTAAACATAACAACTAAACCTACCGCTGGAGAAATAACCACAATCATGTTTAAGAAGCCAGTCTACTCAATACTCATAGAAAACAGATCAGAAAAATACGCTCTTTACGCTTCGTTTAACATGGGTGAAGATTGGGTTGAAATTCCATGCGGATTCGGATTTTTTGATTTCTTTGCAAGCATGGGTAAACCGATTATTCTGTTAAAATCTGATGGAGAAAGTCAGCCCGTTAGAATAGTTTATAGACTAGTAGAAGGAGGTAGATAGATGTTAATCCCATTAGGAGTTCTGGAAAAGCTAATGAAAGCAATTGGAACTCCAGATTCGTCTCCTCCAGAAGGTGGAGTAGTATTATTGGGATATGACGGAAGCTATGTAAGACGGGTTAAAACGACCAGCGACGGGAAACTGGTGCTCTGGCTCGGCTGAGCTGGGGCACCAGCCCGATATTGCTGGTCGACCCTTCATTTTTGCAATCAGTTAACGTTAGCATTCTACCCAGAGATAGTGGAAATTACAATCTCGGATCAAACGATAAACGCTGGAAAGATGTCTATGGCAAATACTTGGATATTACAAGATCGTTTTCATCTGGTATAGAGATAGCACTAAGACTAAAGAACACTGACACTTCATGGTATGCATCACCAGCTATATTGTTTGAGCAATCCTACTCTGGATATGAAAATCACAAAGTAAGAATCTATAGTATTCTGAACGCACTATACATAGACGCTACAACAGATGGATCAACATGGTCTACTGCTCTTAGGATATACTCAAACCTTCTAAGTACTAGAGATATAAGACCAATGAATGACGACTACTTTGATCTTGGCTCTTCATCGTTTAGATGGAAGAGCGTCTACTCATTGTTTGTATCAGTAACAAGGAACTTTACATCTGGTGTAGAAACAGGATTAATACTTGAGAACAAAGCAGATGATTACTTTAGCCCAAAAATAGTGTTCAAGAACAATGAAAGTACTACAGAAGGAAAGTATCAAGTTGCAATATACGGATACATGAATGCTTTGAGAGTAGCATCTACTGAAGACAATTGGTCATCACAAAAGATTGTTGCAACATTTGGATACAATGAAATACTATTCAATAACACAGTAAGACCAATTTCAGACGGTAATATTGACTTAGGAACTTCTGATTACATGTGGAGGAATATTTATGGTAGTTTTTTGTCGATAACAAGAAGTTTTACAGGTGATCCGGAAACAGGAATAGTTTTAGAAAACAAATCAACTGATGCAAATGCTATCTATTCACCGTCTCTGATATTTAAAGTAAATAGTACTACGCCTTCTTATACTCAGTTCAGAATATGTTATTATAACAATCAGCTACTATTCCAATTCTATGATGATAATACAGGATATTGGTATAGTCTGCTCAGTGCAGATGCAAGTGAAAACTCTGTAAAAGCTGTACATATACGATCATTTTCAGATGGTGATTACGACTTAGGAACTTCTGATTACAGATGGAACAATATCTACTCATGCAAGAATATTATCATAAGATCTTTTGATACAAATCCTCAGTATGCTTACGCAGCAGAAGATGGACTAGTTCTCAAGAATAAAAGCACGAATACTACACTTTCTCCAAAGATTTTATTCGAGAATTCTGATGCACCAGATGAAAAGGTAGCAATAGTTGCTGGAAGAGGAGAATATGGCTATGTGCTATCAGTATGTTCAACTCCAGACAACTGGTCTACTATATATGCACCATTAGAGATAGGGATAGACGGGATTGACATTGTTACATCTACTCATCTATATCCTGCTGGTGATGGCGAATATGATTTAGGATCATCTAACCGTAGATGGAGAAATCTCTATGTTGTAAATCTCTACACTGGTGACATTAACCTTAACAACGGATGGAAAGTAACAGAGCTTCCTGACGGTTTAGTTGTAAAAGATCCAAGTGGAGAAGAAATATTTAAGATAACGAAAGATGGAATATGGTTTAAAGGTAAAAAGATAGGAGAGTGATAGCATGGGGCTGTATCTCAGAGCACCAGACGGAACATATATAAGAGTAGACGATGGGTTAGGACATCTAAAGCTTGATGCGTTTGACATAATTAAAGCATATACAAGACATACGACAGACAAGTCATTGACAGGAACATTAAGTACACATATTGTAGGAAAAACGGTAACTATAGATAGTGGAGAAACTGTATATACTGGAGAAAGAATAAGAGGTATTCTGTGTACAAGACTTGAGATTTATGGCACACTAAGTGCAAACGGATATGGTGCTAAAGGTGGATCAAGTCCAGAAAGTGAAACGCATGGAAATCCTGGAGAAAGTGCTGGTAATGGTGGTGGGGGAGGCGGTGCAGACTATGACAATCATTGGTATGGTGGAGCAGGAGGTGATGGAGAAACAGGCTCTGGTGGTGGAGCAGGAGGTGATGCTTGGAGTTCTACAAATGCTGGAGGAGGAGGAGGTTCGTTTGCGTACATAACAAACGTAAAGTACGAAAATTTATTGAGTACGGTGGTAGATTTCTCATTAAGGTATACACCGTACGGAGCAGGTGGTGGAAGCGGTGGAAATTATGGCGGTGGAGCTGGCGGTAATGGAGGAGGTTGCATAATAATTGGCTGTGAGACTTTGGTCTTGGATGGTCAGATAACAGCAAATGGCACAAATGGAGGGTCGTATGAAGGAAGTAGTGGAGCTGGTGGTGGTGGAGCTGGCGGTTGCATAGTAATCTTTGCAAGATACTTAGAAGGAACAGGGACTATCACTGCTAAAGGAGGAAATGGTGGTAGTTCGAATCACGGTGGAGGTGGAGGCGGTGGAGCTGGCGGTTTAGTAGTCATAGTGACAGAGGAAACAACTAATCCGTACACAGTAGATGTTAGCGGAGGCGTAGGTGGCTCAGGGTATTATGGTGACGGAGGTAATGGCGACGATGGTCAATTATTGTTCAAGACATATCCAATTTAGCTTTTGAAAATAAAAGAGTGGTGATAAAATGGCTAAGCTGAGTATAGGTAAAATCTCGAAAGATTTAGGATTTGTACTAATGAAATTAGGATTGAACTTAACTAAATCACATCTAAGCGAGAACACATATTGGACTCTAAAATCAGCCATACAAGACGCTGAATTCATAGCAAAAGAAAAAATTGAAATAAAGCAGATAGAAAGCAGTAAATTGTACCAAATCGTCAAAAAGCAAATGCAAACAGATACATGGTTATGGGATGGAGTAATATACTACACTACACTGAATGAATGGAAGAAAATTATTCGTCAGGATCTAATTAACAGACTGAAGTGGATTCTTGACAAGTTTGATTGTGACAACTTTGCAACGATATTTACAGCGTTTATGTCAGTGTTCTATGGTTTAAACTCTGCTGGACTTGCACTTGGAGCTGTGCTGGACAAGAATACCAAGAAAGTAATTGGATATCATGCCTATAATGTGATTGTAGCTGAAGATTCTGGAGAAGTGAAATTATTTATCTACGAGCCTCAGAACGATACAATAAAAGAAGCAAAAAGAGAAACAGATATGGATTGGGGTATATATAGAACTGATTTAATAGTTTGGAGGTGATAGAAATGGATATGACAAGTATATACGAGCTAGTAGGAGTTGTAGTAAGCTTTGCAATTGGAATAGCTGCTGGAACTGCAAAGTATAGGAAATTCAAGAAGATTCTAGAAGAAGCTGTTGACATAGTAGAAGATGTAAATGAACTTCTAAAAGATATTGAAAATGCATTAGAAGATGACAAGATAACCAAAGAAGAAGTAAAGAAAATATACGAAGATGCAAAGTCAGTTGTAGACGAGTTTAGAGAACTTGTTAGAGCTATAAGGAACCTCTTTTCCTAACAAACGTACTGCTAAAATACTATACTGTAGAGTAACTCTATTATCAGAACAAGTGAACTAGATATTGGTATGAACTCACCAGATCCTATAGAAATAGAAGAGATGATAAAGTTGCTCAATGAGAATATTTCCCAAGAAGAAGCATACAATGATCAGCTATTCAGATACAAGATACTAAAGATGTTTAGAGCAACAGCAATGGCAACATACTTCAACTATCAACAAATATGTCAGCTAAGAAAGAGCATATCTTGGATCAAGTTTCTAGTAACTTCTGTGCTTCTTCTAATAGTGCTCAATTTGATCTTCTTGAAAGCATAGCAGCAAGCAGAGAGGATAAATACTTTGTAGCAATACTGAAATTCTCTGCTACATACTTACTTTGATATGACAGAGAAGATATCCGAATGGTTAGAAACTGCTATAAAGTTTGCAGAGAGAAGAAGAAAGAATGTCACTGGATTCAGAGTAGTAATAGAAACAGAAAGAAGTAAAACAAATGAAGTCATCCAAAGACTCAGAAAGAATAACATCAAGATCATAGGGAACATAGAAAACTTCATAGTAGCAGATATACCAGATACCAGCTACTTAGATCTAATAGCAAGAGATCCTTATGTAAAGTATGTAAGCTATGAGAAAAAATTCTGGCCAATGGCACATGGTCTTGATGAACTTATCAAAAGAATAGCAATATCAACAGACTCTCTTCTTAAGCTTCTAAGTACACCAGACCTGCAAAAACTTGGATTCAACTTCAAACCAGCAGCAGAGCTTACTAGTCCATTTAATGCTCTTCTAAAAGACATCGAAAATTTATCTGAAATTGCAAAAAATCCTTCAAAATTATCTAGCTACATCAAGTATACATTTGGACCAATTCCAGTGATAGCAAGAGCAGACTGGAAACTAGTAACTTATACAAGAGAGCTTCTTGGTGTACCAAAAAGTAACAGGCTAAGCAGCAAAACAATTGTTGGAGTCATAGATAGCGAACTATATCCTCACCCAGCATGGAGAAAGCCGTACAAATACATACTTTTAAATGAACCTTTGCCAATGGGACATGGATGCTTAACTGGAGACACAAAAGTTGTGACTACATACTGCGGTCTTACTACACTAGAGGAGCTATGGAGAAGCATAGATGAAAAGCCAACTGCAACACTAGACGGTGGAGAGTTCAAAGCAATTAGAGACAACGTCTATGTTCTAACAGATGAAGGTCCTACTAGAGTAATTGGAATCTACAGAATGAGAGACAACAAGTCTGTTAGGATTCATACTTACTATGGAACGATAGAATCTACAACATGGCATAAGTTCTTTGTAATAGTACCAAAGAAAAGATGGAAGTTTGGATACGAAATCAAAGAAATTGAAGCTGAAGAGCTATATCATCTTGTGAAGAAGTCAAGAACAAGGCTGCTGTTATTGTTGCCGAAGTTTGACTCTACTGTTCTAAATAAGAACATTGAAGGAATAGATTGGAGAACAGCATATCTTGCAGGACTAATCAAAGGAGATGGATCTGCCAGACTGAAAAAATACAGAGGAAAGTCTAAAAGCTATATCTCAATAACTAGCAAATACTACGAGTTTATAAAAAGAGTAGCAAAGCTTTTAGAAGGCTTCAGCGTCAAGTACAGAATCATACAAAGAACGTCTGGATATGGTGTAAAAGAGTGGAGACTAGTTGCATATAAAAGAGATCTAGTCAGAAAGATAAATTGGATCAACAGAAACATAAGACTCCTTGGAAAGAATTTCGAACTATTATGTGCATGGATTAGTGGATTCTTTGATGCAGACGGTGGAGTAGATACGTATGGCCCAAAGCTTCATAATACAGACATTCGTATCTTAGAGACTATACAGAACATACTAAGAAATCTAGGAATTTACTGTTATATCAGAAAGAAAACTAAGACTAAAAAGACTAGAAAAGACTATTGGACATTGCAGATAGAAGATCCTCTTTACGAACGACTATTAAAGTATTCTGTACATCCAAGAAAGAACAAACTCCGTCTTGTAAGGACAGATTTCAATTATTTGTACTCTAGGTCAATAAGAAAATTAGAAAACTACAGAGGTGTAGTGATAAAAGATGTAGAGCTGGTTCAATACGATAAACCCATATACTTCTATGATCTCTCAACAGAAGCTGGAAAATACACTGCAAATGGAATAGTTACACACAATACATGGTGCAGTACATGTGCATTTGGAGATCCTATGATAACAAGATTTGGACATTTCTATCCAGTAGCTCAGGCAGCACCTGGAAGAATGGTCTTCGTCAAAGTATTTGGTGCATTTGGCCCATGCAGTGGATATCAAGTTATGAAAGCAATGGAGATCTGTGCAAAGAACGGCTGCAAGGTAGTATCAATGTCACTTGGAGGTACTCTTACAGAGCCAGTAGATAAAGATCCAGAATGTAAGCTCCTTGATTCACTAAATAAGAAGTATGGTACAATCTTTGTAGTAGCTGCAGGTAATGAAGACGGTAAGTTTGAAATAGGATCTCCAGGTGCAGCACTAAGAGCCCTTACTGTAGCAGCTCTTGACTGGAAAGACAAATACAAGACTTCGTCGTACTCATCTAGAGGATTTCAAGGAAAGTGGTATCTTAATCATAAGGATGTCTTTGAAGAGCATCTAGAAAAATATGGAGATGTGTTTGTCAAGCCAGATTGCGGAGGCATAGGAGGTGACAGAAACTCTCAGATAGTCAGCGGTGTAACACCATGGTACGATGGAATCTATGACTTTGTTCCAGATGGATGGGATATGATGATTGGATGTGTAGTAGGAGACACTATTGTAGAAGCTGAAGATATAGTTGCTCTGTATAAATACAGAAATGACATAACATATGAGCTTGTAACAGAAAAGCATCACTTGATAGGAAATTGGAGACATTTAGTGCTTACAGACAAAGGTTGGAAGATGCTTAAAGACATAACAACAGACGATAAAGTATTTACAAAAGACGGAATTGAAAAGATAGTCTGCTGCAAAGAGTATGGAAAAGAACCTGTTTATGACATGACTACTAGATCTCACATCTATATTGCAAATGGAATAATCAGTCATAATACTAGCATGGCAACACCTCACGTAGCAGGAATGGTAGCATTACTTGTAGACAGAGGTGTAGTAAAAACTGTAGACGAAATCAAAAATATTCTAAGAACAACATCTATGAAAGTTTACACTAGTATGTTAGGAACAGGAGTAACGCATCAATGGAATTACGGAACACACAGACAGATCTGGCTAGAAAACAAGAGCGATGAGCAAGGCTGGGGAGTTTTCCATTGGAAGAGATTCTCTTCTGTCTAATGTGAAAAATATACATTCAAGCAGAACTAAATTAATTAGAGGTGATAGTATGATAGAGCTAAGAAGCATAAAAGAAGCAATAGATTTTGCTGTGAAATTAGAGGAAGAAGAACCATATACAGAAGAAGATCTCAAGAAAGATATAGAACAAGCAGAAAGCGGAAATTACAATATACAAGCAAGAGTAAGAAGTAAAGGCTCACTAACGTTTAGAGTACCAGACACGACTAGACCCCTTGGTGTCATGAAAGTTGAAGCTGGCACAGCAACTGTAGAGGGATTTGGAAGAACAAAGATAAAATTCAAAGAGACATTTAGCGATACACCTGGTCTTATAGAGACAAAGTTTGGGTTCTTCGAATTAAGAGTACCATGGGTAGTAGTAGAGTGGAGATATTTCAGAATTGCTTGGTGGAGACTTAGACTACCAGTTCCAAGACTGACAACAATGACTATAAGACTGCCAGTAATGTGCTTCTTAATGAATATAGATAAAGAGGGATTTGAAGTATTTAATGTTGCTGGTAGAACTAATATAGTCTATCTTGCAATAGGTAGATAAGAAGTGATAGTTATGACTCTACAATTTAGTCTGAAGTCGATAAGTCTGAAGTCACCAAACGTCGATCTAGAAACCGGTCTATTAAAGTCTCCTACACTCAACTGGCTTCCAACTTCTGTAGAGAGTTCAGACCTTGTTCCAGTTCTAAGAGAGCAAGTCCCAGTAGATAATAAAGAAATAGTAGAGTGGATGCATGGTGCAGCAGCAGACAATGCTGTATTTGAAGCGTTTGAAGAAGAATACAAGATCTGTAGTGCAAGCTCAAGCGGAAAGATAGAAAGCAGATCTGGTGATGGATGGATTCCAGGAGTCAAAGTAGCAGGACTTAGAGCTCAGAGCATTACTGGAAGAGAGGTGAAAAGAAGAGGATACACAATTGTTTATACTCCAAGAGGGTCGTTCAGAGTACCATATAGAGGTAAAGCAACATATGCAAATAGAGATGTGCTAGCATGGGCAACAGTACCATATACATACTGCTATGATGTACAATATCTAATAACAATGGTAAGATGGACAAGTCTTGCGAAAGCTCCAATCAACAAGAGAGTGAGATTTCCATCATCACATGGCAGAGTAGCACCTAACTTCTTCACAATATCCACGCGTATTCCATCTCCGCTGTGCATCATGAAGATAGGAATTACTAGCAACAAATCTCAAAAGATACAGATCAAAGGAAGAGGAACTAAAGGAAGCTATCAAAACGTGTTGTTCTCTGACAGCTTTAAGGTAGACAAAGGACAAAATGAAGTAGTATACTATGTAACTGGATTTCCAGTAGTATCAGAATTTACTCTAGAACTCCAACCACAAGATGGAACAAAGACTGTACTAGACTACATCGAGGTATATCCGTGAACTTATGTACATCTAAATATGACATGA
>Ga0190319_1000020_pt1 | contig 26999 bp, 30 predicted proteins | sample 48701145_MG_FD_165040 | JGI IMG/M metagenome (GOLD analysis project Ga0190319, IMG submission 165040) | Hydrothermal vent sediment bacterial communities from Southern Trench, Guaymas Basin, Mexico - 4870-11-4-5_MG | ecosystem: Environmental > Aquatic > Marine > Hydrothermal vents > Sediment ...
CCCCTTTTCCTTGTACCACGCGATAGTTCTTCTCAACCCTTCTTCCAAACTGTAAATTGGCTCGTAGCCGAGTTCGCGCTTTGCTTTTTCTATGCTGCATATGTAGCGATCTGCGGTTGTCCACCACACCGTGCGGCGGGAAACGTAAGGTCTTCCTGTCTCGCGAACGCGGAAAGGGGGAAAAGGGAAAATTTTCGCAAGAATTTCGCAGGAAAGCCCTATTGCGTAACCGATCGGTTTCGGAACTGTAACAATTTTCAGGTCAACACCCATAACCTCACCTGCCTTTTCCACGACATCGCGGATTTTGTAGGATTCTTCTGAAATGAAATAAATCTCTCCCGCTCTACCCCTTTTGCCAACCAAATAAATACCGTATGCCTGATTTCCAACGTAGCAAAATTCGAAAAGCGTATCTCCGCTTCCGAATATGGGAAAAACTCCTCTCTTAACCATGCGGAAAAATCTCGCCAGATGCGGGCTTCTATCGCCATACGTCATGGGCGGTCTCGCAACGCGAACGTCCATGCCGTATTTCTTTCCGTAGTGCAGGGCTAAAATCTCTCCGCCGAGCTTGCTTTTTCCGTACACGCAAACCGGCTTCGGCTTCGTTTGCTCTGTAACGGGTCTGCCATCAACGGAAGGACCTGTTGCTTCTATTGTGCTTACGTAGATGAACCTTTCGACTCCGCTTTCGAGGCAAGCATGCAACAGATTTTTCGTTCCCGTAACGTTTACATCGAAATAAACCTGCCTTGGCAGGCCGGCATACTCGTGCGCTATCGCGGCCAAATGATAAACAACATCGATATCCTTACACGCTTTTGTAAGAGAATCTTTGTCGAGCAGATTCCCGTAAACCATTTCAACACCCAAATTTTTAACGTGTTCCAAGATATCAGGACGGTTATCATCGTTGTACTTCGGGTGAACCTCGCCATTACGAACAAGCACCCTGACATCGTAGCCTTTTTCAACCAGTAAATCTACCAAATGGCTGCCGATAAATCCAGCACCTCCCGTGACCAAAACCTTCATGGAAACACCTTAGAAAGGTAAGAAAAAGCAAAAATATAAAGTTATTTTCTTGCTCTTTCCCATTCTTTAAGCTTTTTTTCGATTATTTTGAAAATAGGTGCTCTGGAGGTTATTTTTCTGATTTTCATTTTTTCCGCTTTTTTTATCGCGGAGTAAAGCTCGTTTATATCGTAAACAGGTATGACGCAGCCGTTGGAGGACATTTCCCTAACTATTTGCAGCTGGTGGTCATCGGCATGCTCTCCGAATCTCGCCAAGCGAGGAACGGCGATTACAGGCTTGCCAAAACGGATTGCAAGCATAATGGTTCCGGCACCGCCATGGGTTATAACCACTTTTGATTTCTTCATAATCTCTTCGAACCTTTCCGGGGGTAGATAATCGAATGCTTCTACATTTTTTGCCCTGAAAGAATATTTCGTAAATCCCAATTGAGCGATGACCTTTTCCTTTATTTTTCCCTTTAAGCAAAGTTTGTCGATTTCCTTTACAAGCCTGTAAAACGGCCTTTCATGCGTTCCCAGTACGAGGAATATCATATGAGCGCACCGCCGTAAATCGCTTTTTTACCGTATTTTTTCAGCAGGGATTTCCACTGCACGAAAAATAAATCCACTACCGGGTATAAAATCCTTCCGGTGAGAGAGGGTTGGTAAAATCGCGAAATCGTTTCTATGAAAATAATTTTGGATCCGAACAGAATTTTTGAAAGGAAGCAAACAGGTATTGCTATGGAAGCTCCCGAAGTAATTATTACATCGGGTTTTTCTTTTAAAAGAATTTTCATCACTTCAAAAAAGTTTTTCACAACCGCTTTTATTCCAAGCCTTGGATTTCTTATATCGGGGTTTGTAACTATATATACCCTTCCCTTTAAAGATTCAGCAATTTTCCTGCTGGCAAAGGTGATGTAGAAGTAATCGTATTTCGAAAATACGGGGAATAGCATGTTGCATTCCTGCAGATGCCCGCCAGCGCTTGCTACAATGCAGACTTTCATAAAAATAAATAGAGTGCAAAAATTAATAATTTCATGGGATGGATTTCGAAAAAGGCTGTGAGAAATACAACATACATAGCGCTGAACTGGATTTTGCAGAACGCTCTGGGATTTCTTTTCTGGATAGTTTTTGCGAAAATTTTAGCGCCTAACGAGCTTGGATGGGTTTCAGCTGTGCTTAACTTCGGGATCTTTCTCTCAACGTTTGCGCTCCTCGGGCTCCCTCCTGCGTGCACGAAGCTTATTCCGGAACTGAGGGGAAAAGGAATGGAAGAAGAGATAAAGGCGCTGAACGCTTTCGTGTTCAGGGTGGTTGCTTTCCTCGTGCTCGTAATTTCTTTTGCGATTTTGCTTTTCGCCGAGCCGGTTTCGCACCTTGCGGGTTTGGACAGGCTTCAGCTTCTGCTTTCCGTGCTCGTTTTTGCCTCGATTTCCTTTTTGTATCTTTCCGGCTCGGTTGCTTATGCTCTCGAAAAACTGAACGAATTTTTGATGGGCAATGTAATATACAGCGCGTTAAAGTTAGTGCTCCCCCTCTGCGCTCTTTTGCTCGGGCTCAGCTATAAATGGCTCATACCCTGCATATGCGCAGCGGCGATTCTCGCGGTGATGTGCAGACTCAAAGCCATAAAATTCGGGAAGGGAAGGGTGGACAGGGAAAGGGTAAAGCTCTTCGCCCTTTCTTCGTTCATCGGAGGAATGGCCGGAGCGCTCTACAATCAGGGCGGCGTGCTTATTACAAACGCCCTTTCCTCTGCTTTTGCTACCGGCGTTTTCACCCTTGCTTTCATGCTCTCCATGCCGCTGCGCTCTGTTCCTGCTGTGCTTGGAAGCGCAATATCTCCTTTAGAATCCGAGGCGTGGAGCAAGGGAGAAAAGCAAAAGGTAAAAGAAATGATTTCCAGAACTCTCAAATACTCATACATGATTTGCATACCGTTGCTCGTGATATTTCTGGTTTTTTCCAAGGAAATACTTCTGATAGCCGGAAGTTACAGATACCTGGCCGGAACCAATGCGATGAGACTTATCGTTCTCGGAGTTACGCTCTCCGGATTGGGAAGCGTGCTCTCGGGATCGCTTTATTATGTTGGTAAACCTCTCCTAGCGAGAAACCTTAGCATTTTGTTAGGAGCGCTTGTTTTTCTTTTAGGAGCGCCGCTTACGGCGCTTTACGGGATTAACGGAATATCTCTCGCGTATTTCATTGCTGGCATAATTTTTGCGCTGATCTCGGCGCAAATGGCGAGGAAAGAAATAGGCATAAGCTTTGAAAAGAGATATTTGCTTTTGTGCTTGGTATCTTCCCTCGCCCTTCTCCCCGTAATTTGCGCTTTAAGAATCTGGCAGCCTAATATTTTTGGCATAGCGTGCTCGGGCGCGGGATTTGCCGCGGGCTACGGTTATTTGCTTTTGCGCTCAGGCTTCTTCGACAGCAGGGATCTCGCGCTTTTGCGCTTGCTAGCAAGGAAACTGCCGAGAGGCGCAAGAAAGAATTTGAAACGGATTGAAAATTTTCTGAAAAGATATGCTGAGTAAGCTTTCGGTCTACCTATTCTTTTTATTTCATCATTCTGTCTTTGATTTCCTTCAAAATTTTTTTAACATCCCATATTTCCACTTCTTCCGGTTCTCTTTCCGCGGCATTTCTCTTAGGCACGATTAAAATTTTTCTGCAATTTCTGAACCTTTTCAATTTTTCTTCGACTCTTCTCATTTCACTTCTGGTTATATTCTTTTTCCACTTCACTTCTGCAACCACTTCGGGTTTTTTGAATCGTGCCAGAACTATGTCTATCTCCATATCCGGTTTGTTTACGATAAATGCTCTCATCCCGAAGAGTTTTGAAAGAAGGGATCTGAAGAAATCCTCAACGTGTTTAGGTATTTTCTCGGCTATGCACTTCTCGCTAACCTCTGTTTCGGAAAAATTGTACTTTTCATCAAGGTAGTAATACAGGTCTATCATGGGAGAGGAAACGAAGTAGTAAAATCTTTTTCCGAAATATTCCGGTATTCTTTTCACGAGGCCCAGTTCGATTAATGTTTTTACATACGGCTTTATCGAAGCTATATCCTGCTTCTCTATGAGATTGTAAGAGTAAAGCATCGAAGCGACTTCTGAAAGCGTGTTTTTTCCCGCGCTCAAGGCTCTTAGTATTCCTTCATACCTCGCCGAAAGTTCTTTATCTTCTTCGCTGAAAATCTCTCCCACAAGCGCAGGAACAACCAATTTTAGGTGTTTAGGAATCGAGAGGAGATCTCCCTTGAACCATCTTAACAAAATCGGCTCGCGGAGATAGGTGGCTGTCTCCGCAAGTCTCTTCCGATCTTTTACGCGTTTTTCCAGATTAAGCAAAATATCCCTCTCATCTATCAGCGTCATCCTGTATTCCAGAAACAAACCCAAAATGGGCGAGCGCTTTCCTGCGAGCTTTTTTGCCAGATGGAGCGTGGAGGTAATTAATACAAGATTGGTTGGAGATTTAGCGTGCAGCCAGTCCAGAAAATCTTCAGGCAATCTGTGAAATTCGTCAACTATCATCGTTTTTTCCTTAAACTCTTCCATAATTCTTATCATTTCCCTGTAATTTATTACCTCGTTTCTGTTTTCGAAATAAATACTTCTATCCCTCTTCACGAAAAAGTAGTATGAATCTCTGAACAGAGCTTTCACCAAAAACGTTTTCCCGGTTTTTCTTCTTCCGTAAACGAGCAGGGGCGGCTTTAGCTTTTTCATTTCATTTTCATCGGTGAATCTCTTTATTATAATCATAATTACTATAATTTAAATTATAGTATTTAAAACTTTTCCATTTTTAAAAGGTTGAAATTTTTTTGAAAAGATATGCTAAGTAAGCTTCTGGCTAGTAGCTTGTTATTTTTTCACCATTTTCTCCATCTCCCTCAGATCAAAGCAGTAAACTCTTCTTCCTTCGAATTCTTTTATTTTCCTGCTGAAACTCTTAGCGAAAATAGCAAAACTCTCCTTCCGCTTATCGTTGTGCCACTGCACGTAGCTCGCTTTTTTAGCAAGCTCTTTAACTATTTTCTTTGCGTTAACCCTTGACTGCCATTTGCATTCTGCGAAGAGAATTTCTTTTGATTTTTCATTAAGGGCAAGGATGCCGATTTCGTAAGCTTCGGCACAACACCGCTCTTGGGAAGAAATCTCCCCGAGTTTCGTGTATTCCTGAGAAACTGCGGAGAGGATTAAAAACATTTTCCCGCTGAAAAACTTCTGGTATTATCGCTTCGGTCTGCTAACTCTTTCAAACACCTTTAAAAATTCTTTTGCCGTTCTTTTCCAGGTGAATTTTTCCGCCTTTTTTCTGGCATTTCTTCCCAATTTTTTTCTCAGATAAGGGTTTTCGAGGAGGAGGTTTATTTTTTCCGCTATTTTTCCAGCATTTTTGGGGTTTTCGAGGAGCAAGCCTTCCTTTTCGTTTTCTATCAATTCTGCTGCTCCGCAATAAGAAGAACAAGAAGTAATCACCGCTAAACCACTAGCCATAGCTTCCAAAACTACCAAACCAAAGGGCTCATACAAAGTAGGGAAAACGAAAATATCGCTTGCTGCAAAATATTTGTAAACTTCTCTGGAAAAACCAGCGTAAATAATTCTTTCTCTTACCCCGAAAGAATCTGCCTGCTTGAAATATTTTTGTATGTCATCTCCTGGTAAAGATTTTCCTAAAATCAAAAGTTTGTAATTATCGTGATCAATGGAATACAATGCTTCTATTAAATACCGCAAGCCCTTTCTTGAAAATGGATTTCCAACAAACAGCAAAACAATTTCATCTTTTCCTATTCCAAGTTTTTCTCTTACTTTTTTCCTGTACTTTCTTTTATTTTCTGGTGAAAAGAGTTTGGTATTAACCCCACTATAAACCACGTGAATTTTCTCTGCTCCAACTCCGTGCCATTTAATGATCTCGTTTTTAACTAAATTTGACATCGCTATAACTGCTTTAGCTTTTTTCAGATTTCTCCCTTCCATCCACATTACCAAGCGTTGCTTTAAATTATTAAGATTATTCATTCTGGCCCAGGCTTTATAGGTAAACTGCTGATAGCAAACTTTTGGTGTGAAAAAACGAGTTGCCTGGGCAAGGGTTATGTCATAGTTTTTGAAAATTTTCGCAAGATTAACAGCAATGCTCGCTTCAATAGTAAAGAAACTTTCTCTTAGATGAAAATTTTCAAAGGGATCAGGAAGCTTGTAAACTTTAACTTTTTTATCAAAATCATCGTGCTTTGTTGTAAAAACATCTACTTCATGCCCAGCTTTTACCCAATATTTTGAAATCTCTAAAATATACTTCGAGGAATGCGTGCGCAAAGCGTGAATTATAGCTACCGCTATTTTCATAAACAAAAAATTCAATACCGGAATAATAAAAATTTTTAGTAATGTTTTATTCTTTTTCACATTCACATGGTCGTTTCCCGCATTTCATGCAAAAATTCGGGTATTTTTCTTTAATCGCTTCCTCAAGATCAATTTCATACAAATTTGCCAAACTAACAAGCCAAGCGAAAACATCTGCTATTTCCTCTTTCAAAGCCTGCAAATCATTTTTTCTAACAGCTTCCGCGAGCTCTCCTATTTCTTCCACAAGCCAAAGCATGGTTTTTTCTTTTCCTCTACTCAAATCTCTGTGAAAATAAATTTTCTTTATCATTTCTTGAAATTCTTTTATTTCCACTTACTTCACCTTATTAAGATATTCTAAAATTTCTTTCTGGAATTTCCTGAAATCATCAATAAGTTTAAGATTCTCAAAAACTATTTCGTCGTTAATCTCAGCATACCTATGGACAAGTATATTTCTAAAACCTTTCATTTTCTTCAGAATGTTTTTCATTTCAGCTGAGATAATACCGTTTTTATGTAACTTTTCAAAAATATCTTCTTCTTCGCTTGGCAATCCAAGTTTTAATTCTTTTATAAGAAGCATGCATATATCAATTGTGCATTCTATCAATATCTGAAGCAATCTTTCGCAAGCTCTTTTTATTTCTATATTCTCTTCATACTCCTCGAAACTTTCTGGTGCAATAGCTTCGAGTTCTTTAATAAACTGGTTCATTTCATCTATCTTAACCAAAATTCTTTCCTTATCCATTCAAAACACCTTTTAAGTAAGCTTTGTAGTACGGTTTAAAATCTTCGAATTCTTTGATAGTTTTGAATGCTAAATCATAAAGTAAATCTTCGTTTTTGCAATACAGAATCCTTCCTTCTTTTAGAATTCTTACTCTGATAAAAATCGGAAGTTGCTGAAATATCTGTATATCAAATTCTGGAAATTTTGCAAGGTATTCCAATCTTTTCCTACTCATTTCAATATTGGAAAGTTTTTTCATGAGCACGAGGCAAACGTCTACATCTCTAAATTCTTTGCCCTTTACGAAACTGCCGAAGAGAAAAACAGCTAACACATCTTTATCCTGCTTCGCATTTTCCACTATTTGCTCTAATCTATTTTTTATATTCTTAGCTTCCATGAATAAACTTAAGTGATTCAAATTTTTAAAACCGTGCTCTTTTTTCAATATATTTATATTTTCTTAAATTTTAGTTCTTTCTATGAAAAACGGGTTGTACATTCCTTTCGAAACTGTTACTAAATTTCTTGCCATACTTTCTCTACCCGTTGCAACTTTTACATTTTTAACATTCTACAATGTCGTTACCAAACCAATATTATGGATAGATTATTCTTATCATTTGGCTCAAACATTTTTGCTTATGAAGCACGGTCTTTTTGAAGCTGCAAACGAATGGCATTGCTGTTACAAAAATTTTTATCCGGCGTGGGATAATCCGCCTATCGGAAAAATTCCGTATTATTTTGTTTCGCTGATTTTTAATGATGAGAGAATCGGAACGGTTGTTTTAATGTTATCTATTTTGGGCTTTCTTTTCTTTCTCTTCCGGAAAATAAACAAAAAACACGGAATTTTCTTGTATATTTTTTTCATATCGTCTCATCCTATCTCCATTTCCGTAATCAGCGGAGGCAGATTAAACGAATTCATGGCAATTTTTTTCGGTGCACTTGCCGTTTATTTTTATTTCGCTTCAGGAAATAATCTTTCCAGGAAATTAGCCGCATGCTCTCTCTCTATCGCTTTTGTCACAACCTACGTTCGGAATTCTTCTCTTAATTTTCTTTTTTCTTCTCGCTCTTGAGAAAAGGGAATATAAACAAATAAAAAACATTTCAATAGCAATGCTCCCGTTTATCTTCTGGTATTTATTTTTTATCAACCATAACAGTTCTGCAATAGTTTTTGAAATTCCCAGACATGCAAAATTTTTACTTCCTTATCAAAATTTCATCTATTCTCTTCAGAAAATAGTATTTTACGGTTTTTTACCTCTTCCGATTTTTTACGTACTTTACAGAGAAAGAGTTATACCAAAAAGTTTTTTACTTATTCCTTCTTTTCACTTTATCGATCTACTTTTCATGACGAGTTTAAAAATAAGTGCTGTAAAGTTTATACCTGTTTTAAATCAGATATACAATGTCACTTACGAATCCTTTTTCGCTTTGCTTGGTTTTTTATTGCTTTTGATTCATTTCAATAATTTTTCAGAAAAAACGAAAAACATACTTACTTTCTTGCTGTTTTTTTCTTTTGTTTTTCCGACCTTCTATAATCTTTCTATTACAGTTAAAGGTATTGTCGAAAATGGAAACGGTTACTACGGATTTTATTCCGCAAACACCATGAATAGGTTTGAAATGTTAAAGGAAAAATTATGCGAAGATTTCTCAGGAAAAACGATATATTTCCAGTCTGACAATTGGCTTACAAGCGCCATTAAGCACTATCATCTCGTTAGGGATTGTAATGTGAAAATAGTTGACGGATTGGGAGAAATAATACCTTCCCACATTTATTATGAACTGGAAAATCTGAAAGAAGGGAAAATAATAGATTCACTGAAAGTAAAGAAATGCGAATCGGTAGAAAGTCTGAAAGTTTGCGAATTTGCTAAAATAAACTCGTAAACTGCCTGGCATTCCTGTACATGTCTGAGTTGTTGAAGTAAATCCATGCTTCTCTTGGCTTGATTTTCTTGATCCTTTCCGCCACGTTCTCGAGCTCGTTTCTCGAGTAGCTGTAGGAGTAAATTATTTTTCCGTTTTTGTAAGCGCCGTGCAGGCGTGTGTAGAGTATTTTCTTTTTGGTTAAATGGCACGGGAAGCGCAGGTTCAAATCACAGCAATCTATAAGCTCAAACTCCTTGCAGAATTTCTTTATTCCTTTCTCGCTCCACCCGCGAAGTTCTATAGCTATTTCAAAATCCTTTCTCTCTATTTTAGAGAAAAATTTTTCGGCATTGGAAAAGCTTTGCTCGGTTTCTTTAAAGCTCGCGGGAAGCTGAATTAAAATGATTCTTGCCTGCAAAATTTTCGCGGCGCGAAGCGTCGCTTTCCAGCTTTCGATAACTTCTTTGCTCGGCTGGAGCAAACCGTAATTTCCTTTTGGTTTTGAGCCGAATCTCTTCCAGGTCGGCGAGGTTAAAGGATGCGTAACGCCTTGGAAGCATTTCACGTTGAAAACAAAATCTTTTCCTGCCTGCTCGCGCCATTTCGCTAGCGTGCTTTCCCGAGGAATTCTGTAAAAGGTTTGCTGCACTTCCACTGTGGAAAATTCTCGGAAGTATTTTTTCATGCTTATTGCAAAACCGCAGCAGCCGATGAAAACTTTCATTTTTCTTCACCCAATTCTTTTAATATTTTTTCAATTTTTTTAACGAATTTTTCAGCTGTTTCAATACACATTTTTGCCTCTTCTTCAGAAACTATTCCGCTTATATCATAAATTACTCTATGTCTTTTCTTTCTTATTTTATCGAAAAAATAGATTAACCTATCACTTATCTTTGTTTCGAACATTTCATGAAGGAATAAAACAACTCCCACATGATGATATTTTGTATATGCTCTGTATCCGAGAGAAAACATTAAAGCTCTTCCGGCCTGAAGCATAGCATTGTATGCTGTTGCTAAACACCAGTCGTAATTTTCATGTTTATACATTAATTTTGCTGTTTCTAAATCTCTTTTCGAGATTTTCATAAGCTCTTTAGAAACTTTTTTATCTGGCTCTATTTTCTGAATTATTCTTTTTTTCAACAATTCTTCTAAACTCATTCTCATCTCCTGCCAGCATGATGAAAGGATTTTTGATTATATTTTTCAGGAGATAGTGTTCTTTTTTTACATTTTTCCTAAATGTTTTTTCATCCCATATAATGTAATTTATTTCTCTTTCCGTACTCTTTTCCATTTCCCAGAGAACATCGAAAAATTTTTCTTTATCTATTTTTCCTATGATAAGCAAATCTATATCGCTGTGGATTGTAACGTCCCCCCTTGCCATTGAGCCGTAAATAAGAGCAAATCTAATTTTTCCAAGTCTTTTAATGTGTTTTTTCAGAATTTCACCTACGCCAATAGTTTTTATGACAATTTTCTTTATCTCATCAGAAATAGGAGAAGCTTTGTTAAATTTGTAAAGGAATAAGTTGCCTTTTTTTCTCGATTTAATAAGATTAAGTTTTTTCAAATTTTCTAATTCTCTTTTTACTGATGTAATATTTTTTCCTGTCTTTCTCTGAAGCTCTCTTAGGTAAAATTCCTTTTCTGGATGCAAACAAAAAATTTTTAAAAGTTCTACTCTTGTTTTTGAACCAAAAAGCCTTTCCAGCATGTATAAAATTTGCATACAATTGTATAAAAAATTTATACAAAAATAAATGCAAAGGAAAAATTTTTAATAGTTCCAGAAGAAGCAAAAGTAAGCACACAGCTTAAAGTTCTTACACCTTCTGAGATTAGGGAAATTGTTAAGGAGTTAGAATTTTAGTGTTTTACCAATCCTACAATAGCTTATGAGAATTCTTTACACCTAAGGTCTCAATATATACCTCCAAAAAACTTTGAAAGATTTCAAAGTTCTAAAAGCTTCTGCTGGATTGGAAAGCATTTGCAAAAACTTCGGTACGAGATAAGAGAAGCGCAGGTAATACTCTTTTTTCGCAAGCGTACAGAGCTCGTCTAGCACATCGCTTGGCAATTCTGGACGAGAAACTGTGGTGCGCATAGTTCCGTCTTCCTTTAGCCATTTTGAAAAATCCTCTGTCTCAAGAAAACCATTTTTCTTAGCCCATTCATAAGCTTCTGTGCCAGGATAGACCATTAAAGGATAGAATTGGGCTGTATCGCAGTTAAGCTTTTTCGCAAATTCTATTGTTTTTTTAACACTTTCTTTTGTTTCGCCTGGCAAACCAAGGATAAAGCAACCGTTTACGAGCAAGCGCAAAACTTTTGTATACTTCATAAATCTTTCCTGCATTTCTTTTGTTGTGCGCTTGTGCACAGCATCTAAGCTCGCTTGTTCAGGACTTTCAAAACCAACGCATAGCAAGCGACAGCCTGCTTTTTTCATCCATTTTAACGTTTCATAATCAGCATCTACTCTGGCATTGCAACTCCACTTAAGCTTTATTTTCCTTTTTATCATTTCCTTGCAAAGCTCTATCGTTCTTTTTTTATTAACATGGAAAGTATCATCCTCTATCATAACTTCTCGTACATACGGTAATTCGTTTTGTATATACTCAAATTCATCAACAACATCTTTTACGCTTCTTGCACGGTAAGAGTGCTTAAATGGTATCGGGCAAAACGAGCATGCAAAAGGACAGCCACGAGCCGTTAAAATAGTTACCTGTGGCCATTGTAAAGAAGCGTAAAAATACTTCAAAATACCTTCTTTTCCGAAATGCTTTTTGTAAACCATGCTTACCCATGGTAGCTCGTCAAGATTCTTTATCAAAGGTCTTGGTTCTGTTCTTACAAACTTTTTGCCTTTTCTGAACATTAGCCCCTTTACCTTTTCAAGCTTTCCGCTTCTTTTCTCCAAAGCTTCTGCCAAATCGCAAACAGTGTAATCGTATTCGCCTATGCAAACGCTATCAGCTTTACAGTTTTTCAAAGTCCATTCAGGCATAGCTGTAACATGCGTCCCAACCAAAGTAACATGAGCATTTTCTAAACTTTGCTTGATTTTATCTGCCACCCGTATGTCGTTATAAATACTTGGCGTAGAAGTTCCCATAACCACAAATTCTGGTTCAAACTTTTTAACAAATTCTATTGTTTCTTCATGACTCCACTCATTTGCGACAGCGTCTACTAGCTTTACCTCATGCCCATTCTGCTCAAGAACACCAGTAGCATAAGCCAAATAATAAGGGTAGTAAAAAGTACCACCTTTAGTTACACAAGGGGAGCGTGATTGCCTTGAAAATCGCGGTAAAAAAGGTGGGTTAAGCACGAGTACTTTCATAAAATATTTTCTGTTCAAGGAAAGTTTATAAATCTGCACTCCTGACTCCTGAGTGAAAGTATGGAAGAAATTAGCCTGTATGCCGTTTCAAAAGAAATCGGAGTACCGATTTTTACGGCATTTTTTGCGATAGCACTTTTTTAACCCTCTCTCAGAAAAGGATGCAACTTGGTTTCTTTTGAAAAGTTTCAAGTTTGGAAAAACATCTGTTTCTATAGCCGTTCTTTTCATTCATTTTTAACGGAATCGTTGGAGGATCTGTTATTTCAGCAGTATATTATTCGCTTTTGATAATGCTTTATCTTGGTTTTAACTGCGTTTATTTAGGCTTTTCGTTGTAACAATTTAGAGTTGCAACAATCGTGTGTGTAGATTAATTTTTTGTTTCTTCAAAATACCTCAAATTAATATCTGAAAACTCGATAAAATTTATGAAAGTTTATAAAACTTCTAATTTCATAATTTTGGAAAGGTGATTGCCATGAGTATCGTTATAGAAAAGCTTCAAGAGGTTTTGCCAAGCGAGATGAAAGTGGAAATGGTAGAAAGAAAAGGAGTTGGGCATCCGGACACGCTGGCAGATGCGATAGCGGAAAGTGTAAGCAGAGCTCTTTGTAAAGAGTATTTAAAACGCTTCGGAGCTTTAATGCATCACAACACAGATCAAGGCGAAATAATAGGTGGTGAAGTTTCTCTGCATTGGGAAGGAGGAGAAATTTTAAGACCAATTCACATAATCCTTTCTGGTAGAGCAACATCGAAAGTTGGAAGCGAGACAATTCCTGTTCACGAGATTGCTGTAAAAGCAGCAAAAGAATATTTAGAAAAAACTTTAAGAAGCCTAGACATAGATGCAGGAGTGGTAATAGAATCTCGCATAGGCCGTGGTTCAGAGGATTTGGTAAGCGTTTTTCACAGAGAAAAAATTCCTTTGGCAAATGATACTTCATTTGGTGTTGGATTTGCACCTTACACAGCTTTGGAAAATCTTGTTTTGAAAACAGAAGAGTTTTTGAACTCAAGCTCTTTTAAAAAAGATTTCCCATTTGTGGGAGAGGATGTAAAGGTAATGGGTCTGAGAATGGATGATGAGATAAGAATAACAGTAGCCGCTGCAATGCTGGTTAAGTATTTTTCCAATGCAAAGGAGTATCTTGCAGCAAAAGAGGAAGTGCTAAAACAGCTTAGCGATTTTATTTCGAGCATCTACCCTGGCAAAGTGGAAATTTTTATAAACACAGCCGATAACGAAAATGGTTCTAAAACAAGCGATTTTTATTTAACGCTTTCTGGCACAAGTGCTGAGATGGGAGATGACGGAAGTGTTGGACGTGGAAATAGGGCAAGCGGTTTGATAACACCCTGCAGGCCGATGAGCATGGAGGCATGTGCGGGAAAAAACCCTTACAACCATGTAGGCAAAATTTATAATGTTTTAGCTTTCAAAATAGCAAACCGTGTTTACGAAGAAGCGCAAGCAGAAAACGTTGTTGTTAAAATTCTTAGCCAAATAGGAAAACCGATAAATCAGCCAAAGATTTTAAGCGTGCAAATGCGCTCTGGTTCTGAAATCAAAGCAAAGAAAATAGCAGAAGAAGAGCTTGAAAGAATTACAGAGATAACAAAAGAAATCATAGAAGGGAAATATAGGCTGTTTTAGGATTTTAAATGTTTTTTCAATTAATTTTAGATATGTTGGAATGTATTTTTCTCAAGATTTAAAAGAATAAAAGTAAATGGTTAATGTGGTGCACTCAAGCCCCCGTAGCTCAGCTTGGATAGAGCGCCTGCCTCCTAAGCAGGATGTCGCGGGTTCAAAATAGGTGCGAGTGAAGCGCACCTATCACCACTTCCTCACCAGAAACTCCCGCCGGGGGCACCATCATCGTTTATTTCACCTTTTACTATTCTCTCACAAGAAATTGGCTTTCCATCTCTAGCTAGAAGTTTTTCAACGATTACAACTTTAAGCTTTTCCATTCCTTTTCTTTCTCTAATTTCATTAATTTCTCTTACCTTTCCTTCTAAATCTCGTGTTACTATTATACAAGCTTTTTCAATCTCTGCAGAGATTCCATAGCTATCGTTAAGTTCCACTATTTCATATCTCTCTTCAAACCCAAAATCTTTAAGAAAATTCTCTATTTTTCTAACCCTTTCTTCAAAACAAGGAAAAGTATAATTTTTTAGCTTTCTCGTAAACTCATCACTACTTACACCAAGAAAAACTTTTTTACCGGTTTCAAAAGCTGTCAACAGCAAATATTTGTGCCCTGCATGAAAATGAGTAAAGCTTCCACCGAGAAGCACGTTTTCCTCTTTTTCTAAAGAGATAAACTTTTTCACGAATTCTCTGTGAATCTCATTCGTATAAAAACAACCGATTCCTTTATCTCTTAAACCGAACACAACTAAGGAATTTTTCGGAGAAAAGTAAAGCGCAGGCAAACCAAGCAAGTCTTCCTCACCTTTTATCTCAACTAAGCAAGAAGATGAAAAGCAAAAACATTTTTTTACAGCTTCCCAAGCTTGCTTTGTTATACTTCCAGCAGGATTAATAGCATGAAGCTTTACATCAGCTTCAATCACTTCTCTTCTTTCATAAGGTTTTCTCAAAGTTCTGTTATCTATTATAGCATTCTTCCAATAACTTTTCAGCAGATCGCTTGCAACATCTCCAACGCATGTTATGATTTTCGGTTTTACTTCTTTCACAAATTTCAAAATTTCTTGCCTCGTTTCAAAAATTCTACAGGGTGGTGATGAAAGCTCTTTTCTTTGCTTTTCATCGATTTTTAAAATTATTTCCATATCACCACGTCGTTACTATGGTTTTATTTTCTAAGAGAACAACAGTGTGTTCTGCCTGAGCAACATTAGCTCCCGAAACCTCTTTGAGAACATAAAAAGCATGCAAAGCACGAGCATTTACGAGCTCCTTTAGCGCCAGTTCTAGCTTGAATCCAGAGATTTCTTTTTCTAACCACCTCTTCGCAAATGGTAAACCATTATACTTTCTTGCTAATTCTAAAACCTTTCTAGCTTCTCTAAACCTTGTTGGTTTTTCCTCTAAAACCATAAAAATTAAAGCTTTGTTAGAATCCTTAACAGCTCCTTGCCCAGGTGTGCAAAATGGTTCTATGGCGTACGCTTTTCCGCTTTCAAAAATGCCTTTGCCTACTGGAATATTTGGAATCGTTACGCCAGCATGCAAATTATATCTCTCAAGCCCGTGTCCAGTTAGATTGGTTACAGGATTAAACCCATAGCTATTTGCAACTTCTTGTACAACTTTTCCAACCTCTTTCATCTCTACACCTGGAGCAACGATTTTTAAGGCCTCTTTGACCATGTTTTCAGCACATTTGATAAGCTCGTCCTTTCCAGCGATTCTAAATGTTTTCGCTGTATCCGCTATATACCCATCGACATGTACACCAACATCTATTTTTACATAGTCTTCTTCATTTATTTCAAAATTTTCATTTTTACAAGGTGTGAAATGCGCGGCAGTATCGTTAACAGAAATATTAGTAGGAAAGGCAGGCTCACCTCCTAGCTCAAAAATTTTAGCTTCTATTTTTTCAGCAAGCTCATAAGCGTTTCTACAACCTTGTTTCAAAAGTTTTTCTCCATATTCTAAAACTTGCCTGGCTATTTTTCCTGCTTTCAAATACTTCTCCAATACTTCCTTTTCCATAAGAAAGAATTAAAGAAATAAAATAAAAAATAAATCAAGAAATTAGAGATCGTAAGCCCTTAGCGTTGCTCTTCCATTTCCTTTAGCTCTTTTTACAGCTTCATTCACAAGCTCTGCTACCCTTTCGTCTAAAGCTGTAAAGAACTCCTCGCTAAAACGCATTCCCTTTACAAGTTCTCTGACCTTGCTTCTTACAACAAGCGGTCCAACAGCCTTTTTCTTTGCCACATTTACCACCTTATTTCTTAATTCTCGCAGATAAATAAAAAATTTTATGATAAGAATTTAAATTTAATTTTCATCAATTTTTTCATAGAAAATCACTAAGAAATTTCTTTAAAGAATACGAAAATTTTTGGTGCACCCGTTTCATATTCATAAAAAAAGTGGAGCATGAGAAAGCAATTTCACATCTTTTAAACTCCTTTTCCTCGATATTTTCCCTTCTACCAGAATTTTACGAAGTTCACGAAGCAAAAATGGAAATAGAAAAATATTTATGGAATTCAAAAACAAAAGAAAACAAAGGGTGAATACTATTTCCCACACTTATGTTCCTTAAGAACGCTTATAAGGTGATTTCTTATTTCCTTTCCGAATTCGCTTTTCAAGGCAAATTCTACTGTTGCTTTCAACCAAGAAAGTTTGTTACCTATGTCATACACTCTTCCAGAAAATAAATGCGCTCGCATTCTGTGCCCATTTGAAATCATTAACTTCAAAGCATCCGTTAACTGTATTTCTCCACCCCTTCCTGGAGGCGTTTGCTTTATATAATCAAAAATTTCTGGTTGAAGTAGATATCTTCCCAAAATAGCTAAGTCGCTCGGAGCTTTATCTGCTGAAGGCTTTTCGATCATATCTGTTATGAAACCGTTCTCGTCGAGAGCAATAATTCCGTATCTGCTTACCAGTTCTTTTGGAACTTTCTCCACAGAAATAATACTTTCTCCTTTTCTGTAGTGAGAGATAAGCTCCTTAGAGCAATTTGGGTGTGTGATAACATCTCCCAAAAGCACGATAAAAGGCTCGCTGCCAATATGCTTTCTTGCATGATATATTGCGTCTCCCAAACCACGCGGTTCTTTTTGCCTGACGTAATGAATCGTAACGTTGTCGAGAACTTCATTAAGCTCTTTCAAATCATTTTCCTTCTCCGAATTTTTTATCGTGTTCTCAAGCTCTGGGAAACGGTCAAAATGATCTTCTATAGCTCTTTTATGCCTGCCAGTAATTATAACAATATCATCTATTCCTGCCTTATACGCTTCTTCAACCACATATTGAATTACTGGTTTGTCAAAAACAGGTACCATCTCCTTTGGCTGAGCTTTTGTTACAGGGAGCATTCTTGTTCCGAAACCAGCCGCGGGAATTACAGCTTTTTTTACCTCCATTACCTCACCTCTACTCCATATTTTTTCAAAAATTCAACAAATTTTTTAAACATACTTTCGTATGATTCTTTTGTTTTTCCTTCTACTCGCAAAGAAATTTTTGGCTCAGTATTGCTTGCTCTGAGCAATCCCCAGCTATCGTCGCTCTCGACTCTTACACCGTCTATGTCTATTACCTTTCCGCTTTTTGCAAAGTATCTTTTCGCATCTTCCACTATCTTCCATTTCATGTCTTCCCCTACTCTTATTCTCAGTTCAGGAGAGGAATAGTATTTAGGAATATCATCAAAAATTTCGCTAAGATTTTTCCCTAACTTTTCAATTACCGAAATTACTTTCAGTGCAGAATAAAGACCGTCATCAACGGGATATTCTCTGAAGAAATAATGCCCTGAATATTCTCCAGCAAAATCGCAGTTTTTTTCCACTAAAGTTTTTCTAACAAAAACGTTTCCGACTCTTTCCAAAACAACACTTCCGCCCTTTCGCTCTATAAATTCAACTACAGCTTTGCTTACCTTAACCTCTGTAACCACCTTCGGTTTTTCATAAAGCAGTGAGATTATAGCAAGAGTGTAATCTCCTGGAATAAAGCGCGCTTTTTCGTCAATGAAAATAATTCTATCTCCATCTCCATCAAAGCATAATCCGAAATCGGCCTTATGCTTGAGAACGTTTTCCTTACAAAGCTCTGTGTTCCTCTCCTTAGAAGGATCAGGCTCGTGTGCTGGAAAGCTAGCATCCACCTTGCAAGCTATGCAGGACACTTCGAAACCGAAATCAGAAAGTACTTCTCTTGCCAGCTCTCCCATAGGACCGTTTGAACCATCGATAACAACTTTAAACCTTTTGGTGAAAGAAAAATTCGTTTTCAGAAATTTCTTATAAGCCTCTCTTATTTCAACTTCCTCGTATTCTGGCTCTCCTGATTCTTCAAATCTGCTTGCTATTTCGTTTTTTTCTTTCAAGATAATTTCCTTGATTTTTTCCCATTCAATTCTTTTGCAATCCCTTCTGAAAACCTTCACACCATTATATTCCTTCGGATTATGCGAAGCTGTTATCATTACTCCTGCATCGCATCCCAGTTGCATTGCACCGAATTGAACAAGTGGAGTTGGGCACAGTCCAAGGAAAACAGCAGTTTTACCGCTCGTATTTAAACCTCTTATTATGGCTTTGGCAAATTTTTCTGAATTCGGTCTATGATCATGACCCACGCAAATTTTTTCAAATAATTTTCCAAGAGCATATCCTATTGCGAAGCACAAAGCTTCATCTATTTCATCGTTAACTATACCACGGACATCGTATGCTCTGAAAACCTTATCCAAGTTTTCTTTTTCAAGTGTTTTCATGCACATCACCAGCATATACCTTCTATCTCTAAACCATATGGTTTTTCATCAAAAATTCTCCTACCCTCAAAAATAATCTTACCTTCAAGGCATTCCTTCATTTTCTCCAGTTCCCTAAAATGCTCCCAGTCTGTTGCTATTTTTATTATTTCAGCTTCTTCTACCGCTTCTTTAAGAGAGTTTGCAATTTTCACACTTCCGTTTAGTTCATCTGGCAGCTTTGCTACAGGGTCATAAACTATAACCTCTGCTCCTTCCTCGAGAAGTTTTGTAATCAAAGGTAAAGCTCTTGTTTCGCGTAAATCGCTAGTCCCTGATTTAAAAGCTAACCCGAGCACCGCTACTTTTCTCCCTTTAAGTTCGCCAACTCTTTTCTTTGCTATTTCTATTAACCTTTCTGGTTGTTTTTCGTTGATTTCTATAACACTTTTTAACAATTTTGGCTCTTCTCCAAGCTTTTCTGCAAACTTTATTAAAGCTCTTACATCCTTTGGCAGGCAGCTTCCACCGAAACCGATACCTGCGTTAAGAAAATGCCCTCCTATTCTTGGATCGTATTTCATCCCTTCAACAACCTTGTAAACATCTATATTAAGCTTTTTGCAAATATTACCGATTTCATTGATGAAGGAAATTTTAGTTGCTAAAAACGCATTGCTGGCGTATTTAATCATTTCAGCGGTTCTTAAATCGACGCGCACTATTGGGGAAGAAGGAAAGTTTTCTCTGTAAAAGCGCTCGAGCATGTTTCCGGATTTTTCGTCAAGGGCTCCTATAACTATTCTGTCCTGCTCAAGAAAATCACGAATTGCCGTCCCTTCCTTAAGAAATTCAGGATTCATGCAAACACCAAAATCTTTTCCAGCTTTTTTTCCAGACTTTTCAAGAATCGGGATAAATTCTTTTTCTGTACTAGTCGGTACAACAGTAGATTTAATTACAATCAAAACATAGCCTGTTTCTTTTAAAATCTCTGCAAGTTTTTCGCAAGCATCCTTCACATAGCTCAAATCAACACTTCCATCTTGTTTTGAAGGCGTTCCCACACAAATGAAAATTATTTCGCAATTTTTCAAAGCTTCATAGCCTGTGCTTGCCTTTAAATTTTTACCAGCATGCTTACGCAGAAGCTCGTCCAAACCAGGTTCATAAAATGGTGCTTCACCAGAGTTTATCTTTTCAACTTTTGCTTTATCTATATCAATAAGCACTACTTCATGTCCTTTGCTCGCAAGCACAGTACCCATGCTTAAACCAACAAATCCAGCTCCTATTATACCAATTTTCATTTTAGCACCTCCTTAAACCATTCTATAGTTCTTTTTAAACCTTCTTTCAGCATGACTTTTGGCTCGAAGCCGAGTTCTTTTTTTGCTTTGCTTATATCAGGTTTCCTTCTTGCTGGGTCGTCTGGTGGTAATGGTTTGAAAATTATTTCAGAACTCGAATTACAAAGCTCTTTTATCAAATGTGCAAGCTCTATTATGCTTATCTCTTCAGGATTACCTAGATTGTAAACATTTCCTGCTTTTGCTAAGAAAATTGTTCGCAGTATTCCATCAATCATATCAACAATATAGCAAGGTGAGCGAGTTTGCTCGCCAGTACCAAAAACTGTAATGGCTTGATTCTTCAAAGCTTGTCTTATAAATGTGCACACAGCTCTGCCATCGTTTAACCTAGGCCCATAGGTATTGAAAATTCTGTTAATTTTTACATCAAGATTTTTTTCTCTGAAAAAAGCCATACAGAGAGCTTCAGAAAAACGCTTCGCTTCGTCGTAGCATGAGCGGGGTCCAATTGGATTAACGTTTCCGAAATAGCTCTCTGGCTGCGGGTGAATTTCTGGGTTACCATAGATTTCTGAACTCGAGGAAAAATAATAGCAGGCATTGTCTCTTTCCGCTATTTTTAATGTATTTAGAGTGCCAAGAGAATCTGAAAGCATGGTATCTACTGGATTTTGCATGTAATCCTTTGGATCTGCCCTCGCAGCTAAATGCAGAACAAAATCAAAACTTTCTTTAATTTCTTTTAGCTTTAGCCAATAATTTTTGGAAATATCAGCTTTAATTAAAGTGAATCTTTGCTTGTCTATAAGATGAGCTATGTTGCTTTCTAATCCTGTAACAAAATTGTCCACGCAAACTATTTCAGCTCCAAATTCATAAAGCGAATCGCAAATCCAAGAACCTATAAATCCCGCACCACCTGTGATTAAAAATCTTTTTCCTTTAATTTCTCTTTTAAAATTTTTGCATCTTTCCTTTAACTCCTTTAAATCTTCTTTAATTCTTTTTTCCATGTTTTTTAGAAATAAAAAAAGGTTTAAAAGTTCTTTGAAGGTAGGATAAGGTAGCATATTACGGAAAGGTAGTGAAAAAGGAGAACTTCTAAATTTATGGAATTAAAATTCTTTGCAGTTTCTTTTCGTTTTCATAGCCCCAACACACCGCTATTGTTTTAACTCCTACTTTTTTTCCGACTTTTATATCATAGCTCATATCTCCTACATAGGCTGTTTCTTCTTTGTCAAAGGAAAAATTCTTGAGAAGATTTTTAATTTCATTTTCTTTATCGTAAACACTGCCCTTTGCAACTATGAAATATTTTGAGATTTTATGATGTCGTAATTCTTTTTCAAGATTCGTTTGTGGATGTTCCAAGTCTGCTTATTTCTCTATAAAACTTCATGTATGGAAGCAAGAAATTTCTTTTAAATTCAGAAAAACTTATTTTTTTCAATCCTAATTTTTCAAAAACTTTCATACACGCTTTATAAATATCATTGCTTAAAGTTCCACTCCAATCGAAGATTACGTTACGCATAGAAATAAATGAAATTTGTCATTTAAAAACAAAAAAATCACGAAAGCGTAGCGAAAAGACTTATTTTTTGAGAAAATTGTAATACCTTTATCCTACTATATCCGATAAATTTATAAAGATTTTTAAGAGAGATATGATTCAATGAAAAACAAGTGGATAAAAGTTTGCCCAAAATGCGGAAGTACAGATATAGTTCCGGACTTATCCGCAAGCTCGATAGCTAAAGGCACTATATTTAACTCTTACAAATGTAATTCATGTGGCTATAGCGGAATTAATTTTATCGAATTCCTGGAAGATGAATGGAAGAAAATAAAAAACAAAATAAGAGGTAGAACATGAAGGAAAAAATTTCAATTACTTTGGACAAAAATCTCATAGCAGAGATAGACTCTTTTGTAGACGGATTTAGAATAAGAAATCGTTCGCAAGCTATAGAATTTTTATTAAGAAAAAGCGTCTCTGAAAGGAAAACAGCTGTAATTCTTGCTGGCGGCCCTGAAGAAAAGTTAAAAGTTCGAGGCATTTACAAACCACTTCTTGAATACGAAGGGAAAGCTGCCATAGAGCATATTGTGAAAAATCTCAGAAAATACAGATTCGGAGAGATTTACATTATAGGAAGAAAGCGTGTGCTCAGCGATATTTTCAAAGTTTTGGGAGATGGTAGTGATTTCGGGGTAGAGCTAAAGTACATAGAAGAAAAACCTGAAAAACCTGTAACAAAGCAGGACACTGCCAGAACCTTAAAGCTTTTAAATGGAAGAATAAAAAAACCATTTCTCTGCCTTTACTGCGATGTGCTTTTCGATTTCGATTTGCATGCGCTATGGAACTTTCATTTGAAAACAGCTAGCATAGCAACACTCGTTGTGAAAACCTCTCCACAACCACACAAATGGGGAAATATCGAGCTGGAAGGAGAAAGCATTGTTGAATTTGTGGAAAAACCGAAAAAGGCAAAGAACTATCTTGTGTTTTCCGGAATTTTTGCTGCTTCCCCAGAAATTTTTTCTCAATCTGGAAATTCTTTAGAATATGAGGTGTTCCCGAGATTAGCGAAAAAAAGAATGCTTGCAGGCTATGTGATAAGCGGTTTTTGTGAACATGTTGATAAGCTCAGCCTTTGAAGAACATTCTTGCTATAGTTTTTAACTTACCGAATTTTTAACTTTTTTCAAAAACTTCTTCAGCTTCTCTTTTCAGCTTTTCGTGAAGCTCGTCAATATCAACAGGCAAAACCTTTGTTTGTGCTATTACTTCCATAAAGCCAAAATCTCTTTCAAATCTAGGAACTATATGCACGTGCAAATGCTTTATGCTTGCTCCTGCGTGTTCGCCGAGATTCATTCCGATGTTAAATCCTTTAGGATTTAGAACTCTTTTAAGCAGTTCAACACATTTAAGCACAATTTCCCAAAGTTTATTATACTCGCTTTGTGAAAGCTCTTCTAAGCTTTCCACATGCCTTCTCGGCACAACTTGCAAATGCCCTGTATTATAGGGATAGATGTTCATCAGAACCATGAATTCATTATCTTTCCACACAATTTTTTGCGGAATTTTTTTATTACCCTTTGCAATCTCGCAGAAAACGCAAAGCTCAGAGCTTTCTTTTTTTCCATGAGTAACCCATTTTTTCCGGAAAGGCGAAAAAAGCCAGGATTTAAACATGAAATAAAACTTAAAAAAGATTTATATATAGGTTGTGGAGTACAAAGTTTATGAAAAAATTGCTAGCTTTCATCGCTTTTTTCCTTGCATTAATCTTGCTTTTGAATTTTCAGAATTTTTCGTTTCACTTATCGAAAACTTCTACAGTTTATCCAATGAACAAGCTTGAAAAACCGGAGCTTACTGCAGAAATAAAATACATTTTTTACGGAGAAAACTATTCCAATCCAGAATATGAGCTTCCTCTCAAGGAAATGCCAGAAAATTACGAAAGGGATATTGTTCGCAAACTGGGAATAAAATTTAGCGAGAAGCAAAAACAGCTGTTTTTAGAAAATGGCGTGCTAATAATACCTGTTAACAAATATGAAAGATTCGAAGACGCGTACAGAGAGCTTTCTTTTAAGGATGTTCCGATTTTCATAACATCTGACTCGCTCTTACATTTATTCCACATCGAATTTAACGAGATTCTGAAAAATCTGGAAATAAAAAAGCTTTCGCCAATGCTCAAATCTTTTCTTGAAGCTGTTTTAAAGGAAAGCGTAGCGCAGTACAATACCTTTGAGGATAAAGAATTGAAAGAACTTGCGAGAAGGAACATAGCTTATCTAAGCGTTGCCATAAAGCTTTTGGAGCCTTCATTCGCTCCGCCTAATTTCGTGAAAGACGAGGTTGAGAAAGAGATAAAGAGGATAGAGGAGCATAAGGGCTTTTTCAAAAGCGAAATTTTCAGCAAGGATTGCCCGAGAGAGTGCTTAAAGCTCGCTTTCAAACCAGACGAAAGCTGCAGCCAGTTCGTTAAGGGAGGGAAGGTATTTTATAACGGAAAATGGTGGAAAAGCGAGGATTTTTACCGCGAGGTCTGCACTCGTTATTGCTATTGCGAGGATTACAGCCAATACGTTCCGAGAGGACACTACATGCAAAGCGAAGAGCTAAAGCGCTATTTCAAAGCTATGATGTGGCTGGGAAGGATGACTTTTAAGCTTCGCGGAGAAAACTGGACCAAGCAGGCTGTTTTGCTAACAGCAGCCGTTAAGCGAGCAAAAGCCAATTTTGAGGGAAAAACTGTTCCGGCCTATGAATTATGGAGAAAAATTTATGCAATAACAGGATTTTTCGCTGGAGTGAGCGAGGATTTGGGCTTTTACGAATACGACAAAGCAATAAGTAAGGTTTTCGGATATGGGTTTAATTTGAGCGATGTGTCTGAGAGAAAAATTATCGATTCGCTCAGGCAGGAACTTAAAAAGGAGAAATCTCCAAAAATCCTTAGCGGTTTTGAAATAGATATAGCAGGTTCTTTAGAAGAGCTCACCAAGGGGCTTCGCGTTATAGGGCAAAGATATGCTTTGGATTCTCAAATTTTGGGAGATTTGGTTTACAAGAATATCGGACCTAATCCTAAGTCGTGCTATTACGAGGAGGTTATAGATTTTTGCGTTCACTATCGTTTTTGCTCGAAACCGAAGGAGTTCTACTTTTCGTGCGAAAACATGGAGAAAAACAGAACTAAGTACTGGAACGAGGTTTGCGATGCAGCGATTCAATATTTCTGCGGCTTCGCAGGCTGCTCCGAGCGAACGCCCGTGGAAAAAATCAGAAAACTTTACTCGGTTTGCAGGTTCATGCCTTCCGGGCTTGATGTCATGGAAACTTTCGGAAATAAAAAGGCTAAGGAAATGCTCGAGAAGTATTACAACGCAAGCGGGTATTGCAATTACAAGGAAAAAGAAAGCGAGCTTAAGGAGCTTGTTAACAGCTATGATCTTTCGGAATGGACTAAAAATCTTTATAATACATGGCTCTGGCTTTTGCAACCCGTGCTTGAGGAAAAGCCAAAAGGCTATCCAAACTGGATGCGCAGCGAGCTCTGGAAATTCAAGGATTTAATCACAGCTTTAGCAAGCTGGGCCGAGTTGAGGCATGACACAATACTTTACGTGAAGCAGAGCTATACCTGGGCTGTTGGAATGAGAGAAACAGCCCTTCCAAAACCGCTGGAAGCAAAGTATTACGGCTATGTTGAGCCAAACCCAGAGCTTTTTGCAAGAGCTAAATTTGCAGTAGACTTTCTGAAAGAGGGTCTGGAAAATATGAATGTCTCTACTTCCGAGGTTTCACAATCTTTAGAAATGAGCTCAAAACTCATGGAAAAACTGGAAGAAATTTCGAGAAAGGAGCTCAGGGGAGAGACGCTAACCGAAGCCGACTATAACTTTATCAAAAACATTCATTCAGAGTTTGAAAGCATTTTGGAAAAACTTGCAAGCGCTTTAACTGTAAAGCAAGGCTCCTGCCCGCCTGGAGCAAGATGTTCTGTAAAAACTTCCTTGGAAGGAAAGGAAGATGCATTTAAAACAACAATTGTTGCGGATGTGCATACTGACGCTAACACAAAGCGCGTTTTGGAAGTTGGAGTTGGAAAAATAGATTGGCTTTTGGTTGCGCACAAGTCAAAGGAAGGAAGGATAGGAATCGCTGTTGGGCCTATATTTAGCTATTACGAATTTCCGTGGCCTATGAGCGATAGGCTAACAGACGAGAAATGGCGCGGCGAAGTGCTGGGAAGCGCTGAAAAGCCAGAGTGGTATGAAAGTGTTGTAAAATGAAAATACTTTGCATAGCAGACATTCACGGCAATGCGAAAAAAGCTTTTGAGATTAAAGAAAGCATTGATTTAATACTCGTAGCAGGGGATATAACAAATTTCGGCGGGAGAAAGAAAGCAGAAGAAGTTATCGAAACGCTTAAAAGAATCTCTTCTAACATTTTTGCAGTTCCTGGAAATTGCGATTATAAAGAAGTTCTCGATTTTCTCGAGGAAAGCAAAATTTCGCTTCATGGAAAGGGTGTAAAGATTAATGAGATAGGAATTTTTGGGGTTGGAGGCTCTAACAAAACACCTTTTGCTACACCTTTTGAACTGAGCGAAAATGAGATAGCAAAACTTTTGGAAAGTGGTTATGGCTCGATAAAAGAATGCAAAATAAAAATCCTTCTCTCGCATGCTCCGGCTTTTGGAATTCTCGATAAAACAAGCTCTGGTGTGCATGCAGGTAGCAAAGCTGTAAAAAGGTTTTTAGATAAAAACAAAGTTGATTACGTTGTTTGCGGTCATATCCACGAGGCAGCAGGAATAGCTAAAGTGAAAGAGACAATTTTTATAAATCCTGGAAAATTTTCTCATGGATATGTTATCCTTCATCCAGAAACAGGAAAGATAGAAAAATTTTCTTGATTTCGTTTAAGCAACTCTTAACTGAAAGAGCTAAATTTTTAAATTTTTCTAATTCATTACCTTTAATCCATTTATAATCGAGATGTTCTGCGCTTAATTTTATTTCTGGCTTTTCTGATAATCTTGAATAATAAAGTATAACTATTTGCTGCTCTTTTCCAGAAGGATAAACACAAGAAGAAACGCACAAAAGCTTTAAATTTTGCGGAGAGATCTTTATTCCAGTCTCTTCTTCTATTTCACGCAAAATGGCTTGCTTTGGGTGTTCACCGAACTCTATTCCACCGCCAGGAAATTCAAAAACATTTGGCTCTTTTCTTTCCAGAAGCAAAATCTTGTTTTCATAAATGAGCATGCAATACACTGCTACTTTCTGAAT
>Ga0190319_1000021_pt1 | contig 26771 bp, 26 predicted proteins | sample 48701145_MG_FD_165040 | JGI IMG/M metagenome (GOLD analysis project Ga0190319, IMG submission 165040) | Hydrothermal vent sediment bacterial communities from Southern Trench, Guaymas Basin, Mexico - 4870-11-4-5_MG | ecosystem: Environmental > Aquatic > Marine > Hydrothermal vents > Sediment ...
GTCTTACCCCCCAGCGGGATCATGGAAAGTCCATAACCGCAGAGCAACCCTATCAAGAATGCACCAACAAGGGCTAGGTGGCCTATCTTAGCTCTTTTTCGGCGTGTACGGCGCACACCCATTCATTTCTAGTTCAATGGCAATTTTGCTTACCTCTGCCTTGGAGTGACAGATGGCAGAGCACTTGAAATTTAGCGAAACTTTCGAAATGGTGGAAGAATTGAAATCAAAGCCTGCAGAAAAATCGTCTTGGTTGTATCGATGAAACTGTTTATCTTGATTATAAGCACTTGGGGTTCACAGACCCTTGGTTGCCCAGATTTGGAAGGGGAGAGCAAAGAGTTTTACTGCACCGATGGCGTCCCTTTGATCGAAACCCGTTTTCTTGACAGACCTTATCTCGGGGGCAAAGAGGGCGTTTTTAGACTCCCTCCTCACGATGGATACGTTTCCCTTGTACAGCTTAACCTCGATCTCCCCATTTACGTGTTCTTGGGTCGAGTCAATGAAGGCATCCAGATCTCTCTTCAAGGGGTGGTACCACTGGGCGTGATACACGAGTTCTGCCCAGATTTGGTCGATATATCGCTTAAGCTGTAGCTGCTGTTTTGTGAGGCATAGGTGCTCGAGGTCTGCGTGCGTTTGCAGGAGTATCATGGCGGCAGGGGCCTCGTACAGCTCTCTGGACTTTAGGTTTAGTATCCCGTCCTCCAAGATGTCAATCCTACCTATTCCGTGCTTTCCTCCCACTTCGTTCAGATGGAAGATCTGTTCCACGGGATCCCTAATTCCGTTGACGCTCACAGGGACACCTTTCTCGAAAGTTATTTTGATGAAGGCCGGCTCATTGGGGGCTTCCTCCGGCGGGACGGTCCAAATGTAGTCCTTTGGATACTGGGATTGAAGATCTTCGACTTGTCCACTTCCTATTGAGTGCGACCACATGTTGATATCGCCACCTAATTCTCCCCGGCTGGGTTTGGGCTCGATCCCATATTTTTTCAGTTCTTCCTCCTCCTTGCTCCTCACCAAGTTCAGCTCACGCACAGGTGCAACTACTTTTAGCTGCGGGGCGAGATACTTGAAAGTCGCCTCCATGCGGAACTGATCGTTACCCTTCCCGGTGCACCCATGTGCTACAGCTTCAGCATTTTCCTCTTTTGCCACTTGGGCCACCTTAGTCGCTATGAGGACCCTCGACATGGAAGTACCGATGGGGTATCCTTGGTAGCTCCCGTTTGCCTTGATGCAACGATGGATGTACTGCTCCACAAACTCTTTTTTCGCATCGAAGAACCGGATGTCGTAACCAAGCTTCTCAGCCCTTTCCCGGGCCGTCTGTATTTCTTCTTCTCCCTGCCCAACGTCTACCAAAACCGGTATTACTTCATCGAACCCATAGGTCTCCTTGAGGGCGATCAATATGTAGGTCGAATCCAGCCCACCCGAATACGCAACCACCACCTTCCTCGTCATTTCCGAGCTTCTAGGTTCAGTGAAAATAAAAGGCTTCTGTTTTAACAAAATGTCTATTTATCTGACTCCAGCCTTTCTCAGAAGTTCAGAAATGCTTTTATCGATCTTGTTTTGGACCTCATCAAGCGACCTTCTTCTCTTTTTAAGCTCCCCCCTTCTTTTGAGCAACATCCTCCTAGCCTCAGCTGGATTTGGAGACCCCCTTGTTTTGCGGAACCGAAGGGAGGCAAGCGGCTCCGCATACTTCTTGATGAAGTCAGGCCTCAGCTTCAGTTTTTGCCCAGCTTTTTCAGAAATTTCCTCCAGTTCTTGAACAGATAGCTCAGTCAGTTTCCTCCCCTCTTCAGCACACTTCCTCACAGCTTGACCTATGACTCTGTGAGCCAACCTGAAAGGTACCCCGTACTCCAATACGAGCCCTTCCGCCAAATCCAGTGCTAGGGCGTAGCTCCCCCTCGACACGGAGAGGCATCTCTCTTCGTTGATTTTCAGAGTAGAGATCACCCCTTTCAAAACTGCTAGGGAGTCTTGGGTGAGATCGAATATCTTCCATAAGATGGGTTTGGTTTCTTGTAAATCTCGGTTGTAGCCTGTGACCAATCCCTTTAGAATTGAGAAAAGCCCCATACAGAGCCCTTGGACCTCTGCCGCCCTTGCCCTCATCAGTTCTAAGGTGCAGGGGTTCACTTTTTGAGGCATGACACTGGAGGTGGAAGCATACTCGTCTGAGGGGGTGACAAATCCGAATTCATTCGAGGACCACAGGATGAGGTCTTCCGCAATCCTACTTAGGTCGCTCATGAGGATGTTGAGGCATGAAGCAACCTCCAGCATGAAACCCCTCGAGCTTACGGCCGAGAGGGAGTTCTCGACGAGTCCTGAGAATCCCAAGAGTTTGACTGCCATTTCTCTCTTTATGGGAAGACCGGTACCGGCAACCGCACAGGCCCCGAGGGGGGAGAGATTGACTCTCTTGAAGCAATCGACCAGCCTGTCGTAGTCCTCAAGCAGATCATCAAACTTGGACAAGAAATAGTGCCCCAAAGAGCCTATCTGTGCCTGTTGCGTGTGCGTGTAAAAGGGAATCGGTAGCTCAACGCATCCCTCAGCCCTGTGGAGGAACTCTTCAGAGGTTTTCAGCAGCAGATCGCACGTTTTCAGTAACTCCTTCCTGACTCTAAGTCTGATCGCGAGTGCGACCTGATCGTTCCTGGATCTTCCAGAGTGGATCTTGCCACCTATCTCGATACCGACTCTCTTAATGACTTCGTTTTCCAAAAACTCGTGCACATCCTCGTAGGGTCCCTCCAGTCTCAGCTCTCCGCTTCTTGCCTGTTTCAGGAGTCCCCCTAGTACCCTGCAGATTTTCCTGCACTCTCTCTCGGTCAAAACGCCTGCCTCCTTCAGGCCCAAGACATGGGCGAGCGTCCCCAGGATATCGTCTACCAATATCCTCTCGTCGTCCCGCAAAGAGGAAACGAAATCAAGCGCCTTCGGGCAGAGTCCCCTCGATACTCGAGCCCTGTAAAGAGACTCTTCGCTCAACGCTCCCCCCCTTCACCGGCGGTTATGAGCGGGAAAACCTCCTCAAAGATAAATCCAACGAAGCTCTCGATAGTCGACCTCGAGAAGAGCGTTATCACAGAGTTTCTCGTGAGCCCCACTACCATACCTTTGTTCGCGACCTCAAAAACGATGTACCACAGCTTTCCGTGCTTGAGGTACTCCCGGTAGAGATTGGTGTCCGTCAGGCTCGGGCCCGAGAGCGCAAGCTTCTTTATCCCAGGGATGTCTATCTGATCGAACCATATGAGCTTTGTCGCACCAGGATTCGACTCATGTAGTTTCTGGAGGGTCTGGTGGGGAATGTAGGTCTCCACAATGGAGCCGGTCTTAATGAAGAGCACCTCGCTCAGCTTGTTTGCGACGTAATCGGTCAGGAGCTTCTTCACCCCTCTGGGTTTTGAGGGGGCGAGTGGGACGAGGAACATCCGGTTCTGGTACTTCTTTATCCAGAAGGGGACTTCCTCGGTCACGAGGGTTTCAACAAGCCCCCTGCGGTAAAACCTGCTCAGCACGTAATCCTTGGTGAAGATGCCGAAGATAGTATCCTTGCTCAGTTTGAGATCCAAGATCTCCGTTATGAGCTTCTTGTCCTTGTACGGTTCCTCTTCCCTGAAGTCTTTCAGCTTTCTAGCGATGGTCGTGTAGTCCAGTTGCTCCTTCAGCTCGTAGACTTTTGCAACTAGTACCATTCAATCACTTCAACCGTTTTTCTATCTTCGTTTCCGAATCAGCAGGATGGTCAGGAGTAGCAGAACAAGCAGCGGGAGGAGCATGCGGGATTTGAGCATGAGATACATCCCTAACTGAGCCCAGCTCTAAAGGAGTTGCTAGGGCCGTAACGTTTAGCGATAACGAAAATCAGCCACGGGCCCGGTGGGATTTGAACCCACGGTTTGCGGCTTAGAAGGCCGCCGCCTTATCCGGGCTAGGCCACGGGCCCATCACCTTTTTTCACCTAGTCTGGTTTTAGGATGTACCCGAGAGGGATTTGATGCCGAAGCTTTTCGGGACTTTCGGAGTTCGCGGAATAGCGAACAAGGATTTGACTCCCGAGATCGCATTCGAGCTGGGGATCTCTCTAGCCACTTACTTGGGGAACCGCGGGAAGGTGGCGGTCGGGCACGACAATCGGACTTCCAGCGAAATGCTGGAGAACGCTTGCATCTCTGGATTGCTGAGCGGTGGATGCGATGTGATCCGCTTGGGCACAGTTCCAACCCCGGTTCTCTCTTTTGCTGTCAAATTTTTCGACTGCTCGGCTGGAGTGATCATCACGGCCTCGCACAATCCGCCGGAATGGAACGGCATAAAGTTCTGGAAGGAGGACGGGGGCAGCTTCCCGCACTCGGAGGAGCTGGAGATCGAGCGGATGATACAGCAGAAATCTTGGAAGATGGCCGAGTGGCAGAAGGTTGGCCGAACGAGGAGGGTGGATGCTCTCTCCCCCTACCTCGAGAACTTGCTGGAAAGGATCCCCCAGCTCGATCGGAAGCTGAAGATTGTGGTGGATTGCGCAAATGCAACCGGAAGTCTGATAACTCCACGCATGTTGAGGCAGCTGGGGTGCGAAGTCGTGTCGCTCAACTGCCAGATGGATCCAACTTTCCCCGGCAGACTCCCTGAGCCAACCCCCGAAAACCTGGCCGACCTCTGCTCCATGGTGAGGAGCACGGGTGCCGATGTGGGCGTGGCTCAGGATGGGGATGCCGACAGAGCCGTCGTGGTGGATGAGCAGGGCAGGGTACTGATGGGGGACAGGACCTTCGCCCTAGTCACCCAGCATTACTTAAAGGGAAGGGAGCACCCGAGGATAGTCACCACGGTTGCGACGAGTAGCGTCATGGATGAAGTTGCGAGGAAGCTGGGAGGGGAGATCATCAGAACCAGAGTCGGGGAACCTGAAATAGTGACCGAGATCAGGCAGAACGGAGGGGACATAGGAGGGGAGGAAAACGGCGGGACGATCTTCGTGGATTGGACTCTGGCCCGCGATGGCATCATGACCATAGGCCAGTTTGTTTCCTTACTGTCCTCCAGCGGCTTGAAAGTAACGGAGCTGGATTCTATGTTGCCCAAGTTCCACCAGCGAAAAGCGAAGGTTAAGTGCCCGAACGAGTTCAAGGAGGAAGTCCTGAGGAGGTTGAAGGAGAAGTTCTCCGGCTACAAGTTGAACACGATCGATGGCATCCGTGTAGACTTTGCTGACGGTTCTTGGCTTCTCATTCGCCCCTCGGGGACCGAACCCATCTACAGGTGCTTCTCGGAGGCCAAGGATCCCTCCAGGGCGGATGAGCTGGTGAACTGGGGCCTCCAAGTCTTGCAGGAGATCAAGGGAGAGCTGGGTCTTCCATGAAAGCCTTCGTAACAGGAGGTGCGGGCTTCATAGGGAGTCACCTGGTTGAGGAACTCCTGAGCAGGGGTTGGCGAGTAGTTGTGCTGGACAACCTATCCACGGGAACTCTGGAGAATCTCGAGCAGGTCAGGAAAAATCCGAATCTGAAGTTCATCCGAGGTGATTGTCTTAGCCAACGGGATTTGGAAAGATCAATGGAAGGTTGCGAGATAGTCTTTCATCTTGCTGCCAATCCGGAAGTGAGGATCGGGGCCGTGAATCCGTCTGTTGATCTCGAACAGAATGTGATTGCAACTTTCCGTGTTTTGGAGGTGATGCGCAAGCTGGGGATCAACAAAATCGTTTTCACATCCTCTTCTACCGTTTACGGGGATGCGGAGATCGTCCCTACGCCGGAGAATGTGCCGCCCAGACCGATCTCGACCTATGGAGCGAGCAAATTGGCATGCGAGAGCTTGATCTCCTCGTACTGTCACTGTTTCGATTTTTCGGCTCTTATTTTCAGGCTTGCCAACATAGTTGGTGCCCGATCCAGGCATGGTGTGATATGGGATTTCATCCAGAAGCTGAGGAGGAATCCACACGAACTAGAAATATTGGGTGATGGAACCCAGCGTAAATCTTATCTTCACGTGAAGGACTGCATACAGGCCATACTTCACTGTTTGGATAAATTTGAGGAGGGATTTGAAGTCTTCAACTTGGGTTCGGAAGACCAAGTCACGGTGAAGGAGATCGCTGGCATTGTGGTGAGAATGATGGGATTGGAAGATGTGCGCTTCAGGTTCACGGGAGGTGTTAAGGGAGGGAGGGGATGGCTGGGCGATGTTAAAATAATGCTTTTGGATATCAGCAAGATAAAGGGGCTGGGCTGGAGGCCGAGCGGAGGGAGCAGGGAGGCGGTAGAGCTAGCCGCTAGGGAGCTCGCCTGTAACCCTTAGCAACTCTAAGCTCAGCGGCCTTCTCCTCTGGGGTGTAGTCGAAAGTCACCGTTCCGGCGCCAGTTTCAACGCTGGCGAAGAACTTCAGTTTATTTCTTTCCCGGTAGGGTGGGTAGAACTCGATGTGGAAGTGGAAGTAGGGGTAGTCTCCTCTGGCGGGCCTCTGGTGAAGGACCATCATGTAAGGGAAGGGGTGGCCGAGCAAATTGTCAAACTTAGTGAGTATCTCTTTCAGCGAATCTGCCAACTGAAATCTCTCTCGGGTATCAAGCTCGTGTAGAGCCTGCACGTGGCGCTTCGGGCATACAAAGACCCCAAAGGGAAGTCTGGCGAAAAAAGGCAGAAAAGTTATGAATCCTTTGTTCTCGTCGACGATTCTCACCCCCTCCTTCTTTTCTTCTTGGATAATATCACAGAGGAGGCATCTGCCAGTTCGGCGCATGTACTCTTCACAATTTTTGAGTTCCCTCTCGATTATGGGCGGGATGAATGGGAAGCCGTAGAGCTGCCCATGTGGGTGGTCTAAGGTCACACCGATTTCTCTCCCTTTGTTTTCGAAAATGTAAACGTACTTGATGAAATCGAGTTTTTCAAGCTCAACGAACCTGGAGGCCCACAGATCTATGAGCTCTTTGATGTGATCGATCGTCAGGTTGGACAGGGGGGTATTGTGATCAGGAGTATAAAGGATGACTTCACAGACGCCCCTGGCGGGCGCTCTCCGGTAAAATTCGTGGGGAGGGGGCTCAGGGGCGTCAGGAGAAAGACTGGGGAACTTGTTTGGCAGACTTTTCACCCTCCAGTTAGAGTCCGGCACCTCCGGGGCTCCGGGACAGAAGGGGCACTTGGCAACCTTGAGCAGAGGGCGTTCACTCCTCGCTGCTGAGACGATTATCCACTCACCTCTTAAAGGGTCCCACCTTAACTCCATTCTGTATTATAGAAGCTCAAAAAAGGGAAAACAAAAATTACCAGTTTGCAGTTGGTTGATGTTGATATGCGCCCTAGATCTGGGTGCCTCCTTCGTTAGGGCGTGCCTCTTTGATAACGGAAAGATGAAGGCCAGGTTAAAGGAGGAGACCCAAAAGGGAAGCGCCCGGGAACTGTGTCGTCAGCTTTTTTCAATGGTGAAATCACTGTGTTCTTCGGAAGGCATAAAGGCAACGGACTTGGCTGGGGTAGGAATAGCGTCAGTCGGTCCGCTGGATTTGAGACAGGGTGCTATTTTGGGCTCTCCCAACTTGGACATACCAAAAGTATCCCTTGTCCCTTATCTCGAGAGGAACCTAGGAGTTAAAGTCCTCCTCCTAAACGACTGCGTTGCAGCAGCTATAGGAGAGTGGAAGTTCGGGGCGGGAAAGGGCTATAGTGACCTTGTATATCTCACCATCAGCACCGGGATTGGCGCGGGGGTCATAGTGGATGGTCATGTGCTTTTTGGTAAAGACGGAAATGCACATGAGGTTGGCCACCTTGTGATAGATATTGATGGCAGGCTAGTCTGTGGGGATGGAAAGAGGGGGCACTGGGAGGCTTACTGCTCGGGCAGGAACATCCCCAACTACGTTCGAATGAGGCTACCCGAGTTGGAAAGAGAATTCAGGAGGAGCATGTTATGGAAGTTGACTCAGGGGAGGACGGATAAAATAACTTCAGAAAAGCTGTTTTATTGTGCGAGGAAAGGGGACAGGTTTTCCATACAACTCGTGGAAGAAATAGGGAAGATCAATGCCATGGGCGTTGCTAGTGTGGTGAATGCCTATGATCCCGCCCTGCTCATTCTGGGGGGGAGCGTCGTTCTCCAGAACAGAGACCTAGTCGTTCGGCCGATACGAAAAAATATCAACAAATATTTGCTGAACAGAAGACCTAAAATCATCGTTACCTCACTGGGGGAAGATGTGGCGCTGTACGGAGCAGCCGCAGTCGTTAGCAATCCAGAGCTTATTCGGAGATAAACTTTTGCAGCTCTTCCCGGAGTATTCTAGCCACAATACTCCCATCCACCTTTCCCCTCACGATCCGCATGACAACACCCATCAAAGGTTTCATAGCGTTCATCCCCCTTTCTTTTATCAGGTTCTCCCTTTCTTTGATCGCTTGAATTACAATTTTCCTAACTTCTTCTTCAGTTAGCGGTTTGAGGCCGAGCTCTTTTATCGCCTGCTCCACCGTTAGTCCTCGGCATGCCAGCCTGAGGATTTCCGGGATGACCTCCTTTGCTATTTTCCCCTCATGGAGCGAGGAAAACAGGTCCGTCAAAACCTTCTCATCAATCCTACTAACATCCAGCCCATCCCTCCTTAAGCTCACCATGGTCTCTAGGAGGGTTGAGGCTACAAGTCGTGGCTCGGCGAGCTTGCACAGTTTCTCGAAAAGGTGTAGTTGATCCGAAATTGCGAGCTGCCAAGCGGTATCCTTGTTCAATCCGTATTCCTGCTGTAGTCTTCTCACCCTTTCTTCTGGCCTCTCAGCAAGCTCGATTTTCTTCAGTAAATCAGGGGTTACAGGAATGGGTGGAATATCAGTTTCAGGATACATCCTCCCAGCCCCAGGTAAGGGCCTCATGTACTCAGTATTCCCATCAGGTAGAGCTCTTCGTGTTTCTTCAGGGATCCCTTCAATGGTCTTCTTTGCCCGCTCCGCAACAGCCTCAACAGCTTTTCGGACTTTTCCCTCATCTCCGGCTAACAGCACGAATGCATCTTCTGCGCCCAGGGATAGTTTCCGCCGGACTTTCTCGACTTCCTCCTTGCTGACACCATAACCGGGCAATTCATCGGAGTGCAACAGCCCTCCTAGTCCCACGGATTTTGCGTGGTCTGCGAGCTCTGTTCCTAGTCTTCTACCTGGCTGTACTTCTCTCCCCAGCAGTCCCCCGAAACCATGCAGTGCTAAGGCAACGATTTTGCCCTTCCTCTGCAGAACCTTCCTGAGCACCTTCGATGCAGTGCCTCTGAAGATGTTCGTCGCATCAACAGACGCCCCTACCTTAGCCCCCCTCCTTCTCAGCTCATCTCTTATCTGCAGGAGGGACAACTGCCGCTGTACCTCTCTCTCGATCACAATGGGTATCAGCTCCAACTGTTGCACACCCTTGATCTCCTGCCTCGCTCCATCCCTGATGGATATGTTTATATCTTGCCTTATACTCCCAATACCTCTCTTGACACGGCCGGTCATGCGGAACAGCGCCCCGAGGTAAAAGGCTGCCCTCGCCGCTTCCTCTGGGCTCTTGAAATCCGGCCCCGTTGCCACCTCGATAAGCGGGATTCCAAGCCTGTCTAACCGATATATGACCTCGTTTTCCTTTTCGTCGACCTTCCTTGCTGCATCCTCCTCCAAGCAGATAGTTGGGATCCTGAAGTCCAGCCCCTCTACCTGAACACGCCCGTTCATAGCGACGAGAGCGGTTCGTTGAAAACCCGTCGTGTTGCTCCCGTCGATAACGATCTTCCGCATGACATGGATCTCATCGACAGGCTTTGCATTCAGCATGAGGGAAATCTGCAGGGCAATCTCAAGAGCCTCCTCGTTGAGTGAGTGTGGAGGTTCGCAGTCCATTTCCACCAGGCATGTGTTGTCGGTGATCTGATATCTGAAGGTTTTCCCCTTGAGGGCCTCGGCGAGTGCTGCTCTGTCAATTTCCCCGAGTTCGCTCTGAGTTGGTCGCAACCTTCGCTTGATCTCAAACTTGAACTCTTTTTTTGTGGTTGAGGGGCAGCTACAGAAAAGTTTGTGTGTATCAAGTTCTTGGTGAATCTCGAAACCGACCCTCAGTCCCAGCTTTTCATAGTCCATTTTCTGGCTTCGTCTTTTTCGATAAATTTTAGGCAATCTAGAGCTAAGTGAACCTCAACATCTGTCTCATAGCATGCCTCGTGCCTCTAGGTCTTCTTTTGCAGCGTGTGAAGGTCTTGGCACCTGCATTGAGGATCTTGGTCATTTACATTACCTATCCTTGCCTTCTCTTCGCTGAGGGCCTCAAATTGAGTCTGTCCCTTGCATCAGCATCTGTTTTATCCATCCTTTACCTGTCTGGATGTTTCCTTTGGAGCTGGTTCACGTCGCTGTCAGCCCCACCGCAGGACCGCAAGACTATAGCTTTCAATTCGACTTTCCTCAACTCGATTTTCCTCCCATTCCCGCTTATTTTGACGTTTTACGGGGATCTCTCGGTAGCCGTGCTTTTCAGTATACCAATCATGGTCCTTCACAATACGCTCGGAATAATGTTTTTGTCAGCGCAAAGGAACCTCAAAAGTTTGTTCAAAGCCCTTTCTTTTCCCCCACTTGTTGCATTCCTCTGCGGTTTCTGCTTCAAGCCTTTAGATTTGGCACTTCCTCCTTGGTTCGAGGTCTTTGGAAGATCGACAGTCTATCTGAGTTTGATCTTCATAGGCCTATACCTTCCGGCGTCGAGAGAATCCCTGCTCTTTATCAAGCATCCAATCCCAAGGAAGATCTTCCTGAACAGGATGCTCTTCTCCCCCCTGTTCATGCAACTAATGCTGATCCCCTTCTCGAATGACCTGATGTGGAAGACCCTGACCATCGAATCCCTGATGCCTCCTGCGATCACGAATGCTGTGATCATGTCGAGCTTTGGTCTGGATGTCAAGTCCACTTCTCAGAGCCTCTTTCTTCCCACCTTCATTAGCCTGGCTGTTGTCACTCTGCTGCGAATGTTTGGAGTATTATAATTAAGATTCTAGCCTTGGTGCCAGAACGAAAATCAAGTCTGCCTTAGGCTCTGTGTCACCTATGCTTAGCTCAAGCATTATAGGCATGTCATTCCCAAGCCTGACCCTGACCCACTCGTCCTCGTCTGCTGCTTTCAAAATGTTCAACAGGTACTCTATAGCAAAAGTCGAGGCAACTTGGGGTGGAGGTTCCACCAGCTGGATGCACTGGACATCTTCCTTCCTCATGAAGGTCTCGGTACCTCCCTTCTCACCCGCCGCAGATATTCTTAATCCTTCTGGACCCAGCTCGAACCTGACGGCATCCGCCACAAGTTCAGCATCCTTCAAGCTTTCTACTAGAGCCCCGGCCAAAACGTCTGCCGTTGCTGGAAGTTCGAGTTTAGAACGATCGGGGACTTCGGCTTCGCCGACTTCGATCAAAGGAATGCTGAACCTCCTCGTAACAATACCCCTCAGGATTAGGAGCAACTTGTTCTGTTGCTCGTCGAGTTGCAGTTCTATCTCGTCGTTTACCTTGGCACGTGAAAGAAATTCATCAAGCTGGCTCAAACTTAGACCCACATTTCTTTCCTGACTTACTTCATATTCCTCAAACATCTTCGATGGCATGTTCAGCTCTACCAGTGATATGTGGGCAGGATCCATTGCTTGGAGCTTGATTCCATCCATTCCAAACCTGAAGTTGGTCTCTTCTATCAGACCTGAGATTGCGGCGATGCTCTTTTTCCAAACTCTGCAATTGGACATCTTGGCTCTCATGTCTTATACACCTCTCTTATCTTCTTCAATTCTTCCTTTGCCACCTTGTAAAGCTTTAGATCCATTCCTGTTATGTCTTGGATGATTTCCGCTCTCAGCTCTTTTCTATTCTTTTCGAGAAGAGGATTTCCGTAGATCCTTATCGTCTTGCCTTCTTGGATGTCCGAGAACAGTTCGGGCTCGTCGGCAAAAACCACGATCTCATTGCCCTCTTCGTCCCGGATTGTTAGGTCGCTTTCACCTTTTTTAGTGACCGTACCAGTGACTTTCACGAAATAGTCCTCGGGTCCTATTTCCGCTATTTTCTTCTCGACCACGGGGCTCCTAGGCATACTCTCGCCAAGTTTTTCCGCATTTTGTGCACCGGTAGAAGCGGGTGGGCGGTTCGTCGGCTCTCCGAGTCTGAAGTATCCACCAGTAGGCAGTATCATTTCCGCAGTTCGGGCAAGTGACCCTGGTGGTTGGTAGTACTTTCTTTTCCTCTTCTATGACCGTTATTTCACCTCTGTTGCTCTCAACCTCTTTGACGAGGGTGTATTCCTCTGGTCTTTCGAGCTTTTCCTCGTAACCACACTGCTTGCATACGAGTTTCCCACCTTCGGGCTCCAGCAGGTTCCCGCATTTTGGACAAAATTTCATCATCCTTTCACCCCCGCATCTTTTAGGATGCGGGCATGATCAAAAGCTAACTCCTCCCAGGGTATCTTCTTGAAGAATCGAGCATCCGCAGCATCCGTCCCGCTTTTTAGTATACCCCCCTTCTCTCTCGCCAAGAAACACACCGACACGACATGTCCCCTCGGATCTCTGTTGGGATCAGAGTAGACCCCAACAAGCTTCTCAAGCTCGATATCCAGCCCCGTTTCTTCTTTGCACTCCCTTATGGCGGCCTGCTCAACCGTCTCTCCATAATTGACAAAACCACCCACAAGTGCCCACTTTCCCTTATAAGGTTCGTTTTTCCTCTTGACGAGGAGAACCCCTTCTTTCCCAGTCACTATGACGTCCACGGTCAGTCTAGGCCCCTTCATCTCCACCAGATAGATGGCCAGCCTAATTTAGGAATGACGAAAAGGACTTTTCCTACTATCTGATCCGATCTCACAGGAGGACTGTCGAACCACATATTTGCATCACCCTTAGTTATGAACATGAGATTATTGGCATTATCTGCACGTATCTCGACCACCCTATGTACGATCAAGTCCGAACCTCTTCGATAAACGATCACATCCCCCAGCTTTATTTCAGTCGGATCAGTACCTCTTATTAGTAGCAAGTCCCCCCTCTCGAAACCTCCTTGGAGAGGGAAATTTGAAGTGTCTACACCTTTCTGATAAAAAGGCCTCTTCCAAGAGTTCTCGTCGTAATGCTTCATGCTGTTGGAGTACACACTTCTCAGGGGGGAGTCCGTGAAGAGAACCATCATTAGACCTCCCATTATCATGAAGTAGAGAGAGATCAGGACTAGAACAAAGGTTAGGAATTCATACACGATCTCGTGTCTAACGATCTTCCTCGCAACATCTGTCGAGACCTTTTTGATACTTTCTAGGATCTTCATGCCGTCTTCCCTCGCGAGATGCCAGTTGCTATCAGATGTGCTACCCGGATAGGCTCAGGGATCAGCCCGTGCACGCATGTCATTCTGACTATTTCGGCGGCATCTTCGAACCTTATACCTGCCAACTGAAGGTAAAGTCTCCCCCTTCCGACGGTAAGGGGGAACACCTCTCCCGCTCTCTTAACGATCTCCAGCCTCCTCTCGAAATCCGGAAAATGTCTCAGGGCTTTCTCCACTTTTTCCATATCGGGCTTTTCCCTTGTTAAAGCTATCACAGGGAGTTCTGTCTCAGTCCAGACTCTTTGGATGTCCATCAGGTTGAATCCACCGAAAGTTATGCTTTCGCTCATGATCACTCGTAGTTGTCCCTTGTGCCGGCTTGATCTGACCATGTCGATCACGACATCTGTGGAGTCCGTACCGTCCCTTTCGATCCATCTGCTCAGAACCCCCTCTAGCTGTATTGCACCCCGGTAGATCACCCCAACCAGCAGGACCTTCTTATCAGTTCTCTGAAAGGAGCCATCATCCAATCCCAGTATGCGGAGTTCGGGCTTTATTTCCCAGAATTTTTTATTTTCCTCAGCAGGCTTTCGCATTCTGAGCTCACTTTCTTGGCAGCTTTGTAGAGGGCAGCCTCGACCTTGCCTTCTTTAACCCTCACAAAAATCTCGAAGGGAGAAAGGAGAGGGTGTTCCTGCCTGAAGGAGGCAAACTCAACCTCTGGGAGGGTATGGAGAGTTTTGACCAACAAGTTGCAGAGCGTTGCATCCTCCCCTATTACCTTCAGATGTAGCTCTCTTTTCTCCCTTCTCACGATTTCAAGCTCCATGGGAAACGTAATCGCTTGAAATTTTTCTCACCTCGACATTTCCGCATGAGGGGCAATGAAGCCTGTTCTTGACTCTTTGTAATATCGCTCTGCACTTCCTGCAGTGGGCTAGGATCACCCCCAGCTCCGCGCCTTCTGTACTTAAAAGGATAGTACCGTTCCTTATCTCGAGGACTTTGGCCTTTATGACGTCGCCCTCTTGGAATTCTTTACTCAGGTCAGATACGAACCCCCTCCTGACCTTGGAGATCATGATAATACCGGAAGTAGGGTAGGGCAAGCTCTTTTCAACCCCAGCTAGGAACTTGACCGACACCTCCGCTAACTGTCTCTTCACTTCCTGTATCACTCCGATCACGACATCTCCTCTTTTCAGAGCAGGCGGACCCCCCTTGGAGATAACCGAGATCTTTTTCCCTTTTATATCGACCAACACAAGACCCGCTTTGGCGGCGTAAATCTTTCCCCCTTCCTTGTAAGTTCCCTCGCCGCACATGAACTCCTCGATGGTGGCTAGGAAAGTCCCCGGAACGACGAACGAACCCGTTCTTATCTCCTCCATGCAATACTTCCCCCCTGTTTAATTACTACTGGAGGGGGTGTGTTTTGAGTTCAGCCACTCCCAGCATAACCTTGGCCTCGAAAGGTGTCAGAATGGGCACGTCGGTGCGTTTGGCATCGTCGAGAGCAAGTCTAGGGCAGGCTGTACAAACATACGCATCTAAGTTATAGTCTCTCAGCTCCTCTACTTTGATTTCGTCCATTATAAGAAACGAAACTTTTCTTCCGTGCCGAGTCAAGAGCTCCGCCACCTCCTGACTTCTTTTCGGATCCCATTGCCCGGGCTTAATGCTCAGCAGGATGCCGAATTTCTCTCCTGAGCAGGCCTTGGCTATGACTCCCTTCCTCCAGAGAAGAAAGCGCTCAGCTGTGATTTCCTTAAAACCTCCCAGCGGGTTCACTGCGATCACCCTTTTTCCAGTTGCGGCGGCGACACCTAGGGGGTGGAATTCCCCTGTACCGATATAGAGGTATTCATCCACTTGGTCAGCCAAGGAAACTGCACTGCCCACATCGCACCCCAGCACCTGTCCTTTATATTTGGCTCTCTTTCCTGGTCTGCCAAGCCGTGCTTGGAAGCCAAGAGAGACAAGGTTTTCCATGATTCTTGGCAGGAAGTGCACATGCTGGACTGAGGCGGTTAAACCCACCCGCTTGGACCGCAGATGAGGGAGGACTTTACTTACTTCCGGCCAAGGATCTACTTTCATTTTGGCTTCGATATAAAGCACGGGCAGGCAGGTTTTGAGCCCCATTTCCGAATGACCAAAATGTAGGAGCAGATCGCAACCGGCTTGTTTAGCAAGTTGATCGGCGACATCGCATGCTCCATAGCAACTGGTACCCACGAGCAAACCCTCAGCTCCCGCCTCTTCAATAGTGTCCCTGATTTTGATCCAGCACTTTTTTAGACCAGGCGGTAACTGGACACCAACACGCTTGTTTTTGTGATCTCTGATGTAACCAGAAATTCTTTCTAATTCCAAGTCGTAGAACATCAAATCTCTGATTTGGTTAAAAAGCGGGCTTCATCTTGACGCCCTCAGACCTGCAGAGTGATGTTAGGGTTGATATCATCTTAGCCCTCCAGCCCAGATCTCCCAAGGCAGACATCTTATATCCGGCTTCTGTTAAGGCATCAGTCATTCGTTGCACTGCCCATGGCTTCGGCCTGAACCAGTCATACATCAGCACACTTTTGGTGCGCTTGGCGACTTTTACGAGTTGGGTCAAGTTCTCGATGCCATCGTTGACTCCGGGGATTATAGGCCCTAGAAAGAGCCAGGTATCCATATCGGCGAGCTCTTCTAGGATATGGACACGCGAATCCGGTGGAGGAGCATTTGGTTCTAGGATCCGGGCTAGCTCCGGATCTAGGGTTATGATCGTGACCCCAATATCCCAGCTGGGTTCAAACAGGTCTCTATCCCGCAAGACTAGTGGGGATTTTGTTTGGATCGAAACGGTGAAACCCGCTCTGCGTAGTAATTGCAGGCAACGTCTGGTCAGCTCCAGATCTTTTTCTAGCGGCTGATAAGGATCCGTGGCGGTGCTCACACCCACGACGCCCTTCTTCTTGATCCTGACTTCTTTTGCGAGTATTTGTTCAAGGTTCTCCTTGACTCGAATCCTCTTCCCCCACTCCCGGTGGAGGGTTTCATCTCCGAGAACATCGGGAACATAACAGTACCTGCACCCATGCCCACAACCGACGTAGGGATTCAAACAATAATCGAGCTCAGGCAGACTGCTACGGACGAGTGCCGATCGACAGGAGATCCACTCGATCAAAGGAATTCCCTCAGCTTCTTTTGGTGCAGGATCATCCTTAGTAGTTCGCACTTTTCTAGCCATTTCTCCAGAGGGATGTTCAGTAGTGATGCCGCATACGAAAGCGCTTCAGGTACTTCATTGAAAGTTGCCGGCGTCTGTCTGAGCGCTCGTCTCATGAGCTCTCTCACAAACCAGACCCCCAGCGGGAGCGGAAATCCCGGCTTTATCTCTCTCAATGCTACAACAACCGCCTGCCGTTTCTCCTCCCTCAGCTTTTCGCTCACAGCCAACCTGCTGGCATAGTAGCAGCCCCCGATCTCAGGGTATTCACCCCTTCCCCAGAAAAGCTCATGATCCGCCATCACGATGGGTGACTGGCCTTCTGGGTTCCACGTAGTTCTTGGATACCAGGCCTCAGCCCATTCGAAGGACCAGCTTCCAGGTATCATTATGATCACAATCAAGTTTGACAGGTGCTCGAGGTGATAAACCCTGCTTTCACTCACCCAAGGATACTGTTTCAGTTCCGAGACGAGCCCTTGGGAAATGGTAGAATCCACTGCTGTTATGCTCCACCTTGTGGGAACGAGCTTCCTTCTTTTCTTCGATCCGAGCATACCCAAACTCAAGGCTTTCTGGATCCTAGATACTGGTAAGCCGGCCTCGTAGAGATTCATTATCGCCTGTTGGGCAGGGAGATCGTCGTAGTAAACCTTCTCCAGATTCGGTTCGCTGGGTCCCGGTTCGTATCTCATACGGACGAGGGGTGCGGAAGGCCCCATGGGCTGCAGGTCCTCGCTGAGTGTCAGATGGGGATAGGGGCTCCGCTCAAGTAGCATTTCGGATGAGACAGGGTGTCTTGATAAGAGCATCTCTTGAAGTTCTGTGATGAACTTCCCTTGATTAGTTACCTCGACCTTTAACACGCCCCTGATGAGCTGATATCTGAAGTCCAGAATGTCCCCCAATTTCCAGCCCAGCCAGAACTCGGGTGTATCCATGACTTGAGTATCGCCGTGAATCGGGGGGATCATGGGACCAACGAGCACCTTTGGATACCCGATTCTCCCGACAAAAACGGCGGGTGGAGAGTCACCGGCTATGAGATTGGACTGGACGAGCTTCCTCACCCTGATTATAGACTGCGCCTTCAGCAAAATCGGGCAAGGACTCCGCCCGCAGAATCCTCTTCCTCTGCAGATTATGCACTCTCTCCTTGAAGGACGGAGTGGTGCAGACTCGAGAGGGATAATGCCATTGAGCCATTGGTAGTGTTCGTCCAATCTATCTCCCCCAATCAGCTTCCACTCGGGAGGCTTTGAAAAATTCTTTTTGAGAGGTTCATCAAGAGTAAACCGGGATATCCGTTTATAGAGGTGAGGTAAGTGGAGCATGAAGAAAAAGGAAGAGTACATTTATTCCAGAAGATTCTTGTATTTCTTCACGGGCAGGATTTCAAAAGCCTACGACGAAGTGATGAAACACCCAGATCTTTTCAGAACGACGGTTCAGGCAGTTATTCCTGGTGCACTCATCTTCTCCTTCGTTTTCCAGTACACGATGGCCTCCGTGGTGCACCCCTTCCTGCAGACGGTCTGGGCCGCGGACTTCTTCTCCTTCTGGGGGATCCCTGCCCTGATAAGCCTGTTCGTGCTCAAGCTCATGCGCACGAATTTTAATACTGAAGCTTTCCTCGAGGCCTCGATCTTAGCCGCTCATCCCCTTTATGTTGCCGTTTGGGCGTACTTCGTACCTTCAATAATATATCACCACTTCATAGTAGGTGACTATCCCTGCTACGTCGCGTACAGCAGGATGGGCGAGTGGGTTTATCTTGCACTTTTGGGTGTCGCCGGATTTCTTTTGACATGCATTACTTGGGTCTGGTGTCTCACAAAGGTTGGGAGGGTGAAGTGGTATATAGCACCTTTCATCTGGCTCTTTCTATGCGTCCCCGGCTTGTACGGAACTTATTTGATCTTCGTGTGGTGCACATGAACCTGACGCGACTGAAACCATACCTCCCATCATTGTTTTTTGTCTTAGCCCTCTGTGTCTTAGTGTTGAGTCTGTGGAGGCCTCACGCGGGTCACCACCGAATGGAGGAGGGAGACTTTCCAAACGAGTACGTGCCCGCCGTGACATGGCCGTTAGGATATTTTGAAGTGGCACCGGAAATCGAAAACGTCTGGATCGATAATGTACCTGCTCGAGTTGAGAATGGTAGGGTCTGGGTGGATAACCTAACGATAGGCTGGCATCAGCTCAAAGTCAGAAGAGGGGACAGTATCGAAGACAGGGGGAGGGCCCTTTACGTCACACCTTTCGGACCGGACAATTTCTTCTGGGTGTTCGTGACAGATGTCCACATAGCGAGGTTCGGAAAATACCTGAGGGAAGTGGCCGAGAACGGATTTAAACTCATAAACGAAATAGGCCCCGCCTTCGTATTCTGCGGCGGTGATGTGACAGACTATGCCTTGGACTCCGAATACGAAGGATTTTTGAAGTGCAGGAAATCTCTAGAGCTTCCTCTCTATATGATCCCCGGGAATCACGAAACGTACATCGATCCGGATTTGGACCACTGGTCGGAGATGTTTGGACCGACAGACTACTCAGTGAAATTTGGGGATGCACTGTTCGTAGCCGCGAACGTGCTGGGGCCTTACAGATCTTGGGGAGGAGCTACGCGAGAGGACTTGGAATGGATAGACAACCAACTGTCTAGGGATGGAAAAATAAAATTCTTCCTCAACCACCTACCAGTCGTTTACAGTCAAACAACCATTTATACCATTTTTCCTCTCATCAACCGGGGCGAGTACAACACATGCGTGTGCCGGGGAACCGAGGAGCTGTTGGAGATCCTCAGAAGGGAGAACGCCATAAGTGTCTTTGGCCACTGGCATGTATTCGATGAACCCTTTGTGTACGAGAACCTTCTCTTTTTTCACGTACCTAGCCTAACGCCGAACTCCAAAGGAGGTCTGATAAGATGGCTGCTGGGCGGGGGCATGATGGCGGGAGGATACGGATTTTACATCTTCAGAGTGGAGAACTGGAAACTGACTTACGCGCATCCGATCGACATAAGGAAACTCGAGATAGTTAGGGAAAAGGCCTCGGATAGCGTGGTGGTGGTGCGGATTCGGAACGATCATCCCTATCCAGTGCCGCTAAATCTGAAATTCGATTTCAGGTGCGGGGCAAGCATAGATGGAAAGCCCGTGAGCTGTGTAACTTACGGCCAAGTTTCTTGGGTCAGGTTCGATGCACCCTCTGGCCTCACGACATTGACTGTGAGGAGGATTTAAAGCCATAGCTTTTCGAAGATTACTGTTCCGGCAACAGCATGGGATTATTCTGAGCTTTTCCAGACCCGTCACTCCGATTGGGGGACGGTTCAAAACGTCATGCGGGGGTACTAGCGTTTTAAGTTCAGCCCCTCGTTTCTTTTTTCTACTCTCACCTCAACCTCAGCCAAACCTACATCGACCGAATGTTTCCTCCCACCAAACTCGGTTTGCCCTGCCTATGGGTTTCAACCTCAGCTTGCTTGCTATTCTTTTGGGATTACCAACTCGGCATGATGCCGCCGGTTTCAAGAGAACTCGCGTTTTCAGGGTAGCCCTCTGTGGGAAGTATCACCTGCGCGAAAACCGCTGGTATTTTACCCGCATGTAGTGAAGCACTACTTTTTCATTTTCCTTGTGCTCCGCATGAGCCAGACATGGTGAGAGCGAGGTGAAGCGGGAACCAAGAGGGACTTAGCGCCGGGGAGGGGATTTGAACCCCTGCTCCCCCCATCAGGGGAACCGGATCTCGAGTCCGGCGCCTTGGGCCTGGCTAGGCTACCCCGGCTCCCTAATATCTTAAGCGATAGCTCGATTAAGCGTCGATGCAGGAAGCCAGATTCCTGTACCTCGTGAAAAATCTGAGGGGAATCCTGTACTATTCAGAGCAGCGTGAGCAGGAGCTGGATTGGCTAAAGAGAAAGCTCAGATATCGAGAGGTTGCGATTTCGGAAACCCTCCCAATGCCAAGCAAATGGCGGAAACTGGTGGTTCTTCCGAAAATCGAGGATGACCCGGTGATAGACACTCTCCTGAACGCAAACCGGTACATAGTGCCTCTAATCCTGCTTGGTACATCCGCCCTCAAATCCCTCAAGAAGGGGATCGTAGCGGAGCTCAAAACCAAGCAAAAGTTCAGCGACAGGGAACTAAAGTTCAACCTGAGGCTGGTCAATTATGCTATCACGGATTTCTACGTGAAATCCATCGAGCTCGCGGAAAAGCAGAGGCTCAGGGAAAGGGAGAAGCTAGCAAGAACCGACTTGAAGAGATTCTGGAGGATCCAGCAGGACCCGAGGGGATCGACTTTCGTGGGTTATGTTGAACCGCTCAGGTTCGAACCGCTCGAGAAGAGGCTCCTCTCCCTGATACCCTTTCTAGTCATGGATTCTCGTTTTCTAGAGTGATTAGCTAGCGCTGACAGATCTCAGGAGAGCATCCATCTGCGAGGCCACCCCGTCCCAGCTGAACTTATCTTGGACGAGCTTGAAGGCCTTTTTCGTTATCCGCCTTCTCAACATGGGATCTTCGAGCGCCCTTCCGATCTTACGGCTCAGCTCTTCGACATCTCCCAGTCTGAACAACAGTCCAGTTTTGCCGTCTTGAACAAGCTCTTTGAGTGCGGGTATATCGGAAACCACTGGGACGGTCTGCGATGCCCACGCCTCCAAAACCACTATGCCGAAGCCCTCGGTCGATGAGGGGAGTACAAGGACGTGGGAGGACTTGAGTAGCTTGATCTTCTTTTGCTCCGGGACGAAACCCTCGAAGCGGACTCTTTCCTGGATGCCCAACTTCTTCGCCAGAGCTTGCAGATATGGCTTCTCAGGTCCATCCCCCACGATCAGAAGCTCCGAGTCGGTACTCAGCCTCGAGAAGGCGTGCAGGAGGTGATCCACGTGTTTGTAGCGCACCAATCGACCAATGTAAACAATCCGAGGTCTTGTGCACTTTTTCGCTAGCACTTTTTGGAAGCTCTGTACGTCAACACCGTTGGGGATCACGGCTATCTTATCTGGGGGCACTCCTGCCCTCACGAGCTTCTTCTTGGTAGTCTGGGAGACGGTAACTATACGTTCGTAATCCATCTTCAGGGTCAGATTCTCAAAAACGGACATCAGGATCCCCTTTTTCCCGTATTTCTGCAGCCATGTCTCGCGGTAGACATCATGGATGGTGGGAACGATGGGCACCCTCTTCATTCTCGAGAGGAGCCAGCATGGTGGAAGGGGAAAGAATTGTTGCGGAGCGCAAACGTCAAACTTTATTGAGAGTCCGCGTATCAAGTTCTTTATCATGAACGTGAGTCCGTCTGAAACGGACTCGAGGGTAGGCCTCCCTGAGACCACTGAAACACGGTGGATGTGCACGCCCTCGTGCTCTTCCTCGGCCAGAAGCCCGCCGAATCTCCGCGTCACCACATGGACCTCGTGTTTCTTGGCAAGCCTCCTCGCGATCTCAAACATCCTCCTTTCTCCTCCCCCTGGGAGGTAGGGGTAATAGTAATCCGAGGCTATTAGAATTCTCATCACCTACTTTTGCTGTAGCTCTTTCGATAAACAGCCCTATATTTCCCCGTCTTTCTGGGGTGTGGAGGCTTGAAACCCCTTTTTATCTCTTTCATACATTGGGCGCAAACTAGGATTAGGTTGTCCAGATCGTAACCAGCCTCGTCGGTCAGCTTCACCACACGCAAACGATGCGACCCCCTACAGTATTCACAGCGATTCCCTAGCTCCCGCCTGACGTACAAAGTGAATAGGTTGTCCGCGAGATTTTTTAGATCCCTTTTGTTCTCAAGCTTTTCCAACCATTCTGGAGGTATGTTCGAGTAACCATTGTGCGCTCCCGAGATGGCTCCGCTCATAGAGGCGATGGTGTCGGAGTCGCCCCCCAACGAAACCGCGTACAAGACGGTTGACTTGAAGTCCCGCGGCGACCTGAGAAAGCTGAAGAGGGCTGCCGGAAAGGAGTTGAAAACCTCGACGCCATTTCCTAGAATTTGAACGACGTCTTCCTGTTTACCAGATGTCAGGAGCTCCTTTACGGCTTCTAGCTTATATTTGAAGACATTGCTCGTTGTCCATTTGTGAAGTTCATCGATGAAGTCCAAGGGGTCGACAGCTCGGTGCTCTAGGGCAGCTCTTATGGCTTGTGCTTGCAGGATGGCCCCCTCTATTCCCAGGGGGTGAACGTGTGTTATTCTGCTTTCTTCTGCAACTTTTTCCGCGAGCTCTTTCCCCCTGTACAACAGAGCTAAGGGAGCCACCCTCATGGCCGCCCCGTTGCCAAAGGAGCCCTGCCCGCCCATTACCTGCTGAGCTAGGTTTTCCCAGGGATGCCCGTTAGCAATCTGTTGGAGGATCCATAATGTGTTCGGCCCGTACCCCCTGCTGGGGTCGAAATTTTGGGCGAAAGTCTTCGCTATCAGCTCTAGGTCCAAATCTCCCTCCTTCTTCACGAGCGACCGGGCTAGGTTGATGGTCATTTCGGTGTCATCCGTGTATCTAAGGGACATGATTTTTCGTGTCTCAGACTCTACGATCTCCGCAGAGGTTGGGGAGAGACCCTCGAATGGCCTGCCTAGGGCATCCCCTACAGCTAAACCGAGTAAACATCCGAGAAATTTATCTCTGAGGTCCATTATGGGGGCTCAAACTCCTTGCCCAAGTCAAGAGCGGTTTCGGAGGCAAAGGCCCTCTCAATCGAGGTCATGAGCTCCAACATTCCACTCCCCCGGGTTGCAGATACGGGTATGAGCTCCCCTGGCATCCCCAACCCCCTCAGTCCGGGAAGTATGGAAGATGCAACGTCTCTCTGCAAAGGGTTGGGCTCCTCCTGCATGGCATCCAGAAGGCTCTCTTGGTTATCCCACCAGTCCAGAATCCTGTTCAAATCATCCTCCTTAATCAAGTCTGTTTTGGTCAGGGCTATGATCTGTGGGTTGCGGAATCGAACGAATACTGATGCTGAGAGCAAGAGGGTGGACACGAAGGTGCTCGGGGACCTGCACATGCAGGCATCCGCCAGGAAGAGCGTCCCCCTGTTCTCCCCAAGGGTTTTAACCACTATGGGGCCACTGTCCCTGAACGCGAAGAGCTCCATCTGTCCCGGTGTGTCGACCAGGACATAATCCGGTTTCATTCCCTTTATGATCTCTCGTAACCGATGCACATGGTCAACGAGTAAGTCGATTGCGGCTATCAACCCACCGTTTGGTCCGAGCTTGTATCTTCTCATTATTTCCGTGAGGGAAATGTCCTTCCTAATATCGATATCTGGCGTATAAGGGAGCCATTCTGCTCCAGGATCCAAATTCACCGTCACGCATTTGAGTTCGTACGATTCCATCGTTTCCAGCAAGCTAAGGGTCAGGGTTGATTTCCCTGAACCCGCGGGCCCGACTATATAGATGATGTTTGTCATCCACTTTTCCTGTTAGACCAAGAAATCGGCTAAACTGAGCTGTTTGGACCCCCCTTCTGAGAAGGTGCTCTTGATTTCCTCCGCAAGCAGTTCAACTCTCTGCTTAAGATACTCACCCACATCGAACTGCTTGGCTATCTCAACCGCCAGCTGCAGGTACTTCTTTATCCCCCCTTGACTGACGGTGAGGACGAGGTTTCCTCCGCATTCGCATACACCGCTCAGGGGTACACGCCTGTATTTTTTGTTGCAGGAAGTGCACCTGAACTTTTGAGAAGCGAAGGCTCTCAGGTTCCCTCTTATGTCTGGAATGAAGTGATGTTCGATTAGTCGTCGGGCAACATCATGTTCGTCGACGGCTCTAATCCTTTTTGCCAGTTCAAGCTGTGTCCAGGCTTTTTCCTCCATCGTCTGGAGAACCTTGTAAGTAGTGTTCAATGGTCCATTGGAAATGCCTGAGGTGTCGAACATAAAGCCGATCTGATATTTTTGTTCGGAGTGTAGATTCTGTTCCACTACCTTTACCAAGTGAAGCAATTCGCTGGGATTCTTGCCTGCAGCCTGCTCATAGAACTCGAGGGGGAGATCATAGTTGACCTCCACATGGTGTGCCTCTTTGTCGACCTCTAGTGGATCCACTCTGTAGGTTAGCATTAGGGGAGCATCCATGGTACCACCTCTCTTTTCCGGTAAGAACCTCCGGCTAAAGTTCAGGAGTCCATCCAGAAGGAGCATGACTGAGTCCTGGTCACCATCGCAATCTCTTCTTCTGGCTGCGTGGAGGAAGGGGTGCGCGAACATCACGTTTGCATCCGTAAAGCCAATTATCCTAGCCACCACACCAACCGAAGTGTGCGGGGAGAGCGTTATGACGAGGTGTCCCACCAGATCCTCGGGAGACCTGCAGTTGTAGTATCTAGGCAGGTGGTAGAACTTCTCCAGCAGGTCGTCAAGGAAATTCGCCACCCTTACTAGGTACTCGGCGCAATCCCGGGAAATTATGATGTCCTGAACCTTTAGCTCCAGCAGCTGGTCTTCATTCTCCAGCGGTTTCTCCTTGAAATCCCGGTTATAGCCCAGTTTTTTCAGCTTGTCTATACTAACTCCAACCTCTCTCGGCCTGAAGTGGGTTAGGGGCATGTTGGTCGAATCGTATCGGACGGTTCCGTCCTTGAAAACGAAAATCTGATGTTTTGCCCTCAAGATCCCTTTCTCAAGTGGCTCGGGGATCTTGTAAGCGCTGGTCATTCCCTTGACACCCTTGATCTCCCTAGGGGGCTGCTCCTCCAGATTCCTCAACGCATTTTCAAGCATTTCCCTTAGGGGGATCATGCGCCTGGACGCAAAGGAAACACGCTCCCCGTGGATCCTGCACCTCTCCTCATTGATTTCTCTATTGCAAACCGGACAGGATCTGAAGTACTCGGTTTCCGAGCCGCAATTTTCGCATTTCTTTCTTATGGTAATTCTCTGACAGTTTGGACACCTCAGGTGCACGATCTCCGCTATAACCGGGACGCCGCTGCTTGCTGCCTTCACGATGCTTCTGGTGGGGCCCCCCGCCGTTGACACGGGGAATAGGATGTGGGGCGGCGGCTTCATTTTTCTTGGACTGGCTTTCTCAGGTCTTCCCATCCGAGTACCAACCAAAGCGGTCGTTTTTTGTCGGAGGGGGAGGCCAGCGATCTTTTCGACTATTGTGAGGACCTCTGTGTACTTCTCTAGAATCTCATACTTCTGATGGTTTTCAAGTCCCAGACATCGTATGAGGGGAAGCGCGAATTCCTCGATAATCACTTTGTTTTGCTCTACCCGATGAGGAACCCCGATTTGCTCTAGAAACTTCTTAGCTGGCGCAACTTGAAGCTCTAGGACGGTCTTGTTTCCTTCACGTATGATTCGTGCACTCTCGAACCACTTTATCAGTTGTGATAGCTCTTCCTTGTTGAGAAATTGAAAATCAAAGGTGTAATAGGGATGCAAGGGCACTCCATATTTCTCCGAGAGCTCTATGGCAAGCTCGGGTGGGGGAGGCGGATATGGCGGTTCTAGGTAAACTGATAAATCCTGAGAGTCCGCCCCCCTCTTCTTGAGTTCTTTAGCCCACCACTCTTCACACCAGCATGGTGGTAACAGAGGGTGATTGTTTTCCAAGAACTCTCCGAAGCTGATCAAAAGATCCCCGAGGGAGAGTATCTCAATTACCTCATCCTTCAACCGCCTAGCTTCTTCTAGAGTTCTGATTCTAACCACAGAACCATCGCTGAGCTTGACGGTGGGACCTTCAATGGTATCTACTGGTGCAATAGTAGCCGCCTTTCCTGGGAACTCGGTTTTTAACTGTGTCCCTACAGCTGGGAATCCGCCTAGGATCACCATAGTTGCTGGATGCATACCCACGGTCGCGTACCCCGTGTTCCTTGCTCTCCCATACCTCACCCTGAAGCCACCCTGCCTCTGGGGATGGCTGAAAACAGGTCTGCCACCTATCACCTCTTGGAGGTACCTTTCCTCCTCTTCATCCGCTTCCTCCTCGATTTCTTCCGTCTCCTCTGTTTCGGGGATCTCCTCCCGCTCTTTGCTCTCTTTAGCTTGGAAGTGGTGGGCAATTTCCTCCAGCCACTCCCATCCGTCCAGATTAAGTTTCTCAACGTACTTCAGCAGTTTGGGTGCCTTCTGAATGACACCTTCCGCAAGAGCCAGGATCGCCCCTCCCCTGACGAAGTCGTGCCACACCC
>Ga0190319_1000022_pt1 | contig 26369 bp, 41 predicted proteins | sample 48701145_MG_FD_165040 | JGI IMG/M metagenome (GOLD analysis project Ga0190319, IMG submission 165040) | Hydrothermal vent sediment bacterial communities from Southern Trench, Guaymas Basin, Mexico - 4870-11-4-5_MG | ecosystem: Environmental > Aquatic > Marine > Hydrothermal vents > Sediment ...
TATTTGTAGTTTGTCATTTCATAATCGTCGTTCACGAAGAAGAGATAATCGAGATTATATGAAGTGTTGTTGATTATTTCCATCACCATATTCAAGGATTTGAAATCTGGAAGCTTCAGAATCCACTCATCGATGTCGCTCACAGCCTCATGCTCCGTTTTCTCAGGATGCACGGAGATCGGAACCTCACACTTCAGCGTCATGACAATCTACCCTTTTTGAACTCTCTCACCTTCTTGCCACGATAGAGAAGCGTAACTCCTTCGCTGACGATCGAATCATACTCACAGCGAAAACTCTCAACCGCTACTTTCTTCCCCCTCTCTTTCTCCTCACGTCCGCTCATTCCTCCTTCAGCTCCACTCCAAGCTCAATATATGCCTTCGCTGCTGTCGGCTGCTCGTATATGACTCGAAAAGCTTCTTTTCCTGTGAGAGAACGAAGGACGACAGCGACATTTTCCACGATGAACTCTCCTTTTGATGCGAGCTTCTCTCTCTCCAATTCTCTCCACTCTGGAGAAGCAGCAGTGACGTCGTTGCAGTATTGAAGCGTGAATAAAGTCTCACCCTCACCGCTCACCTTCTTGAATGTGACGACTGCGCACATTCCCTTTGGAAGCCTGAAGTATGTGACCTTCGAGTGGAAAATATCTGAGTCAAGTTCGACGGTTCCTGATGTTGATGTTCCATCTGTCTCTCCTCTTATTATGAATTCTTTCATTTCAGCTTCACCTCCCCTAAAATTCTCTCATATTCAGTGATCGCCTCATCTCTCTGATCCGAGCGGAAGAGCTTGAAGCCGAGAATGCCGTATGTTTTCTCAAGAGCGTCTTTAATCGATGGATCCGTGACCGAGATCGGAAGCGTTATCCAATGGCTCTCAATCTTCTTCGTCAGAATTCTGAAGAGTGTCTTCGCATCTCTCGGAATCTCAACGACATACTCGCCGTATGTGAATTGAACGGAAGTTCTGAGGTCAACATTCGTGTCGTTCGCATAACGATAGCCGATGTGAATCTCAGGAAAATGAATCATCTCGAATTCGCCACGAGCGAATCCGAAGTCCTTCTCAACGCCTATGATCTTCTTGTCTCTCTGGAATCTCCCCTGCGCGACAGCCAGCGGGACCTGAGTGTCTACGCGAAGGAATGAGGGAGTGACGTGTTGGATGACATGAAAAATTCGTTCTCTGTAATCTGCAGGAATATACCACATGTCATCCTCGTCGAAAACACCACTCATTGGAAATGTCAGCGCCTGTGTGTATGCTCTCGCTGGAAGAACGCCATCCGCAGGAACACTCGCTGAGCCTCCATCGAGCGTTGAGAGAACATCGCCCTCTGAAATAGGCAGAGGACCGTAATGAATGCGCTCCCTTCCGACATTTACAACGCTTCGAACTCTGAATACGAGCACCCTCTCATACGCTGGGATGAACACTGTGAGATATTCCCCTTCACGCACCAACCCCTTCATCATCATTTTTATTTCTCTCTTCACTCAAATATTTTTTCAGTAGGCTGATGAGAGAGTTCGCAGAGAGCTCTTTGCCCCTCATCTCGTAAAATTCCTCATACATCTGCGACGCTTGCTCGCCTGCAAATCTTTCAATCTCTCTCGCGAGGTCGAGACGAGGCTTTATTTTCTCGAACCACACTCGCGACTTCATCATCGCTTGAATTATCATATCCTCTGTCAAGCGAATATCGACATTCACCGGAACATTTATTCTCACGCTCTCTTCACCTCCGACCTTCTTTCTATACTCGTCGGAGGCCATCAGATACTTCGGTAACTCGTGCATCGGCGTCTGACCGACCATGATACGACGCTTCCAATAGTTCAACCCTTCGGGATCGGGATGTCTTCCGAGCACTTGGAGATAGCAGCGAGTGATCCAGTCCACAACTTTCTGCTCGTCTGTCGGTTCTGGCGGATTCTTGATCTTATATTCGATCTCTGGCGTCAAGTATTTGCGATTATACCATAGAAAATACTTTGCGAGTTCTCGGTTCTCTCTCCCCCAATCGGTATTCGGAGAATCGAGCATCGAGATGATGAATTTCGCCAGCTCTTCAGGCATTCTTTGTTCGATAATCAGTTTCTCGAATGTTGTCCAGTCAGGGATATTGTGCTTAGCCATCAGCTCTCTCAATCTCACCCACCACGGATTCAGATGCCCGACGTTGTTTCCGCCCCCTCCGCATACAACATTCCTTCCAGCGTTCCTCCAAATATCCAATGCGCTTTTCACATGTCTGTAATATATTCTCTCGTCGGTGAGATTTACGACATTCCAGCCATCTTGAATGTTCCAAGTTTCGTGCATAGCCTTTGTCACGCCTACTCCCTCATATCTCAATCCGGGTCTTAGTCGGAAGAGCAAATTTTTGAAGAACCAGCTAACTCTCTCTTCTTTCGGCGGCTCTTCAATTATGCTCGCTGCCTTGAGATCATAAGGATCCACCCAATTATGTGACTCGAAGACTTCGCGGCATCTTATCCCTGCACAATTGTATCCCCTCTTCTCAAGATCTTCAACTATTCTCCGAATATTCTCTCTAAAATACTCTGAGAATATCTCGTCAGCATCCGAGACTACAATCCAGTCAATACCCAACCTCTCAGCCTCCTCGAGATAGCGATTGCGGAAGTTCGGCAAGTTGTCATAGAAGAGAGTTCTTATTACAACGATTTTAGCTTGTTCTTCGTCGCTACTTTTCTCTACCTTCCCCTCTATCTCGTCCTTAATTGTGTAATTGACGCCGAACTCCTCCGCTATTTTGCGTATCTCCTTCTCGACTCTCTCTCCCTCAACTGTTTGATCAACTACTAAAATGATGTGATCAATTGGAGCTCCAGTCCACGCTCTTACTCTCTTCAAGCTCTCATCAAAGTGTCGCCAGTAACTGACCTTTGCATACGCAATCTTCATGCAAACTCACCCCACTTGTAGGCAACTCATTTTCCAACCACCATCTCCACATTCTCTTATAACCTTCTATATTATCTGCGTATTCCCAGAAACCCTTGATCAAGAAGGGTTTCAGTTTGCGAGATTGAAGAAGATATCGCAGAAACTCACCGAACCTGTGAAAACCGCGAACAGTGTTCACCCAGAGAATGAGTGAGGGGAGAATTAAGGGAGGAAAGAGATAAATCCCGGCAAGTGCAAGTGCTGAATTCTCTTCGGCAGGCTTCTTTTCGCGGATTTCTACGATTTGTCCGTCTTTTACTCTCGCCGTCCCGAACCTCTTTGCATCCTCGACTTTAATTTTGACGAGAGCAACAAGGACACTCTTCCTGTCCCACGCCTTAATCAATTCTCGATAATCAAGGGTTGTAAAGACGTTGCCTTGAATCATGAGATATCCATCACTCTCTCTCAACTCCTTTATTGCAGCGTAAAGTGCCGCGACTGCACCTCTTCCCTGATCCTTCACAAACCTAAACGAATAATAGCCGCGTAATCTCTCAAAAACATCCTCATAGTCATTTGAGACAACCACAACTTCGCGGATTCCCCCGATCCGAAGTTTCTCAAGATGATAGCAGAGAAGAGGTTTTGAGCCGAGAGGAAGGAGCGCCTTCGGCGCAATATAAGTGAAAGGTCTCATCTTCGTTCCGCCACCCCCAGCGATGATAATTGCATCAATCATCGCTCAAATCTCCACCACCTGACTGTCTTCGCAATTCCCTCTTCAAAGCTTACTCTCGGCTTCCATCCCAACTCTTTCTCTGTTCGCTTCCAGTTCAGTGATTGTCTCAGAATGCCACGCTCCTTCGGGGGAGTGATGTATAAAGGCTCAACTCCCTCAAAATGCTTAAGAACTTCTTTCACAACAGCCTCGTTTGTTTTGATGTCAGGAGAGCCGATGTGATATAATCCCTCAACTTCTTCATCGATGAACTTCTCTATCGCTCGCAATACATCATCAACGAAAATATATTGCCGAAAGCTCTTCTCTTTCTCATCATAAATGATGGGTCTCTCACCGTTTATCGCTGTTCTGATTGTGTTCGGGATTATTGTCGGGCGCTCATCAAAAGGACCATAGACGTTACAACTGCGAAAAATCAAAGTCGAGAGTTTGTCGCTGTAATCTTTCAAGAGAAGCTCTTGAATCATCTTTGTTCTTCCATAAACATCCATTCTTGGCGGATAAGGGTCGTTCTCGCGAGCATCAACGTAGGGAACAACCTTATCCGTAGACATCAGAATGAATCGCGGTTTCTTCACAGCATTTGCGCAAGCTTCAAGAAGATTGAGCGTCGCAATCACATTATCCCTGAATGTTGCACCCACAGCTCTCCTTGCAGCTTTCACGATTGTTTGTGCCGCGAGATGAAGCACAACGTCTGGCTGATACTTGTTGATAACCCCCGAAACAAAGTCGGGTGATGCAAGATCGCCGAAGGCATAATGAACTTTATCGCTCACTCTCCGCTGAGAAAATGAGCGGGCAATTCCGATGATGTCGTATTTCTCTGCAAACTTTCGGCAAAAGTTCGTTCCAACGAATCCAGTTGCGCCTGTGATGAGGACTTTTGTCATTTTAATCTTTTTATTTCTCGTGAATATATTTAAATTATCTTCTTACTGCAAGCGGGACTAAAATTTCTTTCATAGACCGTAGTTTTACAGCAAAATCGTGAGTAGCAAACTCGCCACCTCTCAAGTAGGCAGCAAATTCAGTTTGGCTGATGCCGGGGCTGGGATGTGCAAGAGGGTGATCACCGAAGAGAGCAAGTTCACAATCAAGTTCGAGGAGAGGTTTGATCGCTCTATCAATGAATTCCACACTTCTCTTTCTTCTCTCTTGTGGGGGAACTCCTGTCTGTTGCGGGTCTTTCCCTCTCCACTCCTCGGAGTAAAAGGGAGGATGCGACTCTATACACCAGAAAATTGCGATATAATTATCGAGATTTCTCTCAACTCTTAAAAAATCATCTATCATCTCTGGCGTTGGGCAATGCTCGTGTCTGCTGTGCCATCGTAGAATCTTCTCTTTCATCTGCTTTGAGATGTATGGGAAGAACAAGTCAAAGACCCACCCGTTATTGATATATGGAAGAAAAGCAATGCCTTCCCTCTGAAGAGAAGACAGGAAGAAGTGCCAGTTGACTTTATCTCTGCGGCAATCCTTGATGAGGCAAGTGGGCAGAAATCCTCCGAGAACAGCGCCAGCTGTTGCTCTTGTTGTCACACCGAGAGGCCACGCTGGATGCGGATCGAGAGAATCCATATTTGGTGTGTTGCATTTCTCATAGAATGCGAAGTCTAAGCACTCAACGACGATGAAAACCCTTCTCATTTCCATAAAATCATCCCCACTCCTTCAGGATCAGGTGTGAAGCAGATGAATTTCTTCTTTTTCTTCTCGCAGAAATCTCTCATAGCATAGTATGGGTCATTCCACTCTCTGCTCTTCATTCTTCGTATGTCGTGAACAAAGATCAATTTCGGATTGTGCCTGCTCCAGACCTCTAATTCATTTAGAACATGTCTATATGCGTGATCTGAATCGACAAAGAGAACATCTATCTCGCCTTTGTCCCACTTCTCCCCCGCCTCGACAGAATCGTCCGCCACGAATATTATGTTGTCTCTATCTGCAAGTCTTTTCTTAGTCTCTGACACAGTAGGCTTATCCGGATATTTATCTATCGTGTAAACTATACCATTTGTGAATTTCGCTAAGTCAGAGAATGCTTCCGTCGCTAATCCTGGACCCGTTCCCAGCTCAACAAAAACCCTCGCATTTATTGCGATAGAGGCTGCTATCATTACGGATATGTGCGGGTCTTGCAGTCTTCCAACTGCTATCTCATTCTGTGTCATCTTCTGCGAAGAAGAGAAGTCAGAAGAGAAGCCTCTTTCAATCTTTTTGATTCCGCAACAGATTGATCAAGAGCGAACTTCGGTTGAAGAGCAAGATTCCATCCAAACTCTTGGACAAGTCTCGGCCTGATTCCCGTATCCTTCCAGAATTTCAAAGCAATGGTCAAATTTGGAGCAATGAAAAGATTTCGGCAGAAAGCAACAATCCTCCCTTTTCGAATCCCCTCAATTATGCTTTTGACATTTTTCTCGGCGAACACAAAGCATCCCGCTACGGCATAAGGCGCCATCTCCGTCCCATGACCATCCGAGCCTCCAGTATATCTCGGAGGAGATCTACCGATCAGTCCGAATGCGCATTTATTAGCGCCGTTCAGCAACTCCATCGCATCGAAAAAGAGAGGAAGTGTTTGTCGCTTTGGATGCGTGGTGTAAGGATGAGCGTGAATAGTCAATGGAACTTCAGTGAGTTGCTTTATTGATTTAATTGTTCGTTTTATGCCGAGACAAACGACATGATACCACATTCTGACCCACTTCGGAACTTTAGGGGGATAAAAAGGCAGAGGGTCTGCAGCAACGGTGAATTCCTCCCCTGGAATCCAGATGAGCCCTTTCGGAACGCTTGTCGGAACAGCAAAAGTGTCGTGATCAGTGATGGCGACCGCATCATATCCCGCATCTGCATAAAGCTCCAGCACCTTCTCTGGAGGAAGCTTCCCATCTGATTTCGTTGTGTGGACATGCGTGTCCACTTTGAGCCACCTCATTTCCACATCCTTATTTCCTCCCCCACTTCATCTAAGAGCGAGAGCCACTTCGGGATGATCTTTCGCCAATCGAATTGAAGCGCAAACTCTCTCGCCTTCTGACCTCTCTTTCCGCATTCTTCTGGATGCTCATAAGCATAGATCATTTTCTCAACAGCATCTCTCATATTTGGAACGGGATTTCTCTGAAGCGTCGGAACATAAGGCGGACAGCAAACAAAGACATCTTCTGCAACGCATTCTATGAGCCAGCCACCAGCACCTTCAACGATCTCTTTTTGCGCCGAGTTTGCAGGCGCAATAAGAGGACATCCACATGACGCTGCCTCGAGAAGAGGGAGTCCAAAGCCCTCAGCACTGCTCAGCGAGACATAGACATCTGATGCGTTGTATATGCGAGCGAAATCTTCATCGCTCACAGGGAAGAGAACATTCGGCGGTGGAAGCGAAACTTTGCCCTTCAAATCAAGCTCCTCGATAGCCATCATGAGATCGTAGCCATTAAGAGAGTTCGGTGTCGTGTGCAAATACAGATGCGCATCACGACACTCTTTGATGACTTCTCTGAAAACGAGGAGAAGATTATAGAGCATCTTGCGACAGCCGTAATTTGCGCCTGTGAAAGTGAACAGGAAACAGTCTTCTGGGATCGGCGGATAAGCCTCAATCCGTCTTCTGAGCTCTTCTTTGCTTTCATCCAGAGGTCTGAACACATCTGTATTGACACCGTGATATATCAGAGCGAGCTGAGAGGGTGAGAAGAACCTTCGTAACTGCTCATATCCGAACTTTGAGTATGCGACGATTCTCAATGCACCCTCGAAGTAAGACTTCCATTTTCTCGTAAGCTCTGCATCAATCGGACAGTAGAGAATAAATGGGCATTGTGATTTGCATGCAACCTCACCGATGGCCCAGACATCCCAGTGGAAGAGAAGCACATCTGCATTATAGCGAGAGAAATAGTGGCGAAGAATTTCAGATGCGGAAGAAGGTGATGCGAGAGGATTTTGGCAGCCAACGACGAGAACCCTCACGCCATCAATCTCATAGTAGTCTTTCGCACCGTAAGTGAGAATCGGTGATTCCATATCCACATGGATGATCTCATGCGATGGAGAGAGACCTTTGATCAGCTCTCTGCATACTCTGCCATAGCCTGTTTTCGCACTCAAAGATGTAGAGCAGAGAAGAATTCTCATGGCCCTTACCGCTATACTGCGAATACCACAGCGTATTTTGAAGATTCGGGCAGAACAAACACTGTTGATTGATATCTGAAGATCTTATCCTTGCCTTTAGCCCCTATTCTCGCCTCTTTTTCATAAAATACGAGTCCACTCGTTCCTGCTGTTGAGAGCAGAACCCAGTCTTTTTCTCCGCCAGCGCCTGTGAATTGCTCTACGGTAATAGCGATTATGAGCTGATAAGGAGCAGCAAGTGGCAGAAGCAAACCTCGAATTTTGAAAGTTGCTGGAACTTTCACAGTGTAGTAGTCAGCATCTCCGCACTTTAATCTCTTCTTCACTCTCTCTGGAGGATCAAACTTTCTTACTGTCAGCCCAACAAGTTCTATTGTTACAGTCATTGACTTACGGATTTCCGAGAACGTCCACTTCCGCAGCGAGAGTTGTTCCAGTTCCAGCAGCGAGCGTAAGCCCAATTGCATCTCCAGTGGCGTTGAAGCCCACTGAAGGCTCATAGACATCGCCTACGACTGGCTCTTTTCTGATCACACGAACATTGAGAATGACTTCGAAGCGGGAGAGTCCGAAGTCAGCAAGCGATAATGAAGTGGTCACAATCCCACCTCCGATGGGAATCGTGAGATCAGATGTTTTTGCGCTCCGAATGACTCTCTCGTAGCTCATCTCTCATCACATATTTCCAGAAGCACTTCTCAGAGCAGAAAAACCTCGCAAATTTGTAGCCATCGTAAGCTGCGAACTCCTTTCCACACTCTGCGCAGATTTTTGTTCCGTGACGATCACCACTCCTCCGCATAGAGATGAGCACTCATTGCGCACAATGTCTCTCCTACTGGGGAGCCTTCAAGCGTGATTCCGACCGAATCGCCGAGCGTGAGTCCTTCGACAACGACTTCTCTCATGTATTCCTCGCCGCCGAGTGGATTTACACGACCCTCGCTCTCCTCAACGATGTGCGTTAAGCCTCCCTGCGTCCATGTCAACCTCACTTTTCCGTATCCTTTGACGCCCTTCATCACCAAGCTCGCTGATGCGAGGAAGAAGATAGAATCCTGTTGCTGCGGTGTGATAGAAATCGCTATGATAGGCGTCCAAGCATCAGGAGTGATGATCTCTTTCTCGGTTGTGAGTTTTTCTTCTACCCTATTTCTCGCTACTGTATCTTCTCTTCTTACCAGTCTTCGCTCCATCATATCATTTAGTTACCGATAGCGATGACCTCTGGCGTCAATGTCGTTCCAGCGGCGACTGGAAGCGTCAGTCCAATAATGGGACCATCAAGATCAATGTTTGTCGGCTGCCCCACATCAACAACAGGATCTAATTTCACATTCACCTGAAGAACAGCATCTATTCTCGCAAGCTCCGTGACGACAACAATTCCTTGATTCGCTCCTCCAATCGGAACTGTGATGGTATCGCCTTCGACCTTCACGATCTTCTTTCCGTCAGCTGTCTGAGCGATGAGTGTCATTCTCGCTCACCTTATACGACCCACGTCAAACCGCTGAAGAGATCATGCTCGTAGAACACTAAGCCCAAGCATTTGAGCGTTATTGTTCCGCTCAGGCGAGGCATGAAGCCCCACATGATCCCTCTATCATAGAAGATCGGCGTCGCTCCCAAAGGTGTCGGATACTGATAGATCGCACGATTCTCCTCTATGCGCTCTTCAACGATAGGCGCAACAGTGTAAATTCCATACTTTGTGACACCCTCAGCGACCAAACGGAACTGTTCAATGCGAGGCGTTGAGCCTATTTCGATGAGACCGTTGTTGAAAATTAAGAGCATCTCGTGCTTGTTCGTTGCTCCTGATGCTTTGTAGAAATGCGTTCCGTTGCCGAATAAATATGCTGCGGTTCCTGCTGTGACATCAATATCCCAAGAGTTCAGCTTGTATGAGGAGTATGCTGGATTGTCTGCGGATGCTGTCGCTACATAGCGAATCGCCTGCGGAAATATCCATGCGACGCCGAGACTGCCTGACTGCGAAGGAAAGACCAGCGACTTCTTCTCTGGAATGATCTCTTTGAATATGCCTGCGACCTTTAAAGCGAGATCCAATTGCTTTTCGATGTCCGCTGCGATTTTAGGCGATACCTTCCGAAGCTGTTCAACACCGTAATTAAAGACCGTTGTGACCGCATTCTCCTCTTCTGTCGTCAATTCCGTGTGCGGGACTTCGCGCCGGTCGCCCATGTAAATGGGAATCCCGGCATCCAACTCTTCCTTAAACAGATCCTCTACCGCGACCATTTCTTCTCACCTCAATATACTCTTCCTTTTCCTCTCACTTCTGTTTCAATCTCCGTCATCTCCTCAACTTCTCCCTCTCCGAGTTCTTCAGAAAGTATCTCTTTCTCTTCTTTTGTCCCCATTGGACGTATTTCTTTCTCTTCCTCCTCGAGGAGAGGAGAAGTGAGTGTGGGGAGAGATGGAAGTTTCGGCGGCTTGACTGCTCCTTCTTTCTCAAAGCTCTCGAGGACTGTTGTAAGTGTTGTGAGAGGTCCTCGTGGAAGTTCGATTCCCATTCCCTTCGCCATATTCTCAAACTCTCTCTCTGGAATTGTCAAATTCTTAACGATGGCCGAGAGCTTAGGGAGCTCTGGCATTCACATCACCTCCGTAGTCTTACTCCTTAATCCATTCTTTCCATTTGTGAATCGGGAAGTCGCTGGTCAATGGCAAACGTGGAAGCATCTCGATGACTCGCTCTGTAATATCGTTGTGAATTGTTTCTAGTATCGGAGGTATGGGAACCAAATGTTCTAGAGAGACAGGACCACGTAAGAAATTCTTGATAACTCTCGCTGGGTCTGGCGGAAGCACTGATTTCTCGACTTTCCTCTTGTAGGTGTCTGTGATTTCTTCAACCCCGATCCTCACTCTTTCTAATCCCTCCATTTCGCATCACCTCCCTCATTATTTATTTTTGATTCCCTATATAAAATATGATGTCAGAGAAGATCTGCGAATTCTGGAGAAAAGCAGTCTCGCTGATGGAGAGAAGAAGAAAAGAGGTCAACTCATCAATCCCTCTCATCGTTCAAACGAAGAGAGTGAGAGAAGTCGTGAGCAAACTTCGGCGACGGAACTTGAGAGTGAAGAGTGTGATTGACGACTACATCTTCGTGGAGGTTCCGGATTGGGCAACCGCAGAGGAAATCGCGAGATGGAAAGAGGTTGAGTATATAACAGTTGAGAAATTCTTCATTCCTTACGCAGTCGGGATTGATGAGTTGATCAAAAGAATCTCGATATCTCTACACCCGATTCTCTCTCAACTTTCACTCTATGATCTTCATCGACTCGGAATCAAAGTTCGACCTGCGGCAGAGATCCCGAACCCGATAAGAGCGATGATTGAGAATATTCTTTCGCTCCCTGACATTCTCAAAGATCCGAAGAGATTAGTGAAGATGATGCGAGGGGTTCCACCCGTTGTTGCAAGGGCTGACTGGCAGCTCGTTACATTCACTCGCAAATTGTTGGGAGTTCCGAGAGACAATAGATTGAGTGCAAGAACGCTCGTCGGCGCTATTGACTCTGAATGCACCTATCATCCAGCGTTTCGCAAGGACTTCGAGTATATAATGCTGAATGAGCCTCTGACGATGGCGCATGGTCAATGGGTCTCAACCTGTGCATTCGGCGATCCTTGTCCGACGAGATATGGCTTGTTCTATCCAGTGGCATCATGCGCTGAGAAAGCATACACATTCGTGAAAGTCTTCGGCGCATTCGGAGGCTGTTCGAGCGAGCAAGTGATGAAAGCGATGGAGATTTGCGCAAAAAGAGGTGTGAGGGTTGTCAACATGAGTTTGGGTGGTCCTCTCACTGATGCCGTTGATAAAGAGCCGGAATGTGTTCTTCTCGACAAACTTTCTCGCAGATACGGAACAATCTTCGTAGTTGCAGCAGGGAATGAGGATGGAGAGTTCGAGATCGGCTCCCCGGGTGCTGCTCTCTCCGCTTTGACTGTTGCCGCAGCAGACTGGAAGAATACGTATGAGACATCTTCTTACTCCTCTCGCGGATGGCAGGGAATATATTATCGCGAGCACAAAGATGTGTTTGAGAAGCATCTCGAAAAATGGGGTGATATTTTCCTCAAACCTGATTGTGCCGGGATCGGTGGTGATCGTGATAGTCAAATTGTTGCTGGTGCATGTCCCTGGTATGACGGTATAATGGACTTTATTCCAGATGGTTTTGAACCTATGATTGGCACATGTGTTCCTGGAGATACTTTAGTCGAGCTAGAAAGAGGGAAATTAGCGATCCGAGCTCTAGAGCCTGGAACGAGGGTTTGGTCTCATCTCGGATTTACTGATGTAGCGGCTGTCTGGAATCAAGGGAAAGCTGAGATATACACACTTACTCTTGATTGGGGAGAGACAATTGTTCTAACTCCCGAACACAAAGTTTTGACGAAAAGAGGATGGATCCCTGCGGAAAATCTTACTAAAGATGATTATGTTGCAACTCTCTCAAGAAGACATAAAGCATTAATGCTTTCAAATAGAAAGAGGGCGGAGAAGATATACAAAGAAATGCTTGAACCTCTACGTATAGATCCAGTATGGCTCGGCTATATTGCGGGAATGATTGATGGAGAAGGTCATCTTCACTTCGAACAAAAGAAAAGAGCAAAAGTGATAGGGAAAGACAGTGATTATTCTATTCAACTCTATATTCACAATACTAATCTCCGCGCTCTCTCAAAAATCCAAGAATTGCTAGGGTTTGGAGGAATTTACACAAGAAGAAAGAAAAACTATAATATTCCTCTAAAATCCGAACCAAAACCCTCTAGAGCATTCAAAGTTTCGGCTAGGGCTGATATTTACAGATTGCTCAAGGCTGTCTTGCCATATTTGATAATTAAGAGAGGGGGGGCAAGAAAAATAGTAAGGATGATCGAAAACGAGATTCTTCGACAATTAAGAGGTCAACCTGCTACTTTCGTTTGGCGAAAATTCAAATCTCTCGAACCTGCTGGGAGAGAAGAAGTTTATGACATTACAACAATCTCTCATAGTTTCGTTGCATCCTCTGTTCTTAATAAAAATCCAATAGTTTTGCACAATTCGATGGCAACGCCCCATGTAGCAGGCATTGTAGCGCTCGCAATTGACAGAGGTATTGCTCCGCCGAATGTTCGAGCAGTGAAAGATATGATAAGAAAGACTGTTACAGAAGAGCTGGCGAGAGGAGAAGAGAAAATGATGAGGAAGACAAAGGAGCAAGGGTGGGGCATATTCCACTGGTTGAGACTGAAGTGGTGGAAGCTTTGACGGAGAGGTGACAGGATATGTTTCTCGCTGGTTACGAAACCAGACCCAACGAGCGAGCTTTCGGCGGATATGATTACCGAGTGTTCGTGCTTTCCCCTTTGAGAACAGGAAGAATAACCTATTGGATAGATCCGTGTGGCAGTTATGGAGATCCAGGCGTATTAGGTCACTGGAAATGGGCACAAGGAAAAATAAAGCGATATGGAACAGAGTATATAAAATCCCGCTACGATACATTCATACTTGAAGTCAATTCTTCCGATGAAACGGATTGGTCAAACAAACATTCTGGAATTGCCTCTCACATCATTATGGGAATATTTCCTTTGGAATGGGAAGGAGTTACAAGAACACCTCCGATTATGGCGAGTTTAATGACTCCGCTCAAGATATTGCAAGAAAGACCTACTGCTGGCCTTCTTTTAGTTTATCCTGAGATTAAACCCCCTTCTCTTGAATTCGTGGCGTCATGCACTCTGCCATCAAAGCTCACATGCAAACCCGGCAAATCTATCTCTGCTCTCGCAACCATTCGAGCCGAGAAAGTTGGAGGTTCTTTTCACGTCACCCTCACCAATCGATTGATGGGAAAAACAGCGGAAAAAACAATTGCTCTGAACCCTGAAGAAAGCGAGAAACTCGAGATAAGTGAGACGATGCCTGCTTTGCTGCCAAATGAGAAAGTTGACATAAGTTTTCGCATTAAGAACGCTATTTGCAACCTCGATAAGATGGTGCGCATGGATGAAAACCGTGAAACTATTGCACGACAGTTAGCCAAACTCCTTCACTCAAAAACCTTCATTTCCACGATCACTCCAACAGATTGCCTGCTTGCTGATACAAAATGTGGGCTGATTCAAATTCTGGGCGATAATCTCAAATATTCTGGTTGGGTCATCAGTGAGAAGAAAGTAGGGCCTCTCTCTGGAAAAGCCCCCGCTCTTCTCGATTTAGGAGACATAACTTATATAAGACTCGATTTCAATCGTGAAATAGCGATCTGTGAAGATAGAAACTTACTTGATGACAATGCCAAAACTTACGAATATTCTGCTCTTCCCACACCTTTCATGCTCTTCCAACGAGTGAAGTTCTTCGCCGATTCTTTCAGACCTGCTACTCCCTTTGAAGCGCCTTTACCAGTGCCAAAGTTTACTATAGGGCCAAGAATCAGAGTGAGGTGATGAGGGATGAGGGCGGAAGTAAGAGTTGAGAAGATTGAGAGAAAGAAAGTCGGAGGCTGGCTCCCTACCGAACTGGAAATGAGCGAAATAATGACAGAGATCGAAGAAAGCATAGCGCCAATGCTCAAAGTCGGAGATATTGCAGCAGCAGATGTTCTCTCATCATACTCAAAGGCTGTGATGGAGTGGTATGTAGGGAACGGTCCGAGAAATCTTGCGCTCGCAAATAATACCTGTTGTCATGGCGCTCGTGTGAGCGTCACAACATATAAAGTCTATTACATGGAGCAGAGAGCAGCACACTCGCCTAATGATTTCAAGCGCAGATACGGTCATTATCCGAGAATCTGGAGATACGAGAAAGGAGAGAAAGTAGTGGCTTTTACGATGAAGGGGGATCGCAAAGAAGGATTGGGAAGAGCAGGAGGTCCTACAGGATGGGACAAGTGGAGAGATTGCTTCGCATTCGCTTTAGCATCATTCAAGCACAACTTCCAAGCACTTCTCGGAGCATTTGCATCTCGCCCGAAGCTTCCATGCACGGAGGAATGGCATCTTCCGAACTTAGTATGCGCACCGAAGGTCGTTGAGCTCGAGAAGAAATATAGAGCGAGAATCGTAGAGCCTCCAGTAGCGGTTCCGCCAGCATCTTACGAGTATTCATGGACTATTCCGACACCTGTGATGACATTAGCGATCGGAACAAATTGCCCACGCAAAACAACAGCTTACTTGGAGTTCTGGGATCGTGACAAGAAGGATCTCTGCGATCCGATAAAGGTTGAGTTCGATAAGGGCGAAACTGAAACTGTTGTAATGGCGAGAGCTGCACCGGGCTATCTCTTCGACGCAGACTATTTAAATATCAATCCCACGAACAGTGAGATGACTGTGAGCTATGTGGATGTGCTCTTCCCGCCGCTATGATCTTCAAAATCTCGCTCTTCTGCGAGATCGCAGGAGTTCTCGCAGTTCTCAGCGGTTTGCTCTATGAGATAGAGACAGGTGCGGAGATAGGATATATCATCATCACGCTCGGAAGCTGTCTCATCGCTGTTGGAAGTCTGATTCAGGCGAAAATCCTGAGAAGAGCGAGAGAAAATGAGTGAGTTCCGAAACCCCATCTATTATCGGAGGTTGAACGACTCAATCGGGCTGCCTTCACCAGAGCGAAGAAGCCTCAAAGATGTCGTGAGAATAATAAATGACTTGCATGCAGATTTCATCATGCACGGAGTTTATCGGCATCGACCTCGTCCAAACACCTGCGAACAATTGCCGAGAGATGAAAGAGAGAGATGCAAGCAGACGGGGGCAAGCTACAGATTGATGAGAGAAGCTGTAGATTTCGTGAAAAGAAGAACGAAAGCGAAGGTCGGAGGAGGAAGCAATTTTCAATATTTCTGGGCGGAGAATCTCGCAATGGAAGGCGAATATCACAGCTGGCTTGGAAGAGATGAAACTTGGGAACTCGCTCTCGATCCGAGAGAGCATGGAATTCCGATCTCAAAAGAGAGATTGCACAGACTTTTCGCAAGGCGCCTCGGATTGGAAGTCAAAGATCCGAAGAAGGAGCTTGATTTTTACATTCCTGATCCGACGAAGGAAGAAGTGCAAGAAATATACAGAAACATTCTTAATGCGCAACTTGACTGCCACATTGATGCGTTTCACTGGGATATGATCTTCATTCCAGTCACAGTCCTTCTTCGTCTCGGAGTTTCTGTCGATCATCGAGGATTGAAAGAGATTTATCACGGGTGTCTCGACCTCATAGATTGGACAAAGAGGAGAGTGAGATGGTATATTCAGTGGGGCTTTCACAAACTTGAGCAGCAATTCAAATTATTCTCGAAGCTCAGCGCTCCTTCTATCGATGTCGCTATGACCACGATTTCCGTCGAGGAAATTCGGCGAAGGCGGATTGATCGAGAAAGGTGGCGAGAGGTTCGAGAGATCATTCGCAGAATATATGGCGACGTTGAGCATTTTGCAAGAATCGATTACGGCTTCGGAACGACGCCTCTCTACGTATTTGCTGAAGAGCTCAGCCCTTCTGAGCAGAGAAGATTCCTGATTGAGGCGGATGAAGTGCTCCGAAAGATGGGAATTCTTCTCATTCTTCCAGTTCACGGCGGAAATCCTTGCGATCAGCGACAGATCAGGCAAGGAAAGTGTCCGAGACGTGCATACGGAAAATACAACTGGTATGACTCGCTCGCACCGGAGTTCAACACTTTCGATGCGATCAAAGCGATAGCTCGCGGAAGAGTTTGTCGTCGAGTATGCAGAACAGTTTATATATGGGAACGTGTTCGTGTTCCCCGAAGAGTTTGTCGCACAGTAACCCGAACAGTTGAAAGAGTGGAGTGGAGATGGAGATGCAAGAGAATCGGCAGATACTCCTATGTTTGTAGAAGAGTTCCTGTGAGAGTTCGCAGACCAGTGAGAGTCAGAGTTTGTCGGACTGTTTATGTGCCTGTTTGGAGGCGGAGAAGGAGAACAGTTTGCAGAACAATTTGCAAGTAAGTCAGGTGCTCGAGAGAAGCTGCAAAATCTTGCGACTTTTCTTTCTGATTGAGACCTCAGAATACCCCAATTTCTTTGCGACGTCTTTCAACCGAATCCTTCGACCGTGAAGATGTGAAGAGATATAGATGATCGCTACGGCAACCGCGGAAGGGATTTGATGAGCAAATTGCTTCTCAATCTTCCTCGCGATTTCCAAAGCGGTGTTTCTCACCTCATTGTCTAGATTGAGATCCGAGCAAAAACGAGGAATAAATTGAGAGGGAGAAGAGGGAGGGAGATGAATATGATGTGATCGTATGATGGAAAGAAGAACTCTTCTCAATTTCTTCATCTCTACTCCACTTGCTTTCGCGATCTCTTTTAATGTTCGCGGAACACCTGCTCTTTTACAAACAATAAAATAGAGAGCAGCAACAACAGAAGTTATAGAGAAATGCGCACGATTCTCTTCTCTTATCTTCCGATATAGAGATGCGACCTCTTCTCGTAATTCGTGAGGGAGAGAGAGAGAGCTTCCAATTCTCTCAACTTCTGACATAGCTTCCGCAAGATATCGGTTTGATGTCGCGAAAATGTAACCGTGTGAAGTTCGCTCAACAATATTGAGAGTTCCGAGACCGTAATCGTGTCGAAGAGAAGAAAGATAAGGTCCGCATCGCTCTCTTTCTCTTCTTTGCTCCTCATCGTATGCTCTCCATTCCGCATTGAGAGAGATTTGACTTTCTTCTATCACTAACCCACAATCTTCGCAATATATCTCTCCTCCTTCTCTAACAAGACGAGAAGACCCACATTCTGGACACTTCATCTCAATAGTATCCCTTGCCTTCCTCCTTTAAAATTGAAAGAAGTTCCTCGAAATTCTTTTTCGCCTCTTCTAGTGCTGCGAGATGTGAGGAGAAGGTGTCTAGAGATCGAGAGAGCTTCTCTATCTTCGGTTTTGACTCTCTCAACTCTTCTCTAAGCAATTTCATTGTCTCATTCCCTTCCCGAAGAAGCTGAGTCAGCTCTTTTAAACTCTCACTCCCGGTCTTGAGAGCCGAGATCAGCGTTTTGACATCATTTCTTGCATCAATGAGAAGAGAGAGTGGGTCTACTCTCGTCTCATTATTCTTCTTCTCAGTCTTTCGAACCATTTTGACCACCTCATCGCATGGATCGTGGCTTGCTCCCCCTCAACATCTATCAACCCTCTGGCCCACGCCTCTCCCAAAGTCATCTCACCTCCCAAGATATCCAAGAACGTATCTACATCCATCTCAATTTTGTGTCGGAAGGGTTGAGGGTCTACAATCTCTGCTCTCATTCCTGAAAGTTTGAGATAAACTTCCTCCTTCGCTCCATCCTCCTCTCTCTGTATCACCAAATATCCTACACTTCCCTCTTCTTCCTCTAGCTCCCTTCTCAACTCTTCCTCCCTCTCTAAGATGAGATCTTGCAATCTCAGAAGCCGGTTGATAAGATTTCTCACATACTCCATCTCCCACTCACCAGTTTGAGAAGAGAGAGAATCCTTCTTTTCTTTCTCGGTCTTCGAGCAGGAAGAGAGAGAATCTGGGAAGAGAAGGGAAGATGAACAAGAGAGTGATTAAGTGAGATCGGAACCTCTCCCAACTTCGGAATCGGAAGTTCTAGAGAAGAGCGAGGAAAAATTTGAATCTCTCTTCCACACTCGCATTTAAATGATGTCATGTTCAATATATATCCGATGACCGGGACATCGAAATGAGAAAGAACTTTCAAACAACGTTGTGCATCCTTCATTCCCAGTTCGTCTGGGAGGGAAACAATGACTGCAGCATCTATGAATTTCATCGCCTTCATAAAATCTGGAGAGATTGTCGGTGGTGTATCAACGATCACTACATCCGCCGACCAGAGTAGGGAGGAGAAGACATCATCAAGGCTTCTCATCATTCTCTTCTCATTCCAGATGAATGCTGAAGATGCAACGAGAGAGAACGAAAAGAACTCAATTTCTCCCTTGAATCCTTCTGCTTTTGCTCTTGCCGGAACTATGCAAATCTTTTCGCTCTCTTTCTTCGTAATCTCCCAATCTCTCGTAATTTCGAGAAAATGCTGACAGTCAGGTGTTGAGACGTCACAATCGAGAACTCCTACTTTCTTTCCTTCCTCGGCGAGAGAGAATGCGAGGGAGAGAGAAATTGTTGTCTTCCCGCTTCCTCCCTTTGCACTTACAACCCCGATCTTCCGCATCATTTTTTAATAATCCATCCCAATATATAAAGATGACTGAGGAAAAGGGAGAGAAAAAGAAGGATGTTGTGAGATTCACTTGCGTTCTGACAAAGGAGGAAGATGAGCTTCTCGGAGCGATGGCAGTTCTGCTCAAAAGATGGGGGAAGATCCCACGCAACTCAAAGAGTGATGCTGTCAGACTCGCAATCCGAACACTCGCTCTTTTAATGGAAGAAAAAATCAAAGGTGGTGAAAGTGGCAAGAGCTAGAGTGAGGAGATATTATGTGAAATGTCCGAAGTGTGAAGAGGAAGGGAAGGAAGTGTGGATATACGAGAATGAGTTTGAGAACCATCTCCGTGAAACACATGGAATAGAGAACGACGAAGAGATTGCATCTCTCTTCGAGAAAGCACAAGAGACAAGAGTGAGAAGAGAGTTCAAAGGAACAATCATCGAGGAGATAGGAGGAGAGGAAGAGGAAGAAGAGGGAGAATTGGAAGAGGTTCCCAGCTCTTCTGACATCCTTCGAGAAATTATGAAGCGGCTTGATTTCTCCGCAAAAACGATTGCCGGGGTCTGCGGAGAAGTGGAAGATTTGGAAAGATCTCTCAATCCAGAAGCGGGACAATTTGTGAGCCCGGCAGACATCCAGAATATTCTTATCACGTTCGGAGTAAAACAGCCGAAGTTATCATATGTTATTCAAAAATATACACAGAGAGTTCAAGCCGTGTTGAATGAGCTATCATACCGCTACGGACACCCCCCGCCGACATTCCCGACAACCACTCCGCAACTCCAGATTCCTCCATATACCACATTTCCCGTGATTCATTTTGCACCTCCTCCACCGAGTTATCCACCTTCGTTTTCGCAACCGAGCTATCCGCCTTTATATTATCAACCCCCCTCCCCTTCCCCAAGAAGGGAAAGAAAAATGAAGTATCCGCTTGACGACGAGACGATTATCGAGGCGACAGTTGATGAAATCAAGTTAATCGAGAGTTTAAAAGCGCAAAGAGAGGAATTGCAGATGAGAAGAGAAGAACACGATCTGAAGATGAAAAAGTTAGAGACAGAGATCAAGCAGATGCTTGAAAATCGCGGAAAAGGAGAAAAGGGAGAAGACGAGAGATTGAAGAGATTAGAAGAAGATATTCAGAAGATGCGAGAGGAATTACATCAAAAGGATCTCGAAATCTTGAAGAAAGACTTTGAACACAAATTAGAAAAGCTCAATCGTCCATCGTTCTGGGAAGAGCTGACCATGTTCTCCAGCGTCGCGGAAGCTCTTGGGTATAAAAAGGGCGGATTGACAGGCATCGACGTTTTGCACGAATTTGTGAAATCAGGAAGTGAGAAGGTTGATCGACTTCTCGACATCGCGAGAGCGAGACTTCCGCGTGAGACAAGAAGAAGGAGTGAAACTGAGAGAAAAAGACTCGCGGAAGAAATTGAGCAAAGAATTACACAGTCTGAAGAAGAAGAGAGGTTCTTAACTGCACTAAAGGGGGTGAGTGAGAAGAGTGAGAAGGGGTGAAGTCCCCGACAGAGAGACTCTCAAGAAGTTCGCTTATAAATGGCGCGAGTTCACGGAGGTGATGCAAGAGTGATCGATGAAATCGCAAAGCAAATAGAGCAGCTGGGCAACCTTCTTGACAAACTCGGAGGATTGAAAGATTTGCCGATGCCGGGTCTCTCTTCGACGTTCTCTTCGTCTTCTTCGGCTTCACAAATGAGCGAAAAATACTGCTGTGCGTGTCTCCAGCGGCACATCGCGTCTGCAATTCACTTCATAAATGAAGCAAAGAGATTCAAGAAGCCCGAAAAGCTCCGAGAGGCATTTGTTGAGATCGCAGGAGCAGAGAGTGAATTAGAACGCACACAATTCAAGGATGCGGAAGTAAGGAGAAAAATGAACGAGATCATGAAGGAGCTGCGAAGTGCGAGACTGAAGTTAGCAAGAGGTGAAGCAGTAGATCTCAACCCGCTGCTTGATAAAGCAATGGGTGCTTGTGATCTCTATGTTCGGAGAGAGCAGAAAAATCAAGTCGTAGCAGCACTTAGCCGTGCAGGAGTTGAGAAAGAGAAGATTGAAGAGGCAAGCAAGATAGTTCTCGCTGCTGCAGCCGGAGACATCGAGATGGAGGAAGCCTCAAAGAAATTGCAGGAGTTGCTAGGGTGGAAGAAGCTTGAGCTAAAGTGGGATGAGAAAAAAGGGTTGGTGTTGCGAGGTGAGAAAGAATAATGGGAGAAGAGATAGAAGTGAAGGTTGTGAAGTGTATATATGACAAAGAGAAGAAAGAGATTGTCTGCTATCTCAACGGAGACAGTTGGGAGAGGATTGAAGCGAACGGCGGGATTCGGAGAGTGAGGGTGAAGGGAAGTGAGTCTTAAAGAACGAGCTCTGTCTGCATGGAGTAAAGTGAAAGAAAGGGAGAAAGAGAAAGTATTGAAGAAAGTCGCGAAGATAATGCGAAAATGGGGTGTCGAGAAGCTCTCTATTGCGGAAATTAGAGAAGGTGAGGCGGTGATCGAAATTGAGGGAGAGAAGATTGTTCTCGACTTTCTCCACAATCAAATCTACGCGGAACTTCCTGACGAAATTATCTTTGCGAGCGTTCCGGGGATGAGTCTTGAGGCTCTCGGATCTGTCTTAGAGAAGTTAAATAAAAGGAAGAAACATAGATAAAAAAAGAAATGAGGAGGATCGAAGTTGTTCTGATAGATCCGAACCGTTGCAGAGATGCGAAAGGAGAGCTGTTCTCGGATTTCCTGGACTACGCCTATCACACAAAGCCTCGAGGATTTCCAGAGGATGAAGAAGAGCTTGAACTGAGATATAACTACATTCTATCCGACTACGAAGAGGAAGCGTTTCCCGGAGACAGACTATTCCTGGGCATAGCCTTTATGGCAAGAGAATTATCTCGGGAAGAAATAGAAAGAGAATTCTCATCAGAGGAACGAAGAATTATCGAGGCTGCAATAGAGTATAATTTTGGAAGACCATATACACCACGAACCCAATCCCGGGAAATTTTAGAGAGAGCCGACTGGAGGACAGTTGCGAGGATTCTTAAAAAGCTGTGGAGAAAGTCGATATTCGGAAAATGCGCTGGAAGTCCCGAAATCGGAGAAAAATTAATAGGAAGACAAATTGATAAAATTATAGAAACGGTCGAGAAGCTAGAGAGAGGAAGAATCAACTTTCCAATCGCTTATCGAACAATCCGTAAGCAGTTAAGACTAATAGACAGAATAGTTCGAAATCTTAAAGAGCGTGTAGCAGAAGAGTGATAAAGATGTTCGAGATTTTCAAGTTTCCCGGAAACCCGGAAATCGTGGGGACAAAGATCGAGAGAAAAGAGGATATCAAAGTCGAAGAGAAGGGAGATGAGATTATCGTCGAGATGCCTCTGTGCGGTAAAACGCCGGAGGGAACGATCAAATGCACAGGAATCTACCGCGCGAAGTATAAGAAAGGCGTAATTGGGCCGGTTGAGGTAACAATCGTCAGACCGAAATGATGACATCCGACGCGCTAAAATCTACAAAGATCCGAAGAGAGGGGGAGTTTGTAGTTGAAGAGAAAAGAATAGTTATGCCTATTTGTAGGAAGGTGCAAGGGAAAGTGGAATGCATCGATGACGGATTTGAGATGATTGTAAGAGTGAAGAGAAGAAATGAGGGAGATTGAGATTGTTCTTATAAGCCCCGAAATTTGTAAAGAGGTGAAAGACGAAATAATGGATGCTCTCTATATAATGGGGGAACTTATAGAAGGAGAGACGAAAGCGCATAATTATCTTGGATGCCTCGCTACGTTTATGGTGTGGGGGAAAAATATACTTTTGAGGTGGAGTAAAGAAGATCTACATAAATATTTCTCTCCAGATGAAATAAGAGTTATTCTCACTTATCGTAGATATCGCCGCCTTTGGGAAGAAGAAGGTAGTCGGGGGGTAATTCGAAATATAGTTCATAGATTATCAGAAATAGATCCAGATATTCTTTTGTCTATCGGGAAGAAAATAATACAACTAGAACTCACTAGGGACTGCCTTGGAAATCTAAGACAAACTTCTCTATTCGAGAGAGAGCTAAAGAAGATTGAAGAATATATCGAGAAATTTAGAAGAAGACTCATCAAATATGAAACATTACGAAGAAATGTTCGAAAGTATTTGAAAGAGATCGATTACAAGATTGAAGATCTGACTAACATATTGGAAGGTGAAGAGGAGAGATGAGAGAGATCGAGATTATCCTCATAACTCCTCGTGCATGTGAACAAGCAAAGAGAGAGATAATGAACTCTCTTCTCAGCTTTAGAGGGCTTAAAGAGAGAAGATTAGAACCATGGTATTTTCTCTCAAATTTCGATCTGCTTCGAAAATGGGACGTAGAAAGTTTGAGCAAGTATTTCTCCGAGGATGAGATGGAAATTATACGCACTTATCGCAAGCTTCTTCATGCATTTCGGGAAGCAGAAGACTGGAGTGTAATCAGAGAGCTGAAAGATAAATTGTTAGAAGCAGATTTCGATACTCTCTCATTGATCGCGAAGAAAGCGATATATCTCACACTTGCTACAGACTGCTTCGGGAATCCGAACTACACCTTTCTCTTCGAGACAGAGAAGAGAAAGATTGACGAATACTTCTCTAGACTCTCAAAAATTAAATACGAGTCGTTCCGAAGAGGTGTGAGGAAATATATAAGAAGAATTGATGATAAAATAGAAGATATAACAGAAATATTGTGGAGGTGATGCAAGATGGAAGAGAAGAGCGAGGAAATAGGTGTGTGCATTCAAAGAGACGGCGAGATAAAGTGCAAAATTATGACAAAAGGGGAGCTTGAGGAGATTGTAAGAAAGATAGAGAGAGAGTATGAAGAGGAGTGAGCACAGATGGACGAAATATTTGAGAGAATAGAAAGAAGAGGAGAGATTGAGATTGTGGTATTAGATCCTCCTGCATGCAATTACGCAAAAGACTATCATCTCTACGAGATGTTCGAGGGGCTTAATCGTGTAAAAGAAGGAAAATTACTGCGAGCAAATCTCCTTGCTACTCTTCCAGATCCGGCGATTTTCTTCATTTACGATGCGCCAGAAGATATGCTAAAAAAGTATTTCAGTCAAGAAGAGATAGCAGTAATTCGCGAATATCGAGCAATTGAAGAGATTATTGCTAGAGAAGCATCAAGAGAGCCTGAACCACTCGCTCCTATGCGCAGAGAAGTTAGCGAGTTTGTGAGCAAACTAATCATAGCCTTCGAGTCAGTAGACTTCGATACATTTGCTGATATCATTTTCAAATTAGCAATGCTTCAAGTAAGCATAAAATGTCTCGCTAATACAGAGCTTGCAGAGAGAGTATTTCGGAAAGAATTCGACGAAATTGCAAAATACTTCGAAAAATGGAAGAAAGGAGAGATCTCCTTTGATGAATTTTGGGGCAAGACATCAAAATATAGAAGGAGAATGAATGAAAAACTTAGAGGTCTCGATTTTATCATTTGGAAAAGAGGCAAAGAGAAATGACAGAAGAAAGAGAAATAATTTTGTTGAGACCGTATAGTTGTGAAACAGCAAAAGGAGATATGCGTATTATGTTCAGCAGATTACGCTCCCTGCTTAAAGGGAAAGGAAGAGATAAAACCTATGTTCTCGACGCAGTCGGAGATTCTACTCCAGAATTTCGAGAACTTCTCTTCGAAAGGGGAGCATTTAGAGATTATTTCACTCTGGAAGAACGCAAAATTCTCGACGCATATTGGAAGAGCATTAGAGAATCACCAGAAAGAGAGAGAGCAAAGAAATATCTTGAGTCGGTTGACCTCGAAACTTTCGCAAATCTCGTTCGAAAAATCGCAGAAATCGAAGTAAGTTGGGGGTGTTTCACAAATGTTGATGCTGGAAGAGAGCTATTTAAGAAGGAATTCGAGACAATAAAGGAATACTTCGAAAAGTGGATAGAGACTGAGTTTAGAGGAGTAATAGATTACTCGAAATTCGAAGATAAAGTTATAGATATGGATACGAAAATGGATGATAAACTCTCGGATCTTGCAGAGATTCTTGGAGGAGGGATTGTAGAGGAGGAAGAAGTATGGGAGGAGGAGCTTGAAAGAGAATGGGAGGAAGAAGAGGAGTGAAATAGGAATGAGAGAGATAGAGATTGTTCTCATCGATCCTCGTGTCTGTGCAGAGAGAAAGGGGAAGATTCTCACTATACCCACATTGATTGCGGAATATGCAAGAGGAAGAAAAATTGTTCTTCCACTCTTTTCCGAATACTTCGAACTTAAGTCTCTCTCACTAAGAGACCTGGAACGATATTTCGAGAAAGACGAAATTAAGGCAATCATGCTCTTCCGCGAATATCAGAGAAGATTGAGAGAAAACATTTCAACAACAGAAATCGAAAAAGAGCTGATGAAGATTGAACCTTCACTTCTGTCCCAGCTAGCTCGAAAAGCAGCAAGATTAAACCTCATTCTAGACTGTCTCGGCAATCTTAAATTCGAGTTCTTTCTTCGCAAAGAATTAAAAAAGATCGATGAGAATTTGAGAAAAGGAGACATAGCAAGGTTGGAAGAGAGTATAGAAATGCTAGACGAAAAAATCGAGAGTCTAGAATCAATATTCAGTGGTGAGAAAGAATGAGAGAGATAGAGGTTGTTGTGCTGGACATGTATGGGTGCTATCTCGCGAAGAAAGAAGTTCGTGACATGTTCCGATATCTCGAAGAGACAAGAAGAGAAAAAAGGTGGAAAGGAACAGTCTTGGATGCTTTTCGGACTTCTGCATTTCGCAGTTTTCTTCTCGAAGTTGGACCAGGTGAATTGATGAAATATTTTGATGAGAAGGAACTAGAAATCATTGAAGCTTATCGGGAACTAAATAGAGGTGTTACTGAGGAGGAGCTAGAGAGACTGAAAAGTTTTTTCAAATCAATAGACGATGAAACCTTCTTTAACTTCCTTCTGAAATTAGTAAAGCTCCGAATAAGCTGGGGGTGTTTAAGAAATAGAAACCCGAAGCTTGGAGAGAAGATATTTGGAAAAGAGCTCAAGAAGATCACAGAATATTTCGAGAGATGGAAAAGAGGCGAGATTGATTACAAGAGATTCCGCGATGGAACAGCAAGGTGGAGAAGAAAGATTGATGATAAAGTTGAAGATCTCTTCGGCATCATCTGGAGAAGGGAAATAGAAGAAGAGGATCGAGCATTCAGGAGAGCACTCGGATTAGAGTGAACAATGAGTATGAGAATCTCTCTCAGACTGGACGATGAAACCGCGAACTGCTTAAAGG
>Ga0190319_1000023_pt1 | contig 25793 bp, 21 predicted proteins | sample 48701145_MG_FD_165040 | JGI IMG/M metagenome (GOLD analysis project Ga0190319, IMG submission 165040) | Hydrothermal vent sediment bacterial communities from Southern Trench, Guaymas Basin, Mexico - 4870-11-4-5_MG | ecosystem: Environmental > Aquatic > Marine > Hydrothermal vents > Sediment ...
TTTTTTATCCATTTTTTTGCATTTATCAGTAGTTTTTCCCATTCTTTTTTTCCGTAAAGGATTTTGTAGCCGGTAAGAACACCGAACAATAATGGATTTATAGGAGCAAAAAGTTCATCAGGCTCGACAAGAATCGATGAAATTTTTATTCCGTATTTATCAAAAATTCTATCTTCTATTTCTTCTATTTCCTCTAACCTTTTTCTAGGGTCGAAAGGCAAATCCTTTACAACCAGAAGCAAGTCATAATCGCTATACTTTCTCTCATACCCCTTAACTCTAGAACCAAAAAAGATTACGCTGATCAATTTTTCTCGAAATTTCTTTTTGCACAGGTTAACAAATTCTCCAAGAGCTTTTTTTGCAGTTTCCTTCATACTTTTACACCCATATGTAAATAGTTGTAATTTTTCTATGTTTTCATATTTTTAAAATTAAGAAATAGAGAAAATTTTTAAATACCCCTCTAAGCACAAATTTTTTCATGTGTAAGCATGAGTTCAGGCCATTAGTGATAAAACAAATTTTTTTAACATCTGCAATTTTTTTATTGCTAGTTTTTCTTTTACTCGGCTGTGTAACAATTTCAGAGAGCAATAAAATAACTATTGCAGAAATAAAAGCTAACCCTAGCAAATTCTTTGGGAAAAAGGTTATGATTAGCGGAATTTATATGGGATGGAAAAGTAAAGAATCGCCACCTGTAACTAGGAGTGATTGGGTTATTGATGATGGTAGCGGAAGAATTTATGTTACGAAATGTTTCCCAGGCTTTGATCCTGTAAAAGATGCTGGAAAGAAAAATGTTACAGTTGTAGGATATGTAAGAATGGTTAAAGGAAAGGTGTACCTTGAAGCGATTAAATGTATGAAATAATTGCGATTTATAGATTCTTTTACGTCTTCGGCTTCAATCCCGCTAATTTGAATATCTACGTTTGCTGGTTTTATTAAGCTAATAATTAATTTCCTTACATCCATATTTTTCGCAAAGGTTAACAATCCGGTCAACTGCGTATTTATTTCCTACTATTACTCCATTCGATAATTTACAGAATTTGTACTCATTATTTTCGTAAACACACTCTCCTCCCCAACGTTTGCAAAGCTCCTGTTCTTTTTCTTTTCCTAGGAAATAGCCGTTAACATCTTGAGAAACAGAGGGATATCCTTCTATGGTTATTAAAGTATCATTGCTGAGCACAGCGAAAAGCAAAGGCACTCCTCCGTCCCATGTGAAGTTAAACTTCTCTTTGAGATAAACTGCATAGCTTGAGTTCATCGTTTCGACTATTCTTATCTCGTGTTCTTTTGCGATTTCACGCAAATACTCCATCATATGGTGGCAGTGCGGACAGACAGGGGAGTAAATAAGGTAGATTGTGCTCTCTCCTTCTGAAGTTACAGCAGTTGTAGGAACAGAAAACCAAGTTGCAATTAATACACCTAAAAGCAAGACTCCAGCAAGAAGATGGAGCTCTTTTATGTATTTTTCCTTCCATTTCATTACCCTTTCTGGAGATGTGCCAAAGGCAATGAGAAGTGTTATTAAAATCATTGGAAAAACGAAAATCAAGTTATAGTAAGCGAGCAAAAGAAAGTTTTTAATGCTGTGCACGGCAAGCATACCTAAGGCTACTACATACGGCCCTGAAGAGCATGGTAAAAGCAATACAGAGCAAAGCACAGCAACAGGCAAGGCCATTAAAGGATTTTCCACACTTTTCAAAACTCTTTGAGCTATTGGTCTGAGCTTCATCGGCATTTCCAGAGAAACAAACCCTGGCTTGTAAGAAAAGTAAGCATAAAACTCCATCACAATCATTATTACAAGCAAAACCCTTAGCACATTCCACAAAATTTCACCTATACCGAGAAGATAAATGGCTTCTAAAATTCCTAAACCGTAAAGGAAATACATTATGTATATCGTAAAAGTGAAAAGCACTCCTCCTAACAAAGCGTCTTTTTTCCCTTTCGTTATGACAAGCGCGGAAAGCAAAAGAGCTTGCACAGTAAGCGTGCATGGATTAACAGCATCGACCAAAGCTAACGTTGTTATTTTCCAAACAATTTCGAGCATATGTTAAAAAAGCGAAAACCTTAATATAAATTTAACGATGTAAATTTTCCATGCCACTTAAAAGAGAGCTTGGTTTGGTAGAGCTCACGCTTTACGGAGTGGGAATGATAGTAGGCGCCGGGATATATGCTCTTCTCGGTAAGGTTTGCGGATTAGCAGGGAATGGTGTTTGGCTTTCCTTTGCTTTATCCTCTTTGCTCGCTATATTTACTGGCTTGAGCTATGCAGAGCTCGCAAGCATATTTACAAAAGATTCTGCAGAATACGATTATGTTAAGCATGCAACAAGAAAAAAATTTTTAAGCTATCTCGTAGCATGGTTCATGCTCGGAAGCATGCTAATCTCTGCCACAACAGTAGCTTTGGGATTCGCTGGCTATCTAGCAGGTTTGTTTGGAGTAGCGAGCACTGTGCTTATCGCCTTTTTTGCTCTTGTTTTCTTTAGCATAGTCAATTTCCTCGGAATAAAGCTAAGCGCAAAGATTAATGATGTGGCAACTATTTTAGAGGTTTCAGGACTTTTATTAATCATTTTTGGTGCTGTAGCGCTTGTAAGCAAAGGTTCTGTGCAAACACCAGATTATTTTGATTTTTCATTTCCTGGCGTTGTTTCAGGCGCTATATTAGCTTTTTTCGCTTACATAGGTTTTGGAAGCCTGGCAAAAATGGGAGAAGAGGTTAAAAATCCTGAAAAAACAGTACCAAGAGCTATTCTGCTTTCCATATTCATTACAACTTTGCTTTACATAGGTGTTGCTTTAGCAGCGGTAGCTTTAGCGAGCCCGCAAGAGCTTTATGCTTCGCAAGAGCCAGCTGCACAAATAGCAAGAAGAATACACCCAGATTTAAGGTTAATCCTTTCTATAATAGCTTTATTCTCCACTGGAAATACTGTTCTGCTTATCCTTGTTTCAAGCTCTCGAATGCTTTACGGCTTGGCTTCGCAGCGTGTTTTCCCAAGCTTTCTTGCAAAGGTTCATAAAGCTACTGCAACTCCTTATTATGCTGTTCTCGCATCTGGGGCTATTCCGATTGCTTTGCTTTCAGTAGGAGATATAAGAACTGTGGCAGAAGTTACGAATCTTTGGATATTTATCTGCTATTTTTTTGTAAACCTTTCCGTGATTTTGCTTAGATATCAAAAAACATACAAGAAAGGGTTTAGAATGCCGTTAAATATAGGAAAATTCCCTTTGCCAGCTTTTTTTGGGCTCTTGGCTTCGCTTTTCATGATCTTCGAAAGTGTTAGGGAAAAGATTTCGCTTTACAATCCTTTAATCTCTTTAACGCTTCTCCTCGTTTTAATAGCTTCTTTGTATTATTTGTTTGCTTCTAAATAGGAATTTTTAGTTTGTAGCCCTGTACTCCAAAATTTTCAAGAATACTTTCCATGTGATAAAAATACGTCTTTGCACCTGCAATATCTCCATTTGAAAAGTTTTCGTAGCATAGCTTTATCAGCTCATGAAACTGCATAGCCTGTTTTTTAATATCATCTTCTCTTCCATCAAGATTTTTTATGCATTCCCTAATCATTTCTCTTGCTTCATGATGATATTTGTACAAGCATGAAGCGCCTATGGAATTTTTTGAATGAAACAATGCGAGATGAAAAGCTTTAAGCGTATTTTTCATGAGATTTTCTAATGCAGCTTTTGTTTTCCTTTTCGAAATCATGAAAAATAGTTGTTCACCAAAAATTTAAAAATACTTTATGAAAATGAATTAATCATATCTTGCGCCGGTAGTCTAGTGGTAGGACACCGGCCTTCCAAGCCGGTAACCCGGGTTCGAAGAAGGAAGAGGAAAGGAATCTCCCCCTTCCCACTCTCTTCCTGAAATTGCGGAGCAAAGCTCCGCCAGGAAAGAGCTTCCCGGCCGGCGCACCATTTTATCAAAATCTTGTGCTCATTGTTGATAAAGAAAATTTTAAAAACCATAAAGTAGTATGAAAAAATTATGAGTTTGTGCATATGGCTCAGAACAACTTTGCTACTCGCTGTACTTACGGCGCTTTTTATCGGAATCGGCTATCTTTTAGGAGGTTTTGGAGGTGCAATTATAGCTTTTGTAATGGCTTTCTTCCTGAACTTTTTCGCATTCTGGTATTCGGACAAAATAGTTTTAGCGATGTACGGAGCAAAACCATGCGAAGACGAAGAAATAAACGATATTGTAGAAAAACTTGCTGCAAAGGCAGAAATTCCCAAACCGAAAGTTTACCTTTGCGATCTTCCTGCACCAAATGCATTTGCGACAGGGAGAAGTCCCAAGCATGCTGCTGTATGCATTACTCGTGGCTTAATGGAGCTCTTGGATAGAGAAGAAATAGAGGGTGTCATAGCACACGAAATCGCCCATATAAAAAATAGAGATACTCTCATTTCCACTCTTGCAGCCGTGCTTGCGGGTGCTATTTCATATCTAGCTAATCTGGCTTGGTGGAGCATATTCGGCGAGAGGGAAGAACGCTCGGCACTTCTTTTACCGCTTATTATCTTAGCTCCTTTTGCAGCTATGTTAGTGCAGCTTGCGATTTCACGAGGAAGAGAATTCCTCGCTGATTATACAGGAGCCACGATTTCCGGTAAACCTTTGGCTTTGGCAAGCGCTCTTAAAAAAATCGCTGGTTTTGTCGAGAAATACCCTGCAAATCTTAATCCGGGTACAGCGCACATGTGGATAGTCAATCCTCTTTCTGGAGAAAGTATCGCGAGACTTTTTTCCACACATCCACCGATTGAGGAAAGAGTAAGAAGACTAGAGGAGATGGCAAAATCAGAGAAACAATAAAAGCAAAGCTATGATGAAAAATAAGATTCCTAAAGCTATACCTACAGGCACAACACTTGGGTGCTTTGCATGAATATTTCTTCCAAAAGTATAGATGAGAAAGCATCCGATTCCTGCGAACAAAAGCGAAGCAAAGAGTTTTTTGTTAATTAGAAAAACCACAAATGCTAAAATTGCCAGCGCAGCCGCCTTTCTCGCTTTTTCTGATTCAGGTATTTGAAACATAAATTTTATTTATACACGCTTTTCTATAAATTTAATTGGTGCTGGTTATGCTGAGAGAAAAAATAATGTTCATTGATGAACTTACACCAGAAGATGGTATTGCAATCAGCGGGAAAGGAGATACTTTCACCGTTTATCGCAGAATTCCAGAAATAATCTCTTCTATTCTTGAAATTCCGAAGAGAGAAGTGATGGAAAAAAAGCATGAAGTAAAGGAGAATTACATTAACTCAGCTTGGGAATTTATGAAACCGCTTGATGACTATTCTTACTACCATTTTGAATTGAAATTTAGCGGAGATAAAGAAGGAAATATCACGGTTTCCTTCTGGGGAAAGCTTAAAACAGAACTACTTAGAGAAAATCTCTGGCAGAAAAGCGTGATTTATGAGTTTCTCCGAACATTATGGTACGAGTACATTTATACACGAAAAAGAAAGGAATTTCTAAAAGAAGGAAAGAAAATTGCACAACTAATAGCTGAGAATATAAAAGCTATGCTAAGGTGAGTGAATGGGCGAACTAAAGTACAGGATGGATGTACTCGCTCCAAAACATAAAATGGTGATAGACCTTGAAGGAAGATTTGACCCAAAAATTCTGAGAAGGATGCCTGAAATTATGGCTTCTGTTCTGGGTATTCCTCTCTACAAAGTTTATGAAGAAAAACTGATGTGGGACGTTTCAAGTGGGGAAAAGGTAGATATTTTCGGAAAGTGGGTTGCATTCGACACGGAAATAGATCCTCATAGCATTCTTCGATACGTGGTCGAAGCGCGAGGTTTTTACAATCCAAAAGAGGGTAAAGGAAAGCTTAATCTGGTTTTTAAAGGATTTGTTGACACAAAAGTTAAATATATAACGGTAATAGACAAAAAACTAAAAGAGCAATATCTAAAAACAATTTATCTTTCACGAAGAAAGGAGCTAAGAAAAATAGGTTGGCTTTCTCTTGAAAAACTTTACAGAGAAATAAGAAAAATACTGGGTATTGAAGGTGAGTGAATGGGTATACTGGATAAGCTCAGAAGAAAGGGTAGGAAAGATGAATTTCCAGAAGTGAGGGAAAGCATCCTTCCTAATGAACTTAGAGAGCTTAAAGAGAAAATTTCATCTTCACAACCTTCAGAAATGTATAAAAGAATTACAGAAGTTCCAAGAGAAACAGAGCACACTAATCTTTCTCTACCTCCTATTGGTCTGGATGTTGAGCTTAAACCAAGAAAACCTGAAATACATTCAAAAGAAGAAAGTAAAGATGTAAAGAGTGATATAAACCATAAAATCGAAATTATTCTTACGAAGCTTGATTTACTGAACGAACGGATAAAAGTTATTGAAGAAAAACTCGAAAAGAAAGGTGTGATTTAAAGGTTTTCTTCGAGTTCTTTGATCTTTTTCTCTATTTCTTCTGCGATTCCCAATTTTTCGACAAGCTCTTTAAACCTGTTTCTTATGGTAACTTCAGTTACGCCGACAGCTTCTGCTATTTCACGCTGTGTTTTCTTTTCACCTTGAAGCACAGCAGCTATGTACACAGCAGCAGCAGCCACTCCTTTAGGGCCCTTTCCAGAAGTCACGTAGTTTTCCTTTGCTTTTTTCAGAATCTGCACAGCCTTTGCTTGTACCCTATCGCTCAACCCAAGCATTGTGGTGAAACGTGGAACGTAATCTTCTGGTTGAGCTGGGAGAATTTTTATATTGAGCTGTCTCGCTATATAGCGATATGTTCTTCCTATTTCTCTTTTATCAACTCCGCTCGCTTTTTCTATTTCCTCGAGTGTTCTTGGAGTGCCCATTTCACGACAAACAGCATAAAGCAAAGCAGCTATCACACTTTCCATGCTCCTTCCTCTTACCAAGCCTTTATCTACAGCTTCTTCATATCTGCGAGCCACTTCTTCATGAATAGTTTTAGAAAGCCCTAAGTAGGAAACCAAACGCTGAAGCTCTGAAAGAGCGAACGAAAGATTTCTGTCCTTGCTTTCTATCAGCCTTTTTTGCCATTTTGCCAAGCGATGATACTGAGCACGCTTTTCCGGTGCAACTTTAAAAATCTCTCCACTTTTTCCTATTTCCGTTGTTAAACCCTTATCATGCTTTGTCGAAGTGAGAGGAGCTCCTGTTCTTGCTCTTCTTGCTTTTTGCTCTTCATCGAAAGCTCTCCATTCTTGAGAAAAGTCGACCATACTTTCTTCCAGTACCAATCCGCAGCGGGCGCACACTTTTTCTCCCCTTACTGGGTCTTCGAAAAATCTGTGGTAACCGCACTCTGGACAAATACCAGAGGAAAATTTAACTCCACCAACAGACTTCTTCACAGTTTTTCTTTTTGATGTTTTTCTAACTTCCTTTTTTTTCGCAGATTTTGACCTTGTTCGAGAGGATTTTCTTTTTGGCATGAAACCACCTAATAATCACTTTTCTGTAGTGAATTATACGAATGCAAAAATTTTTAAAGTTTTCGCTCGTCAATTGTCGAGTAAAAATTATGCGAAAAACTCGCCTTACAGGAATCTTTTCCTGTACATTTCCAACCACTCGAGAAAGCTCTTCTTTTTTCGCGATTCTAAAAATTCTTTCAGAAAATCCCTTTCTACACCTGCAAGCTTTTTAAATTTCGTTATTTTTTCTTCAATCTCTGCTTTTGTTATTACAGGAATTCCGGCTTTAATGAAAATTGCCTTAATTTTTTCTGGAAAATCTCCTATAACTAGAAGAGGGTGAAGTTTTGCAAGATATCTTGCGGCTTTTTCATCTTCTTCAGAGCATTCAACAAGCACAGGTCTTTTAAATATGCGTACAGTATTTTTAAGCTCAGAAATGCTTTCATGAGAAAAATCTTTTATCCTCACAACAGGAATTAATCCTTGTTTTTCTATGTACTTTTCCTCTTCGACTAAGTAAAGCTTTTCTTCTGCTTTTTTTCTCAGCTCTTTTTCTCTCTGAAGCTCTTCTTTAAGAAGCATAAGCTCCTTTTCAAGCGCTTTTACCCTTTCCACAAGCTCTACATCCTTTTCTGGAGCTTTTGAAAGGAGAAACTTGTTCTCTTCCTCAAGCTCGCGGATTTTTTCCTCAAGCTTTTTTATGTAATTAACAGCATTTTCGTATTTCTCTTTCCAATCTTCCTTTTCCAAAACGGATTTGAACTTTTTTCCTGTTTCCTTTTCCTTTTTTTTCAGCAATGAAAAATCTATCGCGCTTTCTATTGCCTGAAAGGGGGTAGAAGCTTTTCCTAAAAGCACGAGTTCCTTTGCTCTATCAGCATGCTCTTCCAAGCCCATGTTTTGAAGAATTTCATCTATTTCTCTAAAAATCTCGCGATATTTGGAAAAAAGATATAACCCAGCAGCAATAGCGTGCTTTTCATAAGGATTTTTATAAGTATAGCTTTTGGTAAGCTCGTGGATTTCACTTTCGCTCAAATCCTTTTTTGGAGCTAAAGCGGGAATGCCAAAAGCTCTTGCTATTTCTTTTGCAAGTTTTGGAATTTTTTCCTTCTCCACAACAACGCATGCTGGTGAACCAAAAGAGCGAAGATAGTTAAAAAGCTTTTCCTTTTCAAATGCCTTAACACCGAATCGCTTGATTAATCTACCAGAAAGATCGAAAATCGCAAAGCCTATAGGTTTGCCTTTTGTATAGGAAAGTGCTATTACTGTTTTCATTTTCTTTTCCCTCGTACTGTAAAAATAAAAGAAAAGAGACGGAAGTTTTTGTTTTATGCCAGCTCTAGGTAGAAGTAAAATGTTGTTGTTCCTGTCTCACTGTTTACTCCAGCTAATATCTGATAATCTGCCGTTGGTGTACCTTTAAAGCTTGTTTGATCTGCTTTAACTTTTCCTGCCCAAATCAAGGCACCTTCACTTACTGCTTTTAGAGCATAGGTCGGGAAATCACTGCCCTGAATTCCACCCTGCCAGGTGTATGTAACGTTTATTCTTCTTGCCGAGCAAGAAAGCGGTATTTGAACATCTTCGCTAGAAGTGAATGTGTTGTTGTAAGAATCTGTTCCTTCTATTAAAAAGCTTGGTAAGAATGAGTCTGAAGGGCCTTCAACCGGTAGTATATTTGTACAACCCCAGTCACTTATAGTATCATTTGCTGCATAAACTACAGCACCTGTTGGATCGCTTATAGTCCAGTTATAGAAATTTTTTCCGCTTGAATCCGCTAACACAATATAACCGCTTACTTCGCCCCAGAAACCTGCCCACTTGTTTGTTATTGTAACTCCTGTAATGTTTACCTGTGTAACGTTTCCTCCTTCTGTTGTAACGCTTTCTGCTGAGGGTGTATAAGTCTCTTGTGTTCCTTCGCTTACAGTAGCCCCTGTCGGCACCGCCACCGCAACAGAAACGCTTAAAATCGCTGCAATTATTCCAAAAATTGCAATATTTTGAAGTTTCCTCATGCTTTAATCTTATAAATCACTTCCTTATAAAAGTTTTGGTTTTCGAGTTTATTTTTTAAGGAACAGTGAAATTTAGCTTGAAGAACTTACCAAATACTGTTTAACGAGATATCTCATAAATTCAGAGTATTAAAACCTTTTTCCAAAAACAGCTAAGCAATTTCCTTCGTGCTTGGACGAGAACATTGCTTTGGCTCCTTTAGCCTTTTATCATTGCCCCAGATCGGGCAGGAAAATTTTAAAGCGAGAGCGAAAAATGCAATATCTTCTGGATCCGGTGAAACCTCTTCTGCCTTTTTCAAGAACTCACAATATTCTTCTTTGGGAATGAACTCGATGAGAGATTTGATAATCTCCAGAGAAATGGAAAATTGGATATCGTTCAAACAGAACTTTGACTTAATCAATTCCCGCTTTTCTTCTATCTCTTCCAGCGCCAAAGAAGGAGAAATAAGCGTTTCTCCTCTGAAGATGAGCAGAAAAAGAAGTTTCCTTGTAAAAGATTCTTCTTTCAGTGCGGCGAACAGAACATTTGTATCAACAACAAACATTAACAAACATTTATAAGAAACCCCTTTCTTTAAGTTTTTTGAGTACACCTCTTTTAATCTCCCGAGAGAGCTCTATAATCTCTTCCTCTTCCAGATTTTTTGCACCCTTCATTAATTTATTCCATGCATTGAGTAAAACCAATTTCCTTATCCTTTCTTTAGAAAATTCTTCAATTTCCCTTCTGAACCACTCCTCGTCGAACTCTTCCGGTACCTCAACTTTCTCGCACGCTTGATTAACTGCTTGAGAGTAAGGAAAAAAGATTTTTAACCTTGAGGAATAAATAATCTTCATGGGGAGAACGATCCAAATCGAGGTTCCGGAATGGGTAGATACGAAGGAAATAGAAACTCTAAAGCAAATGCTAATTACCGCATTGGAAGAAAAAATGAAAAATAAGGCTGAGATAAATGTTTACAGAATTTATTTCGCCTTGAAGTACCCCAAATCCGAAACAACGAAGTTTAGTCTCGATGAAGAACTGGAAATTCTTGAAGAAATACGAAAAAAAGAAAAGAAAAGGGTATTGAAATGAGCGTGATAGATACAAGCATCGTCATAGAAATGACCAAGAAAAACGAAGAAATATACGAGGATATAACCGAGGTAACGCTTGCGGAATATCCTGCAATTATAGAATATCAAAAGTTTTTTGGTAGTGTGCTCGTAATTGAGAGAAGGGATATTCTCTTATCAATAGAACTTCAAAGAAGACTCAGGAAAGTTGGAAAACCCAAACCCTTTGCGGATCTTCTGATAGCGTCCATCTGCATTAACAGAGGGGAAGAACTTATAACCAGAGATGAGGACTTTCTTGATATTTCCAAAATTTCTAATCTTAGAGTCAAACTTGTAAGATAAAACTTTACAAAAACAACCTCGCGATTTCCTCGGTGGATAGAACAAGCACCTTATCCTGCTTTTTAAGCCTTTTATCGTTGCTCCAGATCGGGCAGGAAAATTTTAAAGCAAGGGCGAAGAACGGAGCGTCCTTTGGATCTGGAGAGATTTTTTGTGCATCTTTTAAATATAGCATTATTTCCTTTTCTTCCACGAATTCTATTAGCAAAGTGATGAATTGCAAACATTCTTCAAATTCTTCTTCATCGAGAAGAAATTTTGACATAATCTCATTTCTGTACTTTGAAATCTCGTTCAGCGCGTGAACAGGAGAAATAAGCTTTATACCCTTTTCTGCAAGTTTTACAGCAAGCTCACGTGTGAAGGAAGATGAAAGAAACAGCGCAAAAATAACATTGCTATCCACGACGATCATTACACCAGCCCCTTCTCCTTCATATCCTCCAAAATTTTTTCTTTCAGCCAGTCTCCGAGCTTTACTAGGTCTTCTTCACTTATTTTCTGCTGCTTTTCGGAAAGAATTCTGTTAACCCTTTTTAGCATAATTCTGAGTAAAAGATTTTTCTTTACGAAGTTCTCTATCTCGGTTTTTACTTCTCTTTCTTCAACATTTTCAGGCACTTCAACTCTAACCACAATCTCCTTCATGAAAAATAATTGCAAACCTCAACTTAAAAATCTTTACTCGCCGAACTTGCCGAACAACCTCGCGATTTCCTCGGTGGATAGAACAAGCACCTTATCCTGCTTTTTAAGCCTTTTATCGTTGCTCCAGATGGGGCAGGAAAAGGGCGAAAAATGGCACATCCTCAGGATCTGGCGATATTGCTTTGGCTTCAGGTAAAAACTGTTTGTATTCATCTTCGGGTATAAACTCAATTAGAGCTTTGAGCACTTCGAGAATTTTATCAAATTCCTCTTCCTTTAAAGAAAATTTTGACAAAATGCTTTCTTTGTGCTTTTTCAGTTCTTCCAGCGCATGCAGAGGTGCTAAAAATCCGCATCTACCCTTCACTTTTACGTTGATGAACAAAACCCTTGTAAAAGATTTTCTCGAAAAAAACGCAAACAAAACGTTTGTATCAACAACAAAAAGCATTTACACTAACCCCCTCTTCTTTAAATCCTCGTACATCTCCCTTTTGAGCCACCTCCCAATTTCAACAAGCTCTTCCTCGCTAACTTCTCTTGCATGCCTGGTTAGCTCGTCCAAATGTTTGTTTAAGAGTTTGATGAGCAATTCTTCCCTTACAACCCTCGATACCTCTTCCTTAACCCTCTTTCTGAGAAATTCCTCGCTCAGTTCAGTTTCTTCCGGCACTTCAACTTTAACAACTATTTCCTTCATGAAGAATAATTGCAAATCTTAACTTAAAAATCTTTATTCAGCAAATAATTTCGCAATTTCTTCAGTAGAAAGAACAAGCACTTTATCTTGTTGCTTTAATCTTTTATCGTTGCTCCAGATGGGAGAGGAAAATTTCAGGGCAAGGGCGAAATATTCAACATCCTTCGGATCAGGCGATACGGCTTTCGCCTTTTCCAAATAACTCCTGAATTCTGAAACTCCTACTGGTTCGATTATTTTCTTTGCCACGGAAAGCAGCACATAAAACTGCCTCTCGGTTAAGGAAAATTTCTTTTTGATAATTTCTTTTTTATCCTCGATTTCTAGGAACGCGTATTCAGGAGCTATAAGTTTGCATCCTCCGAGAAACAGATGCACTATTAATTTTCTGGTAAAAGATTTAGCACTAAAAAAAGGAAGGATAATATTTGCATCTACCACAATCACGCGAAACATTTACAGCAGTCCCTCCCTTTTCAACCTTTCTATCTCTCCTTTTTTTATTTCATCCGCCAATTCCAGAATTTCCTCTTCACTTGGTTCCCTTGCACCTCTTGCAACTTCGTTTAAAAATTCAACAATAACTTCTTCTCTTATCATCCTGTTTCCCTCTTCCTCCAAGCGCCTTCTGATAATTTCTTCGTTTATTTTCAAGTTTTCAGGTATCTCGAGTCTAACCACAATCTCCTTCATGAAGAATAATTGCAAATCTTAACTTAAAAATCTTTATTCAGCGAACAATTCGGCAACTTACGGTAAAATCTGCCAGTATTAGTTTTTCCGTGCCAATTAGAAATTTTTCTCCTTATAAAATTTAAAAATTCCTGAAGCGAACAAAAAGTTTAGTATGGCAAGATTTAAAAAATCGTTAAAAGGCTTTCTCAAGCCGAAAAATATGGGAATACTTTTCATTTTGGTATTCTTCGTAACCTTAATTCCCGTCATTTCTAAAACTCTCGCCAATAGCACAGCGCTCTGCGAAATTCATGTAAAAAAGAAAATTTACTGCGAAAACGAGAGCATAGAGCTTTTTGGCAGCGCATACCCAAGAGGAGAGCTAACCCTTCTCCCGGGCTATTTGCTTAACTCCTCTGTAAGCGGAATAAACGTTTCCTTCGGAAACCTGAGCCTCTCACCCGGAAATTACACTGCCCTGCTTACCTGCGCGGGCACTCCCGCAAGCGCTTCCTTTTCCGTAATTTCCTGCGGCTCAAGTGAACCAGAACAGAAGCCACTGCTCTTGCTAGAAGTCCCCGAAATTGTCTGCCTGGAAAAAACAAGCGCAGCGGAAATTAAGGGAAGGATAGAAAATCTGGAAAATGCCTCGCAAAAAATAAAAAGCGTAACTCTTGCGGTAAACAACGTCACCTATAACGTTTCCCTGGATGAAAACGCCACGTTTTCCCTTTCAGTTCCTGTCGGGGAGGGGAATTTTTCCGTAGCCGCTCGTGCCCTTAACCTTTCGAATTCCTCCCGTTTCAGGGCGGTGATATGCGATTTGCTCGAGATATATCTGCAAAAAACAACCTTCTGCAATAATGAAAGCATTTCAATCACAGGGAAGGCAATAATAAATTCCCAAAATCTTACTGGCTACGGAACGCTTCACGTAATTAACGGAGAGAAAAGAAACATTACCGTAGAATTTGTAAAAGGGGAAATGATTCCCTATTCTCTTCTTCCGCTGCAACCTGGCAATTACACGCTCCTGCTGAACGTTTCTGGCGTTTTGGCAAGCGAAAGCATAGCTGTGCTTGAATGCATGCCGGAAAAGCGGGAAGCGGAAGAAGTCGTGGAAAATCGAACACTAGAGGAAAACCTTACTCAAAAGTTAAAGTCGAACATAACGCTTAGCATTCTTGGCAATGAAACGTTCTGCGAGGGTGAAGTTGCTCTAAAATTCGAAGCTTTTGTGAACAACAAGCCTTATAACGGGAGCGCGCTGCTCACGCTTAACCAAAGCGAGCATGCCATAGAATTCGCTCGGGGAAGCTGTGAGTTTTCGCAAAATCTTTCCAGAGGAGTTTACCTCGTTAACATTTCGATAAACGATACGTGGAGCGCGAGGGTAATGGTAATAAAAGTAATTCCGTGCATTACCAATGTTTCAAACGCAAGCCAGAAAATCGCGAATGCAAGCGCTTTGAATCTTTCTTCCAAAAAAGAAAGTTTTGTGCTCATCTTCGCGAAAAGGGAATATGCGGAAGGCGAGGAAATCTCGCTCAGGGGTTTTGCCAAAATAAACGGAAGGAATTACACCGGAAGCGCTAATTTAACAATTCTTTCCTCGGAATTTGTAGGTTATGATTGTTACAGCATCTACATAGAGAACGGCGAGTTCACAACACCGCCGATAATTCTTGGCAAGGGAAACTACACCGCGATAATAAGGATAGAAAATCTAACCAACTTCACAACCTTCGCCGTGATCAAAAAGCGGATAAGCAGAAAAGCAATTTCCACGGAACTCGGGGAAATAACCCTTGCGAGCGAGAAGGGAAGCATAGAAACCCTTTCCTACGAAAATGGCGAGCTTTTCCTGAGAATAGTTAATCTAAGCAAAGGCGAAAAAATTAAAGTGAACCTTACTTTGCCTTTCGAAATTCCGGAAGGCTACCACCTCTACTTCTGGAAAAAAACAGCGAACAAAACCGTTGAAGTTCCCTACAGTATTTCTCCGGACAGAAAAACCGTGATTTTCGAACTGAAGGACGGAGAGATAGACGAAGATAATATGGAAAACGGAATAATTGTAGACCCGCTAATCATTCCGAAACCTCCTGAATTTAGTGCAAAATTCCTGAGAAAGGCAAGGAACGAGCTGGAAATCTCGGTAACGGAAAGGAACAGACACTACCACTTTGAGGTTAAATCAAACAAGGGCTATTTAGATGTTAAAATCGTGGATCCAGCGAATTTACCAAGATTGCCAAAGGGTACAAACTTCAAGTACAAATTGATGAAAATAAACATCTCCGGTATAGAGCCCGGAAGTAATGTAGATTTGTTTATCACATTTTCCGACCGAGTTTCAAGCATCGCCGAGTTCTGGAAATTCAGCGCGAAAACATTAACATGGAGAAAATATCCCTTTGAGCGTGTTGGCGAGAACACGATAAAAATAACCCTGCAAGATGGTGGAGAAGGAGATGAAGATGGCGAGGCAAACGGTGTAATAGCAGACGACTCCGGCCTGAGCGACTCATGGTGGAATACAAGCTGGTTGTATCGTAAAGTGATTAATATAACTTCTTCCTCTTCGCAGAATGTAACAGATTTTCCAGCACATCTTATTGTTGATACACAGAGCCTTATTCTTGCAGGAAAAATGAAAAACGACTGTAGTGATATGCGCTTTACTTGGTGGAATTTAAGCTCAGAGCAGGAAGAAAAGATAGATTATCTCCTCGTAGGACCTTGCAACACAACTAGAACGCTAGTATGGATCAAAGTACCGATTCTTTACAACGGTTCGTTCACTACGCAGATTGTTATGTACTACGGAAACAACGCTAGCGTTAGCGAAAGTGACGCGAGCTCTATCTTTCCCGGATTGCGAGCTTACTGGGCTTTCGAAGAAGGAAGCGGAAGCGCGGTAAACGATTCTTCAGGTAACAGTTATAATGGAGAACTTGCAGATGTGGCGGGCGGAGATCTTACTCTATGGCGTGATTCTTCTTACTGCAAGATAGGGTACTGCATAGAAAGCGACGATACCGGAGATGCTGTGAATGTGAGTTATCTTGCGGTGAACGGTTTGGATAACGTAACTTTTGAGGCATGGATAAAAACTACAGATACCCGCTGGGGATTGATAAGCGGTGCAGGGTCGAGTACGGACAATGAATACCTTATTTATCTTGAGACTACCCCGGAACTGAGACTATATATTAAAAGTTCCTACGAAGGTGTTTCTCCAGGAAGCCTTACCGACGGAAATTGGCACCACCTCGCGATTGTTAGAAATTCTGACGGCACAGCAGAGTTTTATCTTGACGGCTCGCTTTTAGGAACTGTAAGCTCTCTTTCTACGGGAGCTCTTTCTATTTCTCCGAATGGTTTGTGGCTTTTACAGGAGCAGGACTCTGTCGGAAATGGTTGGGATAGCGATCAGGCTTTTATAGGTTTGATAGATGATGTAAGAATTTTTAATAGATCGCTTTCTCAGGAGGAAATAGAGAAAAGGAGCATAGCTTATTCGACTTCAATAGGGGAGGAAGAATATGTTGCAAAGCTCAACGTAAGCATAACAGCCCCTTCAGAAGGATTTGTTGCCACGCGCTACGAGTCATTCTCGCTTAACAGCACGATTTACTGCAAGAACGGAAATTGCGAGAACGTTTACGCTTACCCGCAGTATATTGCACCGAGTGGTATTTCTGATAAAATAATCGAAGATAGCGAAGGGGATTTTCTTACTTTTACAGAAAAGCTTAATATCACTGTTACTCCTCAAGGTTTGTTGAAATTACAACCAGAGACTGGAGAGAGCTGGTTCAACGAAAGCTGGAAATATAGGAAACAGATAAACCTCACTTACACCGGGCAGGGGAATCTTACGGAATATGTTGTGAACGTGACTTTAGATACACAATCTCTAATTACTGCAGGGAAAGCGAAAGATGATTGTAGTGATATAGTTTTTACTTATTTCAACCAAACTGCGCAAAATGAAATAGAGATACCATACTGGATAGAATTTGGCTGCAACACTACGGCAACACAAATATGGGTAAGGATACCGTTCATAAGAAACTCCACTTACGGAAAGGAAATTATTTACATGTATTACGACAATCCCTCAGCGAGCGTTTATTACGATCCAGAAGACGTTTTTGATTATTTCGTAAATTTCACAAAACTCGGAATACAATCCGCTTACGGATCAGGACAGGATCAAACACCTGCGCAGTACGAGATAGTGAATAACACAGTCCTACATCTCTGGGGAAATAACTGGAAAGGTGTATACTATGGACCAATAACAATCAATGGCGATGGAACTCAAATTTTAGAACTCTACATGAACGGAACTAATACAACAGAAATTTATGGAGTAGGATTTGATACGGACTTAGATGATGTTGCAGATGCCCAAGGTAGTACTTATCAATTTGCTGGCTCTCAGGGATGGGGAGTGGTACCAGATGAAAATTATACGGATTTTGAAAACTGGCAGTATGTTTATGCTATTCTTAACGATTTCTCTGGACAGTATCTTTACTTTATATTTGCAAACGACGATGATGCTGACTCTAACGGCAATGTATGGTATAAAAATGTAAGAGTAAGAAAATACACTTCCCCAGAACCAGAACCAAGTATTGGAGCAGAGGAAGAACTGAACTTAAAACCTTCTGGTCACTACATCTCCAAAGTTTTCGATTTCGGCACAAGCGAAATAGAATTTACGAACATCTACTGGATTGCTCAAACAAACGAAAACACAACCGTAAAGGTTTACACAAGGAGTTCCGAGGATAATGTAACCTGGAGTCCTTGGTACGAGGAGGTTAACGATACAGATGTAGACGCTCCCAACAGAAGGTATCTGCAGTACAAAGTTGAGCTCAGCACAGCCAATTCAGAGCAAACTCCGCTTTTCGACAAGATAGTTATTTCCTACACCTACACTGCTCCCGCCTTCGTTACCATGAAATCGAGCGGGACTGACTTTACCACTTCGCCTGTGCCTTATGAATGCGGAGAGCTTAATGAAAGCAATTCTCAGTGCATCGCAACCTGGGAAGTAACACCGCACGAGAAGGGAAATTATACCCTGCGCGTGTGGGTTAACTCCTCGAACAGCGAGATTAAGCCTGCGCAGAGTCAGTGGATTAACATTAGTGTTTACGAAAGAACTTATATAGTCGATTTGGAAGTTGAGCCAGAGGTGCAGCACAAGGGCGGAGATGTAACCATTTCCGCTAGGTTGCTCGATGCTTTATCAAATCCTATAGCGAACGCTAACGTAACCTTCACGGACGAGACAGATGGCTTGATAATAGGAAGCGATTTAACAGATAGCAACGGCTACGCAACGATAGTTTACACCATTCCAGAAAGCGCGAGCTTAGGATACCACACGATAAAAGCGCAGTATCCGCAGAACGACACGCTTTTCTATTTTGGCTCATGGGATACCGTGCAATTAAAGGTTTCTTCAGCGCCCAAATTCCATGAAATTCTGCTCAGCGATCCATCGCTCGGAACAAAGGAAAGGGAGAGAATTCAGGTTAACGTAACCGATGAGGTAGGCTTGGATAAGGTACTTCTTTATTTAACCTATCCGAACGGCACGGAAGTTTCCCTGCCAATGAACTACAACTCTTCAACTGGCTATTACGAGTACACGACAGAAGAACTATGGCAGGCCGGAGATTATTCCTTTTACATCTGGGCTAACAATACCGATGGAATAAGCAACTCCTCCTGGGAGGAAACCTTTGCGGTTAACGTTTTAGGCTTGCTGGATATAGCTTTAGAAAAAGAGAAGTACAAGAACTTCGAGGAGGTAAGGCTCTCCACGGAAAGCGATGAATGGGGCTTTGCAAACTACACGTGGAGAGAGGTGATTTACATTTACTCGAACACCTCTGAGAAAAACATTCCGGTAGAGCTCAGGGTAAACACGAGCAGGATGATAAGCGAGGGCAAGCTCAATGCGAACTGCTCGGATATAAAATTTGCCCAGACTATGAGCATAGAGGAGCTGCCTTTGAAAATCTCTAACCCTTACGGCGAGGTTAAGCACAACTTCACATTCCCGATAACGCTCACGGATAAGGAAACGCTTTCGAAGCTGAGCTCTGACGGCAGGGATGTTAGAATTTTCAGCTATCAGACAGATTATCCATATGCTCAGGAGCCCGACATTGCTTTCTGGGTCGAAAGCGTTTCCACGAGCGAGGCAAGGATATGGGTCAAGCTTCAGCAACTTCCCGCAGAAGGAACAACGCTTTACCTCTACTATGGAAACGCCTCTGCGCAGAGCAAGAGCAATTACACCGCTGTCTTCACCGAAATAATAGGAGAGGCGGGAATAGTTTACGCGAACGATACCTGGGTAAATTTCAATTATCTGGACGAGAGCGAAGAAACGAGATTTGTTTTTTCGAGCATAGATACTTACTACGGTAGTGATGAAGCATTCACAAGGATAACCAAGGTTAACAAAACGGGCTTCCACGTTTTCATCCAGGAAAGCGTGGGTTTGGATCAAACTCATGTTTACGAAAACCTCGGCTGGCTTGCTGTGAAAAACGGTACTTGGGTTGTCGCTGGCAAGCTATGGCAGGTCGGAAATCTTTCCGTTACCGGAAGTTACTTAACGGTTAATTTTCCCGTACAGTTTGAAGAGGAGCCCGTGATAGTTTCTCAAATCCAGAGCTACGTCGATACAACTCCGGCAAAGACGAGAATGCACAATCCAAGTGCTCACCTCTTCAACGTTAAGATAGAGCCGGGAAGCACGAGCGACAGTTTTTCGAGCTACGAAAACGTTGCATGGCTTGCTGCAGAGCCAGGAATTTACGAAGCCGGTGCGGTTATCGAAGTCGGCAAGAAATACCACGACCAGCCGAGCGATGTTTCCTCGACGAGCGGATGGACAAGTTATTCGCTCTCAGCATCCTTTTCTTCAACCCCGGCCGTGATAGCAAAATTGATGACTGAGAATGGTGGACATAACACGCATGAGAGGATAAAGGATGTTAGTACTTCTGGTTTTAACTATGCGATGGAAGAGGAATATGGTCATGACGGTCCGCACACTTATGAGTGGAACGGTTATTTTGCTGTCGAGCCAAGCAAGCCTATTTACGGAGTAAGGTATTATGAGACATGGCCGAGTGTAACAGAACAAACAGAGAAAAGAAGGGTTATACAAGTAATCACAACAGAACTGCCTTACTGGATAGAAAATGGTTGCGGAAGCGAGAACACGACTGTATGGGTGAGAGTTGCTTACCTCAATCCTGGAAAGAATACAATTTACATGTACCACGGAAATCCTAATGATGGAGCGGTGAACAACACGGTGGAAGACGAGTTAAGAGTTTTCACGACCGATAAAATAGCGAGCTATGTTGTTCTCGGAGTTCAGGGTTCAGCGTTAGATGTTGCAAGTTATGCGGATGACAACGAAATAACTTTAAGCTCGACGACGATTGTACTGGGCGAACAAAGTACCTACACATTTGCCTCTTCCGACGTTTCACTCGGAAATTTGCTATATTCCCGCGCTCCGGTTTCGAGCGGAACGCAGAGCTCTGGCGACGGAGCACCGCTAACGCCTCTAGCATTTAAAGGCAGGCTCTTCGTTTTCCCTGTTTCGAGATACGACCCCGTTCACTTCGACATTTATGCTTTAGAAGATTCTCAGGTACAAATCTGGGCAAGCAATCCTGCAGGAAGCCCGTGGAGCTTGAGCGATTCTTTCTCGCTAAGCGAAGGAAGCGCGACGAGCAAGGATTATACTGGCTCATCAAACACAGATTCTGCAATAGAACTTACCTACATGATAAATTCAACCGGAAACATAGTAGTTTTCGCAAGGCAGGGAAATGATGATTATTTGCCACTAGTTCCTGCGAGCAGAGAGCTTTATCTTCTGCCATCTAACTACATAGAACTTGCGGCGGTCGAGGATAACACGCATGTAACCATTTACTATTCAGATGGGAGAAGTGAAACATCTCTTACCCTTAACGCCGGAGAGGGATATACTTCGAGCGGTTTGGGAGACGATGGAACAGCACCTGCTGTAAGAATAGTTGCAGACAAGCCAGTTTTTGCTTACCAGCTTGCTGATAGCGATGGGACGGAAGCAACACCAGCAATCAGAAAGCAGGACATGGATTTCGTCTTTGTTTTCCCGCAGGATGCAGAGTATTTCGTTGCCGTAACTCAAGAAAACACAACAACCAAATGCACGCTTTACGCTTCCGACGGCAGCGTAAGAGCAGGGCCATGGACAGCGAGCGGAACGGAAAACGAGCCGGGAAAAATAGGCTACGGCACTGGGCAGGACGGAACGACCAACATTTACAAGGGAGATAAACTCGTTTGCAACAATTCTGTGCGCGTTTACTACGAGCAAGCGGCAAGCGATGCGGAAACTTTGCTCTATGGCCCAAAGATGCACAGAAAAGAGATTGACATAAGGTACGAATTCGCATATGAAGAGGATAAGTGGGTTAATTTGGAGAACAACGGAAACGAAACGCTTCGCGGTTATCTCTGGGCCATAGTCCAGAAACTCGATCAGGAAACTGGAAAATGGGTTAACGTTCCGCCCGCGGTGATAAACGATCGCGCAACGAACACGCTGCGCGAAATCGCTCCGGGAGATGCGCTGAATTTAACGCAGCTCTGGCTGGATTACGGAGCATGGAACACAAGCGATCGCGAAAACGGAATATACCGCGTTTACTTTGCTTTTGTTGATCCTGAAGGTAATGTGCTTTACGATTACGAGTTAAGGTACCTCACGGATAATGCGCATTTTGAGATAATCCACGCGAACGTTACGCTCGTTAACCTGACGCATAACGCTCTCTTCGAGCATGCTCTGGAAGAGTACGAAACCGGAGATAACATAACGTGGGTTAACCTTACAATAAAGGCGATTAAAAACTCTGCTATAAACACGAACGTTTACCTTACTCTGGTAACCGGCTCAGGGGCATATGCAGGCTTTGGACCGAACAAGGAAAACAATTACTGCGGGCTTATTCACGAGAACGCGTACTGCACCGCCGAGTTTGACAATTCCGGAAGCGGCTATGCAATACCCGAGAATCTAGGGATAACAGGTTCCGCGAACTATACGTTCAAGGTAAACGTTACAATGGATAACGGAGACGATTATGTAAACACGAGTTACAGCATAACAGTGCACAACATTCCAAGCACGTTCACATCGAGCCTGCAGCCGAGCAGAATTTACCAGAACGGAGACCCGGCTTACTACAACTTCTCTTTCACGAACCTCTGGAGCAGGAATCTGAGCAATGCGAGCGTGAGAATAAACTGCCCCGATTTGCTCGGACTGACCTGCGAGTGTTTGAGCAACCCTGGTTCGAGCACCTGCGAGGTAGGAAACGTGAGCGCGGGAGAGAGCGTAAATGTTACTTTCAGAATAAGCGCGACAGAAGATACGCCGCAGGGAGATTACCCCGTGAACGTTACCCTGAGCTACATCAACCCGCTGTGCAATAACAAAACATGGAGCGAGGTTGAGAGCAAAACGCTTGAGATAAGGTCTCTTGGTTTGATGGAAATCACGGTTTACTCCTATCCGGCAAGCGTTACCCGCGGAGCAAACGCGAGTTTCGAGGCTTATGTAAACAATACCGGAGAGCAAACCGCCGGCGAGGCCTGGCTTGCATATACTGAATACCCGGCAGGATGGAGCATAGCGGAAGGTGAGCAGAACGTCACGCAAACAAATGTTGCTCCCGGCGAAATCTTCTGGAACAATGTTACATTTTCCCTTTCCCAGAGCGCAAAGCTTGGAGCGCATGAAGTTAAGCTAGAATCCGGCTCGGACATAGACCAGCACGATTTCAAAGTTGTTACTGTTTACGTTCATGCGAACACTTCTTTGCGGGTTTGGGTTAACGACACCAACGTTAGCAGGGGCGAGGAAGTAAGGGTTTACGCAAAGCTCGTGATGGACAACGGCACAGCAATAAGCGGACAGGAAATAGAGTTTTACGACGAAACAGAAAACGCGCTCATAGGAAGCGCTTTAACCAATGCGAGCGGAATAGCTTTTGTTGACTACGCTATTACGCAAAGCACTTTACTCGGGGAGCATGTGCTAAACGCGAGTTTTGCCGGAAATGAAAGCCTTTACCTTAATCCGAGCGAAAACGAAACCGTGATAAACGTCGGGCTAAAGCCATTTATAAACTGGATTCAAATCTTGCCTTCCTCGGAAATAGGCTACGGAATTAACGCAACGATAAGAGCGAATATAACAGATGATCAGGGAATAGAATTCGCGAAGGTTAAAATAACTTCTCCTTCCGGAAATGTGGCTGAAATCAACATGAGCGAGGTTAGCCAAAGCATTTACGAGGCGAATTATTCGAGCACGTGGATAAACGGAACTTACAGCGTTGAGGTAATTGCCCGCGATACTGTGGGAAGCGTTAACTCTTCGCAGAGCGGTTTCGAAGTGAAAATCTACGCTGGAGTTGTTGTGAAAACAGAGAAAGCGCAGTATTACCCAGCAGAAACCGTTAGATTGGCGCAGGCACCTGTTTATCCCTATCTCTACAAGCGCGCGATAAAAGTTGAAAACCCGCTCGACCAGAACCTTACCGAATACCAGGTTAACCTGATCGTGAACACCTCAGAGTTAATAGCCCAGGGCAAGATGCGCGAAGGCTGCGAAGATATTCGCTTTACATGGCTAAACGCAACAAGCAATGAAGAGCAGGAAATACCCTATTATCTCGATTACGGCTGCAATTCTGGCGAAACAAGCATCTGGGTTAAGGTTCCTGTGATTTACGCAAACGCTAACACAACAATCTACATGTACTACGGAAACGACTACGCTCAGAGCGCGAGCAATGAAAGCGCCGTGTTTACTTACAGCAAAAACGAAACAACTTTCTATGTGGTTAGTTACACATCATCTTCCTCTCCGTTAGATGTTATAGCTTTCGAAAACGGCACGAGCGTGATTTTCAACGGCAACGCTGTAAACCTTGATGAAGGACAAACCTATCAGTTCCCCGCGAGCAACGACATGGCAGCAGGAATTGCGCATGACAAACCTATTTACGGCGCGTTTTCAAATGACGTGACAGATGCTATACATCCCATTTCCTGGGCTGGAAGGCGCTTTGTCTATCGCGTGTATCGAGGAACAAACGAGTGGTATTTCTACGCTCCATTCGGAGATGCGCAGATAAAGATTTACGAGGGCGCTACTCTGAAAACAACCATAAACCTTGCGAACGGTTCTGCTTACAGAGCGCAGGTGGATATAGCGGATGGTAATGCAGTAATAATAGAGAGCAACGTGAGCATTTTAGCGCAGCACGCGGCTCCGAGCAACAGCTATGATTCGAGACTGCTCTATCCTGCTTCCACGAAACTCTACGGAGTCCCTTCCCAGCACATGGAAGTAGCCGCTTTAGAAGATAACACGCATGTCGACATTTACTGTTCAAACGGAAACTCCTATTCCATAGACCTTAACAGAGGTGGGGAATGGGAACAGAACGGTTTTGGCTCTGAGGGCACGGCTCCAGCATGCGTGGTAATAGCCAACAAGCCCGTTGGAGTGAACCAGCTCGCAGACAGCGACGGAACAGAAACAACAACCTTCCTGCCGTTAAAAGAACTTGACCGCGTTTATTACTTCTCGCAGCCTGTGCAATACATAGCCATAGCAGCACCTTTCGAAACAACGTGCACGCTTTACAATCCGGACGGAAGCGTGGCGGACACGGAAAGCGCATCTCCGGTGGGAAACGCTCCCGGAAAGATTTACTTCGGTTCTAGCACAGACGGAACGAACATTCAGGCAGGTTCTAAACTCGTTTGCTCGCAGCCGGTCTTTGCTTACTACGAATATGCAAGCCACGATGATGAAACACAGCTTTTCGGAATGAAGGCAAACAGGAAGTACGTTGGCGAGGAGCTAAACTACACGATAGAAAGCGAAACTCCTGCGGGCAGCGGTGTGCTTAACTTTGCTCACGATTTCAAGGGCTATGTAATAGTTGAAATTCAGAAGAACGTCTCTGGCTCTTGGGGGCGTAAGGCCACGCTGCTCAACGACAGCGCAGCAGGCAATTTGAGAACGTTCAGCCAGGGAGTTTTCGACCTGCGAAGCGTCGCGGACACATGGAATCCGGAAGGAGAAACAGGGCAGTACAGGGTTGTTGCATATGTTGTCAACCCTGATTCAGCAATACTTAACGCGAGCAAAAGAACTATGCTTGCAAGCTACGAATTCGAAGTTGTTCCCGTTCCGCTAAAGCTAAACATAAGCGAGATTCGCGTGTACGAAGCGCCTTACGGAGAGCACGGAACTGGAGCTGGAACGCTTGTCGCGAGCGGAGTTAACACAACCTTTGCTCTTGAAGCAGGCAAAACTTACAGGTTTGAAATAGATGTGAGCGTTCTGCAGGATTCGAGCCAGTGGAATATAAGCGAGAGCAACGTAACGTTCGAGAATTTAAATGAAAGCTGGAGCATAGATGCGAGCGAAGACGTGTGGTATCTTAACGAAACTGATAGTGCTGAAAGAAAGGGCGGTGTTTTTTCCAGCGGCGTGCTGAAGTGGAATACCTCAGAAAACAACGGTTTGGCGGAAAGCGGAAGCAAGGTTACATTCTTCTTCATAGTGAACTTAAGCGAGGCTGTAGCAGAAGAGAGAGGAGTGGTTTTCAGGGTTAAGGGAGCTGACTACGTTTACAAGGACTTCGACACCATAGAAGTTTACTACGCAGACCTTACCCCGCCGAAACTCTGGCAGGAAATCTACGCAC
>Ga0190319_1000024_pt1 | contig 25630 bp, 27 predicted proteins | sample 48701145_MG_FD_165040 | JGI IMG/M metagenome (GOLD analysis project Ga0190319, IMG submission 165040) | Hydrothermal vent sediment bacterial communities from Southern Trench, Guaymas Basin, Mexico - 4870-11-4-5_MG | ecosystem: Environmental > Aquatic > Marine > Hydrothermal vents > Sediment ...
TTTCAATAATGATATATTGCTTGAGGCATCTTTACCAGCCACGGCCAAGAATCCCTCCGATGTGATAAACCATCTATATCGCTCATACCATCTCCTCGGGGATTGCCTTAACCTTGCAGAAACCTTCAGGAGAACCTCCTCGATCTCCTCAGTCTCCCGCCTCCTCAATTTATCGATCTTGGACTCTATCTCATCAGCCTCCCTCAATAATCTCTCAGCGGCCTCCATAGACTTCTTCGCATCATTGAATAGGTTTGAGATCTGCTTCATCAAGGATTCATCGGTCTTTAGGGTCAGGGTCTCTTCATCGACGCTTATCTTCATCTCCCTTCTACGGCTACTTACCTCAACCTCTAACCCATCGATCTCGTGAACTCCATCGATACCCTTAACCTCCTCCAGTCTTGAGTGTAATTTGAAGAGCTTTTGAGCCAGCTCTCTTAACCTCTTCGACCTCGTGATGAGTTTATTCGCGGTAAACCTCTTTTCGTCCAACTTTTCCTTAAGCTCCTGGATCTTATCCTCGATCTCTCTCCTCCTCTCCTCTTCAACCCTCAAAGCGAGTTCACGTTCATAGGATTCTCGAAAGGCTTGGTTCAGGTCATCGACATCCTTAAAGTTATAGCCCCTCGACTTGAAGATCTCCATCCGATATGGGAGAGGCTGGGGAGCCTCGCCTGGGAGCTGGGCCACCGTAGGCTTTCCAACCTCGATTAGATGTAAAACTTTTTTGAACGCCTCTATGATCCTCGCCTTCTGCTCCTCGTCGAGATCCTTCACCTTAACCCCCTTATCGACTCCGGCCAGATAAAGTATCTCCTCAGCATACCTTCCTCCCAAGCCAGCCTTAGACGCCAGCTCAGAGACGATCTTCCTATTCGGATCTAATGTTTTGAATATGTCCTCTAAACTCGTCTCCGTTATGGATGGCCTTGGAGGTGGAAGTCTATACATCTCCCCAGGAGCTATCACCCTATCCCTCATCCTTAGGTGGTGGAGCGACTCGATTATCCTACCATCCTGATCAACTATTATCAAGGTTCCCTTTGGCAAGAACTCGGAGATGAGCTTGAAAGTCTTCCCACCCTTCTCAAGCTCCATAACCATTATCCTCTCACCCTCCACGAACCTTAGATCGCGTATCCTCGATCCCGAGACCAATCTTCTAAGAGCCCTACCCCTCTCACTAAGCTTGGTGGGCTTCTCATAGCTTCCCTCAACTAGGTAGAAGAATCTTCCCGGAACTATCCTGAGCTCTCCTGAGAAGTCCTCAGATCTAAGCTTCAATATTATCGAGTCATCGTCCATATGGTAGAGATTTGTTATCCTCGATCCCAGGATAGTGCTTGAGACCTCTTTGAGTAGCCTCTTAAGCTCAAGGTATGAGGCCGACATCCGCTAAGATCTCCTCGCACCATCCTTAAAGCTATGAACATCACCACCCATACCTTCTCGCTAAGGGCTTGGAGGCCGGCTTTTACAAGTCATCAATACGCTCCTTTTTATCGTGCCTATCATCGGGGAATAGAAAGCTTTATATGATGGTTCTTCGGAGAGATGTATGGTGGAATAAAAAAATTGCGTGTTTGGGGGTTGAAATATGGCTAAGAAGCCTAGACCTTGGAGAGAGGGGATGATCTGCCCCGAGTGCGGGAATGATGTCCTAGTCTATGACCCTAGGACGGGTGAGGTTAGCTGTCCAAGTTGCGGCTACGTAGTTCGAGAGAGGGGTGTCGATAGAGGGCCTGAGTGGAGGAATCTGGATGAGGAGGAGGATAGGAGTAGGGTTGGAGCACCCCTCTCGATCATGTATAGGGATCATGGCCTATCCACGGTCATAGATAAGATTAATGAGGATGCCTCAGGTAGGAGGCTCCCGAAAGAGACTAGGGAGAAGCTCCTCAGGCTTAAGAAGCTCGATGCAACCTCTCAGGTGAGCGCCTCCGAGGCCAGAAACCTACAGCAAGCGGTGAACATACTCCAAATCTACGTGGATAAGTTGCATCTAAGCCAATCAATCGCCGAGCGGGCCATGCTGATCTATAGGAGGGCCTTGAAGGCCGGGCTCGTTAGGGGTAGATCTATTAGATCTATCATGGCGGCCGCTGTCTATGCCGCGTGTAGGTCGATGCGCGCTCCAAGAGATCTCCGAGAGCTTGAGAAGGCCTATCCAATAGTTAAGCGTAAGACGATCGCTCAAGGATATAGGCTCTTGCTCAAGCATCTAAAGCTTAAGGTTCCGGTCGCAGACCCGGCGAGCTACTTGAATAAGATCGCGTCGAAGGTTGGCTTAGATCAAGCAACGGTCCAAGAGGCTTTGAAGATCCTCCAAGAGGCGCATAAGAGAGGAGCAACCGTTGGGAAAGATCCAGTTGGTATAGCTGCCGCGGCGCTCTACATGGCCTGCCAAGAAACAGACCAGACAATAACCCAGAAGGATATCGCTAGGGCCGCTGGGGTGACCGAGGTCACGGTAAGGAACAGGTTTAAGGGGTTGAAGGAAGTCCTCGAGGGAGCGGCTTAAAGTATCTCTATGTTCTCCTCTCTATGCCCCATCGAGACCAATATCTCCTTAACTTTTTTCCTATGATCTCCTTGAAGGATTATCAGCCCATTCTTGACGGTTCCACCTGAAGCGCATAGAGACTTGAACTTCTTCGCGAGCTTGTGTAGGTCTTCCACCCCGTTATCTAATCCCTCGATTATGGTGACGGGCTTCCCCCACTTCCTAGTCTCAAGCTTCACCTTGATCCTCTGTTGTTCACGGCTTATCGTCCCGCATACGCATAAGGACTTTGGAAGACCGCAGATTGGGCAGATCTCCTCCCCCATTACCTACCTCCTTTTTCAAGAAGTATGGTTGATCGGGTTATATAAGCCTTAACCCAAAGCCTCATCTCCACGGGCTTCATAGAGCTTCTTCCTCTCCTCATACTCCACCCTACTGAGCCTGACCCTCGCCGGAGCTCCCATCACCATCGAGTTCGCTGGAACATCCTTGGTCACTATCGATCCAGCGGCTATAATCGAGTTCTCCCCAACCTCTATCCCTGCGATCAACACCGCCCCAGCCCCGATCACGGCGCCTCTCCCTATCCTAACCCCGCTCAACCTCTTGCTCACTGGATATCGGTCATTCGTCACGATCACGTTAGGTCCTATGAACACGTTATCGTCGATCCATGTTAGGTGGGGTAGGTAGACCATGGACTGGATGTTGACGTTCTCGCCCACGTGAACCTCTCCATCGAGTTGGCTGAAGCTCCCAATCCTAGAGTTGGATCCGATCCTCGATCTCTCCCTAATCAATACTCCATGCCCGGTCTCGACGCGGTCTCCAAGCTCGGCTCCCTCATAGATTATGGTGAAGCTTCTGATGATGCAGCTCCTCCCTATCTTGGCTCCATCGCTGATCGAGTCGAGTTCCTCGATCTTCTTTGGAATTCGTTTAAGCTTTCGTCTAGTTGGGTAGCCGACACATGCCCAGCTATCGATAAGCGTCTCCTCACCTATTACGCTCTCACCAAGTATTATGGCATTTTCCATGACGGCTCCACGGATCTGCGCCCTCGTAGAGATGTAGCCCGCCATCTATCCTCAGATCACCTCCTTCCCTAAAAACTATATGTGCGGGGAAAACCATTAATCCAGCCAACTTCATTAGATGATGGCCTATGGATAAACATGTTCTCATCTCAAATTTCGATGAGCTCGTCGGGATGAGGAAGGGGGTCGCCGCGAGGCTTAGACGCCACGCCCTTAGAGCTGTTGAGGCGGCGATAAGAGACGTGACCCCTAGAAACTCCCTTAAGAGGAATATTAGGAGGAGGGGAAGCAAGCTAATCGTCGCGAATAGGAGGGTAGACTTGAAGAGGTTTGAGAGGATACTCGTCCTCGGCGCTGGTAAGGCTTCGATAGGGATGGCCGAGTATATTGAGGAGGTCTTGGGAGACTTCATCAGCGAGGGGGCGATTGTAGCGCCGAGAGAGCTCGCCGAGAAAGCGAGGCTGGAGAAACTGGAGGTTCTGCCCTCAACCCACCCCATACCGAGCGAGCTTGGAGTCAAGGCCGCGTCAAGGATCCTGGAATATGCTAAGGGAGTCGGGGAGAAGACCCTCACACTATTCCTCTTATCCGGCGGTGCGTCAGCCCTACTCCCCATGCCAGCCGATCCCGTAACCCTCCAAGATAAGGTCGAGGTCACGAAGCTACTCCTAGCGAGTGGGGCGAATATAGATGAGGTGAATGCCGTGAGGAAGCATATCTCGGGGATCAAGGGCGGGTTGCTGGGGAGGAGACTCTCAAAGGGTATCGTGATCTCCTTGATAATCTCAGATGTCGTGGGGGATAAGCTTGAGACCATAGGATCTGGGCCAACGGCCCCCGACCCAACCACCTTCAAGGACGCGTATGAGGTCTTGAACAAGTATGGCTTATGGGATAAGATTCCCGAATCGGTGAGACATAGGATAAGGCTCGGCCTCGATGGGAGGGTTGAGGAGACCCCGAAGCCCGGAGACCCCATCTTTAAGAAGATCACAAACCTTATCGTGGCCAGCGTCGGGGATGCGTGTAAGGCGGCCGAGAAATACCTCAGATCCAAGGGATACAGGTCTACGACCTTGACGAAGTTCATGGAGGGTGAGGCGAGGGAGATAGGGGTCTTCGCCGCCGGACTCCTTAGACAATTATCTGAGCGGAGGGGGAAGCACGCTATAGTGATGGGTGGGGAGACGACCGTCACGGTTAAGGGGAAGGGAACTGGTGGGAGGAATCAGGAGCTCGCCCTCTCAGCCTCTATCAAGCTAAGAGGTTTGAAGAACTGTTGCTTGGTGAGCGTTGGAACCGATGGGGTCGATGGGCCGACCGACGCGGCTGGGGCGATAGTGGATGGGGAGACCTATCAAGATGCTTTAAGGCTTGGCCTAAATCCAGCCGAGTTCTTGGCCGAAAACGACTCAAACACCTTCTTCAAGCGAGTTGGAGGGCTGATAACAACGGGTTATACTGGGACGAATGTGGGCGACGTGGTATTATTGTTGAAGGCCGACCGCTAGGGAGAAGTTAATTAATCGGCTTCACATGATCTGAATGAACTTAGATGACGGTCGAGGCGTTCATAGATCTCCTGTATAGGAGTATCTTCTGGTTCGCCCTCGTCGTCCTTATAATCTTGATAATATACACGATCTATAAGTCTCTTGAGAAGGGCTAGATTGAGATGAGCTTCATCTCCGAGGCGGATGCGTTAACCGTCAAGAGATTCTTCAAGGACTTCTATCAGAGGAACTTCTCAAGGCTTTACATACCGAGTAGGCTTCCCGAGAGAGAGTTCGGATACTTCACGTTCGAGAAGAAGATAATGATCAGGCATCTAAGCTTCAACTCTCCCCAAGAGCTTTGGGGGAAGATAGCCGAGGATACGCCGCTACACATCTACCACTCAGCCGCATTCTATAAGTATCCGAGAGCGCCCATGGATGCGAAGGGTTGGCTTGGAGCTGAGCTTATCTTCGATATAGACGCCGACCATCTCAAGACTCCATGTGGGAAGGAGCATGATTTCAAGGTCTGCAGACACTGTAGGAGAGCATATCCAGTAAGCCTGGATCTATGCCCTGACTGCGGCCAATCCTTGATGAAGGTTGAGTGGGTTTGCGACCTATGCTTAGAGGCGGCGAGGGAGGAGGCTAGAAAGCTCCTAAGCTTCTTAGAAGACGACTTCGGATTCAATAGATTTAGAACCGCCTTCTCCGGGAATAGGGGATATCATCTAGTCGTCGAGGATGAATCCATCCTAGAACTGGATCAAGCCGAGCGTAAGGAATTGATAGATTACATAACTGGAACTGGGCTGAGCATGAAGCTTATGGGCTTGGAGGAGAGGATAATAGACTTGGAGACCGCTCCCAAGCTAGAGGATCGAGGCTGGAGGGGTAGGATAGCTAAAGCCGCGTTCGAGATCCTCGCATCCAAAAATTATGATGCTTTAAGAGAGGTTGTGGGAGACTCGATGGCTCAGACATTAATCGATGAGGTTGAGGAGATCTCGAAAGCCTTGGGAGAGGATGTTCCATGGAATCTCATGAGGCCAAAGCTTAGAAGAGCTCTCTTCGAGGCTGCGAGAGAACTAGCCTCAGCCCATATAGACGTGGTCGTGACCCAAGACATTCACAGACTTCTAAGGCTTGGAAACTCTCTAAATGGAAAGACGGGGCTCATGGCGAAGCTATTCGATCCAAATGAGCTCGATGAGTTCGAGCCTATGTCGGAGTCCGTGGCCCTGCCGATGGACGAGGAACTCCCGGTATACGTGATAAGGGCTCCGAGATTCAAGCTCGGTGGAATAGAGTTTGAAGAATGCGAAAACGAGCTGAGGAAGCTTCCAGCCGCGGCTGCGATCTTACTCCTATGTAGGGGTGCCGCAACGCTTCCATAGAGGGAGATTCATTTATAATGCTTGAGAATCGTCTATGGTTGATGGACGAGGGTTCGGGGCAATCGATCTATGAACTCTTAACCACTCTTTGGAGGAAGGAGAGGGAGAGCGAGGAGCTGGCGAAGCTTCCAGAGGATTTTGGGCGGAGAGTCCAGGAATATATTGGGAGCGTCAAACATTATCTCAAGGTTTCCGATAGGCAGAGCCTCTCATACGAGCTTAAGAGGGCTGAACTCGAGGCGGTGACATCCCTATTGAATGAGCTTTTTAGGCTTAGGCTTAGAAAGATCCTAAACCTGGTCCTTCAAGAAAATCTCCCAGAAAACCTATTCGACTTTGAATCCAGAATATACCTAAACCTCCTAGAATCCATTAAGGAGTATAGGAGGAGAGTTAAGGAGCTTATGGTCTCGGTAGCGTATAGGGATTGGAGGGAGATAAAATCCACCCTAATCCCCGTCTACTTCCTCAAGGAGCATGATAGGATCGTTGGCTCAGATCGCAGAACCTATGGCCCATTCAAGCCCGGCGATATAGCGGCTCTACCACCTGAAAATGCTAAGGTCTTGGAGATGAAGGATGTGGCGAGAGTTCTAAGAGCTCTTGAGCCGAAGCATGGAAAGAAGAATGATTAAAGCATGTTAGGTGGGATCGTATAGAGTTCTTCGCCATCACTTGACAAAAGGATTGATCCGATCACAATCCTCTTCACCTGATGCTTGAACGGCGTGTAGATCTTCAGGTAATTCTTGTCTGGATTGAAGGCCATCAAGAGACCTATTCCCGAAAAGCTATCCTCTAGATCGTATAGGTAGGATAGGACTCCGGCCCCCTTCTTCGAGATCTCCTCCAAGGCCTTTAAGCCCTTAGAGTCCACTATCAGGTCATTCTCCTCGATATAAGCTGAGACGAGCTTCATGATCCTCGAGGAGATCTCCTGAACATCTTTAATCCCCATCAGATCCTCAACCATGGCCCAGCTTATCGGAATCCTCCTCAAAGCGGAGTTTCTCAAGAACCTGCTATACGCCATGGATCTAAGCCTCCTCCTCGCCGAGAGCTCCCTCTTCCTAATCCTTGGAGGTGGTGGAAGCTCTCTAACATCCGATCCAATATTCTCACATAGATCTCTCAACTCGCTCGGCAAACCACCTATCGAGAGTATAAGCCTTGGCCTCAGAACCTTGAAGAGCATGAGCTTATGCTTAATGGCTTGGCCTCCAGAAACCCATCCATCGAGGTCTGCAACACACGCCTCAACCCCCTCATCCCTAAGCTTGCACACGATCTTCTCCGCCCTCTTGACATGCTCCTCAACTAATGGCGTTGGGGAAGTGTATCCAACGACCTCTCCACAATCCATCCTAAGAGCTGAGACATCTGGAATGGTTCTCTTGAGCTTGACGTATCCGATGGTGGTAGGCGGACAGATATTCGACTGACCTAGATCGAGATCTATATAGGCTGAGACCCCATACAATTTAACCAGATTATTTACGATCAAGGTTGCTAGGCTCGTCTTACCGGAGTCAACTCCCCCATAAACGGCTATCAAACCCCTCCAAGAATCCAATTCCTTAACGACCTGCCTCCACTCAGCCGGGATCGTGTCCATGTCTAAGACCTCGAATCCACCTCCCTCGCCATGGACGCATTCGATCACCGAATCCTCCTCAACGTAGATCGGTCTAGACCTCCAGCTCTTAACGACAACTCTCTTCCTAGGCTTGAGTTGATGGTCTAGGATCGACGCCTTCCCGTTGATCAGGGTCGCTGACGCCGGGCCATAAAGGATCACCGTGCTTCCAGCCTTGACCTCCAGTTGAGGCATATAACTCACCTCAACTTCAAGATGTTTCTTAGGGAGAGTATTAGGGCGGAATACTCATCCTTACTCATGCCCCTCATCCTCGGGATCAATCCTCTCCTAGTATTTGATTCGTCCACGAGCTTTACGATCACTCCTTCTCCATAGAGCGCCTTCCCGATCTTCTGGGCTATGGCTCTCGCGTTCTCGGGATTGGATGTAGCTCCTATCAAGACATATTTCCTCTCAGCCCTCGAATGAGTCTTCATAAATCTGCTTAAATCGTCTAGGAGGCTCTCGATGATCCCATACCTTCTAGTCCTGATCACCCTATGATCTAAGATATATGCAACCCCCACGCTCTTCCCAGGATCTATGGCCGCCGCGGCCAGCTTATATCTAAGCTCTCCGACGGCGATCTCCGACGCCCGTTCGACGAGTTCCTCGATTGAATCATAATCTTCCTTGTAGAGTATGATCCTCCCTCGATCATCTAATCTCCTCTTCTCATCCGTTATCACAACCTTTATCGAGAGTGGGAGCTCATCCAAGCTCAAGACATGCTTCACCCTAACTCCTAGAGCCGACGCCATCTCCTTAACCATGTTTCCAAATCTCATGTCTGATGTGAGTAAACCTATGATCGGCTCCCCTCTCCTCAACCCCGAGATACTTTGTCTAGGAGTTTAATAGGTCTTCATGGAATAAGATTTTAAGTCGGCCTCATAATGTACTTGATGAGGATGGGAGATGGGTAGGAGACGTAGAAGGAGAATTCGGAAGAAGGTGATCAAGCCCCCGCCCAAGGTCTTCACATGCCCACTCTGTAATGAGGAGGCCGTGGCGGTATACCATGAGGATGGATCAGACTATGCAGAGGTGATATGCTCAAATTGTAAAGCGCACGCCAGAGTTAGGTGGCTACCATCATACATGGCCGTCGACGCATACGCCGAATTCTATGACATAGTCACGGGATCGAAGAAGCCCGCGGAACCATCGCTAACGGAGTCGGCTGAGCTTTCAGCAACCAGCGAATAAGGTCTTTGGCCAAGGAACTTTAATATATTGAGGGCTTTCAAGGAGTATTTGATCGATGACGCCGAGAACTCTTAAGATTGGAAGGGTTGAGCGATACATTCTGGATGAATTGGAGAAAGGCCCTATACACATGACCCTCCTAGATCCCGAGAACTTCACCATAGCATCGGCTCTAAGGGTCGCTAAAGCCTCGGAGGAAGCTGGAAGTTCGGCGATAATGGTCGGCGGATCAACGGTCTCATCTCAATCGGAGATGGATGAAATCGTGCAAGCGTTGAAGGAGGAGATCGATGTTCCGATTATAATCTTCCCGAATAATGTTCAAGCCTTGAGCAGATATGCGGACGCCGTATGGTATATGATCCTACTAAACTCGGTTGAATGGTATTATGTGATCGGAGCCCAGATGCAGGGAGCCCTATTCATAAGGAGATATGGCTTAGAGGCGATCCCCATGGGATACCTAGTTTTCGGGGCTGAGAGCGCGGTCTCGGCGATGGGAAGAGCTCTTCCCCTACCCATGGATAAGCCTAAGGTTGTGGTTGCCTACGCCCTCGCCGCACAATATATGGGGCTGAGGTTCGTCTATCTTGAGGCGGGGTCTGGGGCTCCATCCCCGGTTCCAGCAAGTGTTGTCCAAGCGGTCAAGTCATCGATAGACATTCCATTGATCGTTGGAGGCGGGATCAGAACTATCGACCAGATGAAGAGAACCTTGGATGCTGGGGCGGATATAGTCGTGACAGGAACCATGGCGGAGAAGGGTGAAGACGCGTTGAAGGCTTTGATAGGGGTTGTTAAGAACTATACGAGAAGCGGTAAAAGATTGGATTGATCCGATCAAATGCTAACAATTATTAAGTCGTGATTGACCATATCACATGATCCCTTATGGCAGATCCTAGGGTTAGCAGGTTGGCGGAACTCTTAACGAGTTATAGCGTTGAGGTCAGGGATGGAGATGAGGTTTTGATTAGGGCGGGAGTCGAAGCCCTACCGTTTATCAGAGAACTCTATAAGCATGTTCTGATTAGGGGAGGGAACCCATTTGTGGTGATCGTTGACGATGCTTTAGATGAAATCTTCTATAGGTATGCTGGTGAAAAGCAGCTAAAACATCTCTCACCGATCGAGAAATTCGTCCAAGAGAAGGTTGACGTGATGATCTCAATACTCTCAAGAAGCCATACCAAGCCCCTCGTGAACGTCGACCCGGAGAAGCTCAGGCTTAGGCAGGCGTCGAGGAGGGAGCTAACCGAGATATTCATGAGGAGACATGCGTCGGGCGAGCTGAGATGGGTGGTCTCAATCTATCCCACAAATGCTCTCGCGCAGGAGGCCGGCATGGGACCTATCGAGTATGAAGACTTCGCCTATAAGGCTTGTATGGTCGATGTCGAAGATCCTGTTAAAGAGTGGAGGAGGCAGGCTGAAGAGCAGAAGAAGGTGGTTGAGGTCTTAAGCAAGATTGATGAATTGAGGATAGTCTCGAATGATACCAACCTATTCATGAAGGTTGGTGGGAGGAAGTGGATAAGCGATGATGGCCACAACAATATGCCGGCTGGAGAGGTATTCTCAGCCCCAATAGAAGACTCCGTTGAGGGAACTGTGAAATTCACCTATCCAGCGATCTGGAGGGGTATAGAGGTTGAAGGGGTCAAGCTCAAGTTCAGTAGGGGTGAGGTGGTTGAAGCCTACGCCGAGAAGGGAGAGGAGAAGCTTAAGCACATATTGAGAACCGATGATGGAGCGAAGAGACTTGGGGAGATAGCATTCGGATTAAACTATAGGATAGATAGGCATACGAGACAGATACTATTCGATGAGAAGATAGGCGGAACCATGCACATGGCCCTCGGAGCAGCCTATCCCGATACTGGTGGATTGAATAAGTCCGCGATCCACTGGGATATGATCCTAGATATGCGTGAGGGAAGGGTTTATGGAGATGGAGACCTAATCTACGAGAACGGCCGCTTCAAAATAAAATCTTAATTAGCTATTCAAACCATTCTCATCAGAGGTTGATGGGCTGATGGAGCTATCCGAGAGAGTATCAACTGGAATACCGAAACTAGATAAGATGCTCGGCGGAGGACTTCTAAGAGGTAGAACCTATCTAGTCACGGGGGAGACCGGGGTCGGGAAGACCATACTCAGCCTCAGATTCCTCTTAGAGGGCTTGAGAAATGGTGAGCAATGCATCTACGTCTCCCTCGATGAGAGGATCGATGGGGTTTTGAGGGGAGCGCTTTCCCTCGGATGGAATTTCTGGGACTATATCGATCAAAGACTATTCTTTCCATTCGAGTTCAGATTATTTACCTCGGACTTAAAGAGGTTTGGGAAGGAGAGCAAGGCGTTCGTGGACGCCATCGAGAAGATAGCTCATGGCCGGCAGATAAGCAGGATAGTTCTCGACCCCATCTCCGCCTTGGCCATCGGGGCTAGGGAGGAATTCATAGTTAGGGAGTATCTCAGGGAGATAATCAACATGATGGAGGAGAGACTTGGGGCGACTACCATGCTCACATGCGACATACCCACAGGGTCGAATAGATTGAGTAGATTCGGGTTCGAGGAATTCCTCTCATCAGGGGTTATAGTCTTGGGGATAGTGAGGTTTCGTGGAAAGCTCTTGAAGACGATCTACGTGAGGAAGATGAGGTGGAGTAAGGCGGATCCCGCGATCTACACCTTCGAGATAAGGCCGATCGAGGGGATAGTTATCAAAGAACCTCTATCCGAGCAACTGGATAAATCCTTCATAGAGTTGTAGAGGGCCGCGGAGATAGCGAGCGCCCATTATAGTCTGATCTTCTTTAATGCCAATGCGATCGCGCCATATAATACGATGTCCTCTCCTAGGGGCGTTAACCTGATCTCTGGAAGTCTGTTAATCACATACCTCCCAACATATTTCTTGATCGGGTCTAGGATTAGATCTGGGTTCTTTAAGGCTATCGATCCGCCGACCGTTATCAGCTCTGGGTCGAATAGGTTGATGAGGTTTGCGAAGCATATCGCGTTTATCTTCCCGACCTCCTCCACGATCTTTAACGCCAGCTCGTCGCCCGCCTTAGCATAGTCGAATAGATGCTTTGAAGTCATCTCGCCCCTCATGGCCATATCTATTAGCGGATTCTTCAAATCCTTCAGCCCCCTAGAGATTATCCAGCTCTTCACGAAGGAGGGTATCCCCGACCCAGAGCAATATGCCTCCCAATGGCCTCTACCACCGCATCCACATGGAAGTCCATCCCCGAGATCTATCGTCATATGCCCTATCTCAGCCGCGTTCCCATCCTTTCCAAGCAAGAGCCTCCCATCCACGAAGACTCCGCCTCCTATCCCAGTCCCAATCCCAACATATACGAAGTTTGAGAGTTTCTTCGCAGCCCCGAATACCTTCTCGCCCAGGGCCGCAGTCGTGCAGTCATTCAGCATGTATACGGGGATCTTAAACTCTCTTGAGAGCCTCTCAACTATTGGAACGTTTCTGAATCTGGCGTTCGCGGATCTCACGAGCACTCCTCTCTTGACATCGAGTGGGCCGATCGAACCTATCCCTATCGCCTCTATCTCATCTAGCTTCTCGGAGGCCACCCTCTTGACGATCTCTATCAATTGATTAAGGAGGTCTTCCGACGACCCCGATGAGGTTGTCCTCTCCTTAACCACCCTAACTATTCCATGCTCTAAGTCTCCCAAGGCGGCCCTAAGATTCGTCGCCCCCAAGTCTATTCCAACGACTAAGCCCTCGCTCATCCAACATCACTCCCCGAAAATCGGTAATTAATCTTCTCGAATCCAGCCTCCTTCAATGCTTAAATAACCATTTATGGACGATCGCTGAGGAGAGATGACATCCTTAGAGGAGATTAAGGAGGAGGTCATCAAGGTCTTGAAGCAAATATATGATCCAGAGATCCCCGTAAACATTTACGACCTAGGACTGATCTATGGAGTCGAGGTCGATGAAAATCATAATGTGAAGATCAAGATGACCCTAACCACGAGCGCATGCCCCCTCATGGGAATCCTAGTCTACCGAGTCGAGGAGATGGTTAAGCAAAGCGTGCCGGGAATAGGAGAGGTTGACGTCGAGCTCGTCTGGGATCCTCCATGGACCCCTGAGAGGATAAGCCCCGAAGGCAGGGAGCTATTGAAGAAGTTCTTGGGCTATGATCCCGTAGAGGAGTGGAGGTCGAGGGTTGGCCAAAGTTGAGGTAAGAGACGCCTAACCGCCTACTTTAACCGCGATTGAAGGCTATCAGTAAAGTTCTTTAAACGTCTCTTTTATTAGAGCGCACTTGATCTTATATTGTTGTTGAGGAGAGGTCTATGACCGGCCCCTCAAGTATTGGAAGGATCTTGGGAGGTGGCGTCCTTGGAAGCTAACTCCCATCCTAGGGATGTCCCCAGCCCTCCCCTCTATCCAAGAGCTTATCTGAGGATGATAAGGAATGTTAAGCGCGGAGTCTCGACGAGGTCAAGGATCATAGATGCGTTGAAGCAGAGGCCGTTAACGATCAAGGAGCTAGCCGAGCTCATGCAGTTAAGCCCATCCACCATAAGGAGACATCTGAGAAATATGTCGAGGGAGGGGATCGTCTTGAAGTTCAAATCTGATGGGAAGAGGCTTTGGAAGCTAACGGGAGCGGGGCAGGCGGCCTTAGAGGAGGTTATGGTCTAGGATTAGATGAAGAACTTATTCGCGATCACCGTCAAGGCAATCAAGATTCCCGCTAAAATCAAGATTATCTCAGGCCTGATCTTAAATCCCTTAGACTCCTCCTCAAAGAATCTGAGTAGACCGGCGGCCGAGGCCGGCATGGGAGCCTCTCTACGCCTCCTCCTCTTACTCATCCCAAGATCACCCTAAAGGATCTATCATTTATGTCTTTACCCCTCTCATGTGAGCCATGTATTCGGATTCTCTTGCAGACCAGCTAATACTCGATAAATCTTTTTAGCATCCTAGACCCCTCTCCAATCACCTCTTCAACCTCCATCTAAAGCTAATCCCCGTTAGACCGGTAATAACAGGTGCTTTGGAATGTTTATGGATAGTGGAGTCAGAGCTTATGCTTGCGAAGAAAATGATCACTGTTTTACTCCCCTTTCTTCGATGAATTCTCTGGCTGGTTGGTGGACTCGTTTCGCATTTCTTAAGACTTCTTCCGCCTCCTTTTCTCCGAACAATTCTCCCAGTAGTTTTCCCGCCGCCTCTATTCCATACATGCTTGGCGATCTCTTCTCCGCTAAATCTCTTCAGACTCTCTCAATTCTAATGCGTTGAAACCCCTCCTCCTAAGCTGCTTGACGAAGCTCTTAACGAATCCATGAATCACGTAGATCTCCCTAGGCCTGCTCTCCTCAACATATCTGATCAAGCCCGGGTAGTCTGAGTGCCCGCTTAATGGAAAGGCTTCATCGAATCCACTATACCTATATCTTAAAGCCCAGCCCGTCGCAACCGCCCACCTAATCCTCCTCTTACTCGGCGGATTCCTCCGCTTACTCGCGATATAGACGCATTCTCCCTGTGAGAAGGCTTCGAGCCCCTCATCGCTATAGATTGGGAGATAGCTCAATCTTATCCCGTGATCGACATATTTCTCCGCGATCTTCGATACAGTCCAGCTCGTTATCACGGGGACCTTAAGATAGGTGTTGACGAGCTTCATTATCTCCTGAGCCTTCCCCAATGCATAGACCTTGAACGCCGGTATCTCGCCCGACCTAATCGTCTTGATTATCCAATCTATTATCCTCGCGTAGATCTCCTCCCTCCTCGGGAAGATATAGTTTGGGGATCCGTAGGTCGCCTCTATCACGAGCTTATCCGCCTCGATGGGCTGAGCCCCCTTCAAGACTATGCTATCATATACGTTTAGGTCTCCCGTGTAGACGAGCCTCTCATCCCCAGAGTCTATCAGGAATTGGCTCGATCCCAAGACATGGCCGGAGGATTCCGCAGAGATCCTCACATCCCTAAACTCTATACACTCGCCGAACCTCAAGTCTATCCAGTCGAATCCATCCCTGAAGATCTTTAGGATGCTTGCGGTCTCAGGGGTTGAGACAATCTTTCCGAGATTTCTTGGAACGTGGTCTGAGTGGGCGTGGGAGATTAGGGTGAGATCTCTCTTAGATCTAGCTGAGTCTAGCCATAGCTCGGTCTCCGATGTCTTGACGATTAGACCCCCGCGCCTTAACACCGTTATTTTAGACAATCTCCAAAGCTTAGAGAGAACTCGATAGGCATATAGTTTTCTCATGAAACTCCGCGATTAGACTTATAAATTCGCCGAGCTTGAGAGACTTGATCGAGTTGCGAAGACGGAGCAGCACCTCTCGAATAGCATCGCTCTACAAGTATCTCTGGAGCATCCCGCTTCCAGGAAACCTACTAGGCTTGGCCGCTGCCATGTCGACGATCTGCCTACTTTCCATAATCTTCATTGGTGGATTGATTGAAGAGCCGTTACCCGCGGCCCTCGGCATATACATTCCATTGCTGATAAACTATATCGTCTCAAGGTTTAGGATCGGGCTTCTCAATTTTAGGAGATTGAATCAGGTCACGACGATCTCCATGGCGTTTATAGCGTTAGGCCTCCTCCCACTCTTAACCCCATTCGGAACCATCCTATCGCCGGTGATCATAGGATTCGGGATGTTCATCAGGGTCATAGTGACTCTAACCTTGGCTGAGAGAGATTACCTGAAGATCCTTCCACCTCTAATCTCCGCGATGTCCTGCGAGCTATTACCCTCGATAATCACCTCACAAAATCACATCTTTAAACTCGCCCTAATCTCCAGCTACTCAATGGGGTTTATCTCAGCCCTACTACTATTCATAACTCTTAGCAAGATCCGCGTGAGAGAAATAGGCTTGATGCGGTACTTGACGGCCATCCTAGCACTAATATTGAATGGCGAGAGGAGGCCCCTAGAAGAGGTAGCGGAGTCATTTGACGATGAGTCAGAGATAGATGTAGATCTCCTAATCTTTAGGGGGCGCGGCTCGCTTAAACCTGAACTCGCTGTGGTGATTCCGGGGTTTCATCCAGGTCCATTCAGAGATTTTGGGAGCAGCGGCCTCCCATATCTAATAGCCGATGAGCTTGATAAGATTGGGGTTGATGTGATCTTCTTTAAGGGCTTGTCAGGCCACTCAAACAACATAATCTCGATGAAGGATTGTAGGAGGATAGCTGAGAGGATAGCTGAGGTCGTGGAGGATTCTCAAAAACTATCGTTTAAGTCGTGCATCGGCCTACCGATAGCCTTACATAGTGGGGTGGCTAAAGCTTCCTTAATCACGCTGGGAGACTCAAAGCTCCTCCTACTAACCCTTCATCCAAGTGGGATGGAAGATATCCCGCCATCGATCCTAGATGGCGTCGAGGATGAGAGCCTCATCGTGGTCGACTGCCATAATAGTTTCTCAAACGATGTAGAGGAGCTTGAAGGAAACAGTATCTCTAAGTTGAGGGAGGTTATTGAGGCTGCCTCAAACATTAAACAGGTCGGTGAAGGAGAGCTGAATGTGGGATATTCTTGGATCAGGCCACCTCCATATCCGCTTGAGGATGGGATGGGGCCTCTAGGGATCTCGGCATTAACCCTATGTTCGGATAAGAGGCTTATGGCGATCATAGCCTTGGATGGGAATAACGCCCTTCCAGAGGTTAGGGAGGAGATCATTAAGCGGTTAAGAGGACTCGGCCTTCAGATGATAGAGGTCTTGACCACGGATACCCATCTAGTTAATGGGCTGAAGCTTGGGGGGAGAGGCTACCACCCTCTAGGCGAGGTTATCCCGGCGAAGTGCTTGGCTGAAGACGCATTCAAAGCCGTCTCCAACGCCTTAAAGAGGCTTAAGCCCATGGAGGTCTCTAGGGTGAGGCTGAGATTTACGGGGATAAAAGTTATGTCCGAGAGATTTCTCTCCGAGGCCGAGAAGATGACCATGATGGGGTTAAGGCTATTTATCTCATTCGCCGCCGCCGCTCCGTTACTCTCCGCCATCCTAACGCTTCTAGCCTAATCATTTTTAACTCTCTAAACCCCCTATTCTAATGCCCCCTATGGAGAGGGCGACCGTCATCGTTGGGAGGAAGAAGGCGATCCGCTACGTGACGGCATGCATCACCCTATTCAATCGAGGCGAGAGGGAGATAGTCTTGAGGGCTAGGGGGAGGAATATAGAGAACTGTATAAGGACCGTGATGCTCCTAAAGAAGAGCTTCTACTCGGAGCTCAAGATAAGGGAGATAGCCATAGGTAGTGATGTCTTCGAGAGAGGGGGGAGGAGATATGTCAGCTATATGGAGATAGTTGTTGGGAGATAAATCCTTTAAACATCTATGGGAGATCTTAATTCATGAACGCGGAGGCTCCAAAGATAACATCTTATCCAATCGGTGGAAGAGCCCGCGAGATAATCTCAAGAGATGTAAAGCTCATGGCGAGATCATATATGAGACAGTATCCATTGGTGGTTAAGAGGGTTGAGGGAGCGATAGTCGAAGACCTAAACGGAAACCTATACATAGATTTCACAGCGGGTTTTGGAACCCTCCCGCTGGGAGGATTAAATCCAGAAGTCGTGAAGTCCATAGTTAGGCAGGCTGAAAACCTATCAACATATAGTTTGAGGGCGGCTTACAGTGAAGAAGCATTGGAGCTCATCGAAGAGCTATCGAAGATCGCTCCTATTAGAGGCGATCTCAGAGCTATATTCGTGAATAGTGGATCGGAGGCCGTAGACGCCGCCCTGAGGTCGATGATCTGGCACACCGATAAAAGAATATTCTTGAGCTTCATCGGAGCCTATCATGGATCAACCCTCGCAACCTCAAGCATATCATTCAACAACTCTTGGATTAGATGCGAGCCAAGCTTCATGAAAACCATTCACATACCATATCCATACTGTTTCAGATGCCCACTTGGATTGAATCTCGATAAATGCAGATTATCTTGTTTAACATATCTGAAAGATGTTACCTCGAGGGTAGGGGCTCAGAAGATCGCGTCGATAATCTTAGAGCCTATTCAGGTCGAGGCCGGGGTGATCATCCCGCCGAAAAACTATGTCGAGAAGTTCTCAAAGATCGTTAGAGAGAAGAAGATTCCGTTAATTCTAGACGAGGTCTCAACAGCCCCGGGAAGGAGTGGAAGATGGTTCGCGGCGGAGCACTGGAACCTCGACGCAGATCTAATCTGCCTCGGCCCACAGCTCTCATCAGGTCTCCCACTTGGAATAGTCTTGGCTAGGGAGAGCATCCTAGACTTGGAGCCTGAAACATTTGAGTCGACTACTGGAGGATGTCAGCTCTCGATAGCGTCGGCTCTGACAACTCTCAGAGTGATGAGGGATGAGGGGCTTGTTGAGAGGGCTGGGAGGCTTGGGAGGAACGTCCTCAAGAGACTTGAGGACTTGAGGGATGAGAGTGGAGTGGTTGGAGATGTTAGGGGTATTGGGCTTATGATCGGATTGGAGTTTGCCGGGGATCTAGAGCTTGGTCGGAGGCTGGCCAAGATATTCGTTAAGGAGTGCTTCAGGTCGGGCTTGATAATCAGGAGAAGGCTCTCGACCATAATCCTAACCCCGCCACTAAACATAGATGAGAAGCTCTTGGAGAAGGGATTGGAGATACTTGAGGCCAAGATGAGGGAACTCTCAAGATCTAAGGAAACTATATGCTAGAGCCTCTCATCTCCTCAAACTCCACCATGTCCACATGATCAAAGGCAATTCTCCCCTATACTATCTCGAGCTTCTTCAGCCTTATCCCCTTCTTGTGGATCGTGTATCCACATTCCTTGCAGATCAGCTTTAGGGTCTGCTTCTGGGTTAGCTTCGCCTTCCTCCTCTGAATCGGGTATTTCTGGCCCCCATATCCATGTAGCTCCCGCTCATGTCTTCTAGCGCCTATCGCTAAAGCCCTATCCTTACCCTTCTTATACAAGACGACCTTATGCTCAGTATGTTTACGGCATCTCGGGCAATATGTCCTGATGGTTGCGGGAACCTTCAACCCTAATCGGCTCCTCAATACCTGCTCTACTATTTATAGAATTCCATGAAAATAGTTATTAGCATGCCTAGACCGAAAAATTGGGGAAGATGTCTGAGATCGACTGGAGCAAGCTGATCCCAAAGCCTAGGTCGAGCTTCCTACTAGTCCAGTGCAATGAATGTGGAAACAAGCAGATAGTCTTCGACCACGCCAAGACTCTAGTCAAGTGCCAGGTCTGTGGAGCAATCCTCGCCAAGCCCCGTGGAGGTAAGGCGAAGATCTTGGGAAAGATATTGGAGAGATATGGCTGACGTGGATCCTCAGAATCCTATCTTAAATAGTGAGCCAAATCAAGGGTTAGAGTGGTATGGCCGAGTTAGTGCGACCGGATTCTCCTGAGATAGGGGAGCTCGTGATAGGGGTCGTTAAGAGGATTGAGAGGTATGGGGTATACGTCGATTTGGTGGAGTATCCGGGCTGGGAGGGGTTCGTCCATATCTCCGAGATCTCGCTCAAATGGGTGAGGAATATCAGAGATTATCTCAGGGAGAGGCAGAGAGAGGTCTTCAAGGTCTTGAGGATGAATATGGATGCAAAACAGGCCGATGTATCCCTTAGAAGGGTCTCGAAGAAGGAGCGCACTCAAAAGCTATTGGAATGGAAGAGAACTCAGAGGGTCATGAGGGTCTTACATCTACTCGCTGAGAGATCTGGGAGGAGCTCGGAGGAGATAAACTCCATGCTCGTGGAGCCCGCTGCCAAGCGCAACCTAGCCCTATACGATGTCTTTCTGGAGATTCTGGATTCTGGAAAGCTTCCAAGCTGGATGAAGCTCGATGAGGAGCTCTCAAGACTCCTACTCGAGCTGATTAAGAAGGAGATAAAGCTTAAGAAGATAGCCTTAAAGGCCACCCTCAAGCTCTCGATCGCAACCGGAGATGGTGTCGAGGTGATTAGGAGGGCGATAAGGGAGGGGTTGAAGGCGGCTGGCAAGGGTGAGAAGGTCTCAATAACCGCCATAGGTTCTCCAAGATACTTGATTAGGGTTGAGGCGGATGAGGAGTCGAGGGCTAGAGAGCTTCTAGAGAAGGTTGCTGAGCGATGTATGGAGATCGTCAGGGAGGCTGGTGGAAAAGCTGAGCTGGTGACGGGGTAAATATGCGGGTCTTAATCCATAAATGCGTTAAATGCGGGAGGTATACATTGAGATCCAATAGGTGTCCAAGCTGTGGTGGAGAGGTTAGATCCGCACACCCCCCAAACATATCGCTTGAACATAGGTATTTAGAGAGGATCTTAGAGCTAAGAAGAACTCGTGGAAAATAGCTTTAATATGAGAGGCTTTAGGGATAGTTGGGCTGAGAGCTCTTGAGAGAACCCTTGGATCGAGGTGATGTCAAGATCGTCTTGACCGAAGCCGGCGAGCGCGCCGACTTAAGGGGAGCGCATGTGATCGAGGCGTCTCCAAGCTTGGGAGCCGCCGGCTTGATCGCCATAAACTATCTGGTCGAGACCCTTAAGCCTGTCAAGATAGCTGAGGTGAAGTCTCTCCACTTCCCCCATGTCAGCATAGTTGATGAGGGGCTGGCCTCCCATCCAAGCATAAACCTATACCTGCATAGGGATGGAGACTTGAAGCTCGTCTTCATCTCCAGAAACTTCCCGATAGAGAGCGAGGAGGGAGGATACTTGATCGCCAGGAAGCTCTACAGATTCTTGGTTGAGAGGGGGGCTGTGAACTACTATCTCCTATCGAGCTCTAGGATAACCGGTGAGAGGGCGGTCTTCGTCGCATCATCCAATCCGGATGATATGAGGGGATTTTTAGACTCTGGAGCTAGGATGCTCTTAAACCTAGATAATATTCCAGCCGATAAGCTCTCCTCCTATCTACTCATGCTCTATATGCGGGACACGGGCCATGCATGCATCCTAATCTCAGAGGTCGTGACCTACTTCCCAGACCCCATCTCCGCGAGGATGCTGATAACGGTCTTGGCGAAGGGCTTGGGATTCAAGGTCGATCTCGAGAGATTGGATGAAGAGATAGAGAAGCATAGGAGGATCCTAGAGGAGGTTCAGAAGGGATATGAGCGGATGCTTCAGAGGCAGATGGAGAGGCCGAGTAGGGAGCCATTCTACATAGGCTAGTCAACCAACTCATAGATGTAGACATATGCGTAACTGGTGTATGGTGGGCTTGATTGATAGACGAGTTTGAAGTGTTTTAGGCTTGGAGGCTGATAGACGTGAGATGTGACCCCTCCCGCCGTCGTCGTGGGCTTATACGGTATTAGCTGACCTATGGTCGTCCCATACCAGAACTCCTCGGTCGGCACTCCACGCTGAGTCACATACTTGCTCTCATTGAAGTGATATCCTTCTTGGTTCGCTATTCTAAGCATCCAGATCCACTTAGCCTCATCACCATAAGATAAGAGCCTCATTATCGTTGCGCCGCCAGCCTGAGACTGTGCGAAGTGGGTGACGAAGACTAGGACGTGGGTTGCGCCGAGCTTCTTGAAGACTTTGTAGGCCACGGTCTCATTCGACATGAAGGCATACGCTATCTCGCCTATCTGGGTAGAGTTTAGGGTTGCGTTATCGACTATGCTAGTCCTATTACCCAAGATCGTGACCCAATATCCATAGTCCCACCAGCATGCCACGACCGCATCCTCTGGGAGATTATTCCTCATCCATTCAAGAGCCTTAAGCCATGCATCGATCTTCATCCTAAACGGGGTGCTCGCAGAGACTATGGTTTGAGGAGTGTATGCGGAGTCTATCGCCGAGATCGAGTACCTAAATCCATAAGCGCTTGGAATGAAGTTTACGGTGAGTAGGCCGACGATCACTAGGGGGGTTAAGACGTAGTATTCGAGGCTTATGGGCTTGACCCTAGCCTTCATACGGGTTAGGAGCTTGAGATTTCTTGAGAAGCCTCCTATGATCTCCGCCACCCCGAAGCCTGCCATCACCGCGACCATCGGGGCCATTATGGTCGATAGCCTAACCATTGTCGAGGAGAAGTATATCGTCAGTAAAGCGTATCCGCTTAGGATCAGATCTCCATCAGTCCTCCGCCTCAAGGCGTAGTAGAATCCGAGCAGGGCTAAGAGTAGCTGGAATCCAGCATCGGAGAACATTATGGCCCAAGTCGAGATCTGGTTCTCGGCAACCGAGATCACTATCGGGAGCTTAGATCTAAGGGTTGGGACGACGACGCTGAAGAACTTCAATCCTGGGAGGTTTGCTAGGCCGAGGACTATTAGGGCTATGAAGCCGGCGACCCCCACGCCGATGACATAGTATGGAAGTCTCTTCACATGCTTCCCTCCTGGAAGTGTCCGCGAGAGCTCGAAGGAGGCTAGGATTATGAGGGCGGCGAATCCTGAGAGTAGAGTTGTCTCGAATAGGTATCTTATTCCAAGCTTTGGAACCATTATGGATATCGTGGCGTAGATGGCGAATGTTAATGCGAGTGATGTCAACAGCCTCCTCCTATACCTGCCCAGCAAAGCCAAGATAACGGTTATCAAGGGAACGTATGTTAATGGGAATTTGGCCGCCCCCCAACTCGCCGAGAGATAGCCCAAGGCGAGACCTGAGATGATCGAATAAGTGATCGACTCCTTCCAAGATCTCTCATCCTTTATCGCCTGGATATATGCCCAGATCCCGATAAGCATCAATGGAACTCCAATACATTCATCATCGAACCATCCGAACATGCTTCTCTCGACATGCGCCCTGCTCAAGGCGAGTAGGAATGCGGAGAATAATCCCGCGGGCTTCCCGCCGAGCTCCTTCCCCAAGAGATATGCGAAGAATATGGCGACCATCGATAAGATCGGCGGGATAAACGCCACCAATTCAAGCGGATTCAACTGTATTCCGAGGCCATGTAGGGAGTGGTAGATGAAGGCGGCGAAGAATGGAAGCCCCGGGAACGCGGTTCTTCCCACATTTCTCCCAAATGGATACCATGAGGTCATATCGTGCCATGAGAAGAACTTTATGAAGCCTATCCAACCATTCCTAACGATATACATGAACTCCTTGTATTGCATCCATGGATCGAACTCAGTTAGGTAGAGCCCCCACCTCAATGGGAAGATTCTGATGAGGAACCCTATCGCGAGGATCATGAACATCATCGACGCTTCTAGGAGGACTAGCTTCCCGGAGAACAATCTATTCACGGTCTTCATCAGCCTACTATCTCTGAGCATCGGAGCATCAGCTCTCATCATCCTATTTAACTATTCGATCACAGCTTGCGTCTAAAGCCCTCGCCGGAGCAGTGGACGACTCCCTTAACCCTCCTGATGAAGGAGATGCATGTAAAGCATTCTAGGAATGAAACCCTCTTATTCGCGACGGGGCATTCAACGTATTCCCTCTTCATCTTTCTAATCATCTTCCTCCCAAGGGCTCCCTTAACGGCTTCCTCTACCTCCTTATCGACTCTTAAAGCCCTCTTGGCCTCATGAACTTTGACCAGATATCTTGCCTCCCTCAACTCCTCTCCGATTCCCTCGATAGCGCCTTCTAAGTATTATGGTTATCGCGGACAATCCCATAGCTATGGTGAGCCACGAGAAGATCATCATGCCATAATCAGGGGTATAGACGGCTGTCACCGTGTGAGGTCTATCCATCAAGATCCTCGGATGATGAAGTCTCCTCCCATCCTCAGCGATCCAATAGTTTAATCTTAAAACGGGCTTGAATAGAAGCTCGCATATTGGCGGGGTTATGGATCTTGGGGCGGAGAACCACGCCTCCTCGCCCTCTCTATACCATCCACTCCCCCTAGTCCCTCCAAATGGAGACTTAACGTCAAGATAGTGCCAAATACCGTATCTTAAGACCACGTTCGCAGACCTATTTACAATGAACTCGCTATCGGTCTCCAATCGATACATGCTTGAACCGCTTATCGGAATCTCCCTCTGAGCTACTAGCCTATGCACCGAGCTATTGAGAAACAGCATCGTCAACGGACTCTTTGAAGAGATGTTGAACCGCACGCCATCTACCAAGATCTCCGTGGATAAGTTTTCGGGCGGTCCCAAAACCTCGACCCTGAGCTTATAGACGGTTCTCGCATCGAGCTTCCCCCAACCCCAATCATTCGACGGCCTCTCACCCATGAAGTCCTCCCATCGAGCCGAGTAGGTTAAGGCGTTGTAAATCTGGTCGAAAGATGCGTTTGGAAATAGTTGGAGCATCAAGGCTATCACCCCCGCCACATGCGGAGCCGCCATACTAGTTCCGTGTCTAGCGGTATAGTAGTCGCTTAAGTTCATTCTTTGAGAGAAGTTCTCGATGGGCTTAGCAGCAATTATCAAGGAGCCAGGTGCAACTAGATCGGGTTTTATCCTCCCATCTCTGCTAGGCCCTCTCCCACTAAAGTATAGAAGCTTTCCCAATTCGAGTCCTGTGGAGATAAGCTTTCTATCCATATACCATGAATTCTTCGAGACATATCCCCCGACCGCTATCGCCTTCTTCGCGGTCGCTGGAACCGTGACCGTATAGCTCTCAGTTATATTATATCCATTCCCGGAGATGAATCTCTCCCTCCTAATTGAGCATGTATCGCTGCTTATCCAGCTATGCCAGACCGCCGTTCCATTCAGCTTGATAGGTTCAATAATCATCGCCCATCCATGGGTTGGGAGATCTCCTTCAACGCTCCTCACAGTTATCTCCCAATCTCTTCCAGAGTCATATGAGTTTAGGGTGATGTTGATGGTTAAGTTCCCAATCCTATAATTCTCAACCTCCCTCCCCTCAACAACTCCATAGGGTGTTTTGAGGCTGAATCTAACCTCATCATCAGGCTCCGTGACGTAGGAGAGGTCGAACTCCTTGGTAGCCGGCTGGAGAATCCACCTAACCTCGACCTCGCCTGTAACGGCTAAGTCTCCCATTGAATGTATTCGATCCGAGGCGGAGTTTCCGGCGGCGACGACGAAGATCACGCCCTCATCCGTGAGCTTGTCTATGGCCTTCTCAAGCGGGGTATGTCCATCATGGCCTCCATTGTCCGATCCGAGGCTCAGGTTTATTATGGGTCTTAATCCAAGCTCCCTCGCCTTCTCAATTATATAGGAGATTCCATCGAGTATCTTATCCTCCTCCATAAACCACTTAAGACCACCGCATATGGGATAGCCTGTCTTGACGACTATGAGGTAGGCTCCAGGCGCAACCCCCTTATACGATGCTAGACCCGTTCCAGCCGCTATCGAGGCCACATGGGTTCCATGGCCTACCTCATCTCTCTCC
>Ga0190319_1000025_pt1 | contig 25216 bp, 29 predicted proteins | sample 48701145_MG_FD_165040 | JGI IMG/M metagenome (GOLD analysis project Ga0190319, IMG submission 165040) | Hydrothermal vent sediment bacterial communities from Southern Trench, Guaymas Basin, Mexico - 4870-11-4-5_MG | ecosystem: Environmental > Aquatic > Marine > Hydrothermal vents > Sediment ...
TCCCTAAACCTCCCTCTCTAAGTCTTCTTATTACACGTGTAATAAGAAGACTTAGAGAGGGAGGTTTAGGGAGGGGGTAAAGTGTAGCATAGTGTATGTTATAGCATAGCATACTCCTAATAATATCGCTCGCAACTATATTTCGATATTATGATAAAATCACATATAGAGGTTGTTATAAAATTCGTCGAATTGTTAGTCGTTGAGTCTGTCGAATTGTTCGGAAAACATAAATTTTCCTATATAAAAATAGTGTTATCAGACTTTGAACCAATCCTTTCCATCTGACATGAGGTGCACATGTTCATATTGTTCGGTTAGCATAAGGTAAACTTGGTCGTCTATCTTTGCCGTCCCGCTCGGTAAGACATAAACGATATTATCCGAAGGGTCTATCTTCTTTACAAAAACTTCTGCCCCATTTGATGGCTCTGGCAGGGTTATTTTGACAGTGCCGTTGGATGCATCCACAAGGACACACTCACGGTCATCAGCTTGATAATCCTCATTAACCTTCTTAACAGTGAATTTAGGAGTAACAAAGCTAAGCATACCCCCAACCGGGATGTTCATAGCCTTTGCAACCTCCACCAATATATCCCAATCACAACCATATATAGTGAACGCTACCGTTAGAGCAAAAGCCACCGTTTCCAAAACCCTATCAGAGTATAGTTGTCTTGCCTTATATAGTCTTTCGGCATAAGCTCTGTAAATAGGCCTTATTGCACCGTGAACCCCATTCTCATCAAGGACTTTTGCCACTTGCTCATAGAGGGTATCGAAGGCATCGTAATGCTGTGCTATCATCTTAGACATCTTCTCATGCTTAGCTCTGAGTTTAGGGAATAAGACATCTTCGAGCATCGAAATCTTCCAACGCTCTGACCTTTCTCCAACTTCGAGCCTTGGCATTATATGATATTATGATGAGGATTTATAATCAATGTTTCGATTAAAAATAGTCAGAATTCCAAAATCACAGGTGTATCAAAATTGACAACCATATCACCAAGATATACCCTCAGCATGTCGAAATATCCCGCATAGTTGTCATCCTTCCAGTGAAATCTATTTATATCATCTACTGTAGCAGTTTCTTCAAAGTCGAACCATCCGTAATCAGTACCATCAATAACGACTTTGTATCTCTGATTGTCAAAGTCAAACAACTGAACAACGTGATACCAAACATCGAACGTTAAGCTTGTTAAAGTTACTCCGTTTGCCCTTATCGAATTACCGGCATAGACAAAGTTTATTCTTCCAATAAATATATCTGCATTATAATTTACGAATACGTCGTTACCAATCCCAAAAAGGAATTCGTTTGCTGTACCTGAATTAAGCTTACCATCCACGTTAACGGCGTACTCTACAACCAGAACCTTACTTGCCACTATAGGATATGAAAGATACCAGTGTGATGGGGCACCTGTCGTCGGCTGGGCACCGTATATGCTCTTCGAACCCTGATAAGCTCTTGCAGATGATACTCTTATATCAGGTGAACCGTTAAAGTCATTCAGTTCCCAACCGGAAGGAAATGCGTCAACGGGGTCATCTTCGGCATCGTAGTATGCTATGAACATCGCATCCCTATTTAAAAACGAAGACTCTAAAGCTAATGGATTGAAGAAGGCTATGTTGACTTCCATGATGTCCGGATTGACCTTTGTCCAAAGTATGGCTTGCTTGTTATTGTAATCCCATTTCTCAATCCAAAAGTATAGTTGGTTTAGTTTCTCATCGAAGAACCTAATATCTCTCCCATCGGTTCTTACGTAGTTCCAGAATTCCGATGCTATTGGAGCTTGACTTTTTAACTCATCATAGGCATTATATACGCTAATGTTGGTGGAATCTATTACAATCTTAACTATAGATTCGTAATAGGGTGGTGTTTTAACCGGTATATGGATATATTTGACCCATGTACCTCCGTTAGCTCCGTCGAAGTCTTCGTAACCTCCGTAGTACATCTGTCTTACGAACTTACCACCTCTAAATAAGCTGATTAACCTTCCATCCACAAATACCGTTTTATTTCCTAGTTTAGTTATCTCAACCATTTTAGACCGCTCCAAAGTGCAATACTATGAAAAAGTAGGGATATTTTCTTACCGTTCCTTTTATTTGCGTTAGTTGAACCCTATACTTTCCATCCCTTCTGATGGTTTTGGAGTGAAATCTTAGGATTGGTTCGGATTGTTCATTGGCGATAGTTGCTCTTGTTAACGGATTTCTACTCTGACCGTCAACCGCTATAAGTTCCTCTACTATGATTTCATCACCGTTGAGCATTTGGGATAAGTCTATGTAACCCTCAACTATATAATCATCCGGTTGGTCGGGAATATCAACTATAAGAGCGGGAACACTTAATGCGGTAGGCTGTGCCGTCCCAGCAAGAAGGTCTTTCCTTGCTATTACTACAGTCATATAACAATCATAGGTTAGAAACTATTTCAATCTTTTCGGATTGCTTAAGACTAATTTCAAACTCATCCAAGAGCTTCAGCCACTTTCTGCCAACGATATCCCATGTAGCATTCTTTAAGACCCATTCTCTCATCTTTCTTGCATGCTTCTGTCTAAGCTCTGGGTTTTCATAGTATATTCTCAAAGCTTCAGCCACGTCTTCAACGTTCACTATAGCCATTCGTGATGATGTTCTATTCATCCATATCGATGCTACGGGATTTATCCCCAAACCCCTCTCTTTCTCAACGACGTTTGTCTTAATCGTTCCAACCTCTTCTCCCAATAGTTCACCGGTGGCACCCCAATTAGTAGCTATCGTTGGAGTTTTGCATAGACCACTTTCAATGATTGGAAGTTCAAAAGAACCTCCTTTTATAGTCATTATAAGACAGTCTGCAATGGAGTATATCGCTCTCATCAATTCGGATGGATAATACGTTGCAGATTGCTTGAATGCTATGTGACCGTTCAGGTCTACACTATAATGTTCCTCTATTGCGTTTATTACGTCGAATAGGTTGAATCCTCCGTATTTCATAGGGTCTGTGTGCATGTATAAGAATGCATCAGCCTTCGTTTCCTTAAGGAAGATTGCGAATGCTTCGATGATTTCGGGTACATTTTCCCTGATACCGTTGTTATCAACCACTGATATTGCTACAAATTCAGCATCTTCAGGAATGTATGGTACTTTTACACCTTTTTCAGGGTAATAGATGTTAGGGTCTGCCCCATGTGGTATTGGGTCTACTACCTTCTCATCCGGCACATGAGGACACTTTTCAAGAACCTTCTTTCCGAAGTTCGTCATCGGTACGAGTAGTTTAACCCCCTCACTCCTTACAAATGGTAGATAGCTTCTTTGTAGGGGTTCGTGGTCTAAAATCGCCCAATGAATAATGTTGGCATCTTTAAGCTTAGCAATCTGATTTGCTATGACCCAACCATCCAAGTGCAATATTTGAACATCATACTCCTTGTATCTTTCGAAGAATGAGGGGTGATATATCGTTCCTCCACCACCTATGATTTTAACAAGCCTGTCAACTATTCTGAAGTCCAACTCCGCACCCTCATACCCATAATAAGAGAAAATGTGAACCTCATGCTTTTCAGCCAAATAATACGTTAAATACCTTGTACAAACCCCAAATCCGCTTGAACAAAACGGGGCAACCGAGTAGTATGCTATTCTCAACCCAATTCACCTCCTAACTCTTTTCAATAACCCCCATAGCTAGGACATTGAAGTATCGGCTTACGAAGCATTTAAATCAACTCAGAACTGAGATAATGCTGAAGATTCATATCCAACCGAATAATCGTCGACGTAGAAGACGTTGTAAGGTGCCAATATTGCCTGAATTATTATCGTCACTTCGAGTAGACTTTTAGGAGGCATGTTAATGGGATAATCCAAGACATCTCTTGCTATGAGAAATCTAGTCCATGTATAAAATTCCCTTGCTATAATCCCAACCTCTCTTACGGTTTGTTGAGCGTCAGAATCGTTTACTACCAACCTTTTAATCTCCATTACGACGTTTGAGCCGTCGAAGTACGGTGCCTTCATTTCAGTATCCAAATAGTTCATGTATCCAACACCCCTACCATGAGGATACGGCTGTGCAAGGTTCCAGAAATTAATCGTGTTTGGGTCATCCGAAGCTCCGACCATTATACCCCAATCAGTTGGTTCCCCCCTTTCATATAGAACGTCTCCAGCTTCTGCATCGATTCTCCATCCCAATGGAATGCCATATTGTCCGTTAGGTGTTGGAAATGTTAGATAGGTGCTGTTACCATTTACATCTGTGATTTCCGAGGGTGGAGGTGGATTCCAAAACGTATCCTCACCTTTGAACATTGTTTCAAGCATAACCATGAAGTTTCTCAGTAAACTACGCATAGGTTGGACTACTCTTACTAGCTCGCAACCATCTTTATTCCTTAGTGTAAGAGCAATATAACCCGTAATGATTGACTCCTCACTCATACCGACACCTCTATAATATACGAAACATCCATACCATAATTGTTGGGTACATCCGTAGCTTCAATTAAATCTCTGATTATAAGGAAGCAAGTCTCCGGTGAAAATTGCTTTACCACCAATCCTATTTCGGTTACTGTTATGGTCGAACCACTGTAGTTAAGAAAGCTTCTTTTTATTTCTATGTGTGCAGTATTCCCAGTAACCAATGTGGAACTAACATTGCAATCGAGATATAGCATCTTACCCTCTCCGATACCATTGGGAACCTTACTAGTCAAAGCATAATCGTCTGGAGATACCGGTGTCGTCCCCGTTCCTATTTGGATTCCATGAGAATCGTCTTCTTTGATTGCCCATGCTTGAAATCCGGCCAATTCGACGGTTCTTGTTGTAGTATGATATTCAACCTCATAAGTCCTTGTTTCTCTGATTATTGTCAATCGCATGGTGGTGTCATTTCCATTGACATCCTTAGTACCCACCGATGTTACTCTGAAGACGGCATACAGCATTTTCATGAAGTTTAATACAAAAGAGTTGGCCGGTAGCTCTTTCTGTGAGACGATGTTTCCATCCTTGTCTTTGACCTTAATAACAATCTTGGCTTTGATGCCCGGAAGCTTAACCTCTCTCTTTTGAAGATTGTTTCTGACAACTACCTCTGCCCTACAGCCAACTTGTCCTTCTACTTTTTCCTGTTTAAAATCTTCAGGCATCATGGTTAACCTATCGATAATTCAACTGTCATTATCCACGTAGAACCGGATGACTTAGTTCCGAGGGATTCGACCTTTCTATTGAGGTTAATTGCATCGTTTGATGCTCCGTTTGCCACAGTCCATTCGTTCCATGCGAAGTTTGCTTCGTCGGCACCGAATGTGCTCCTAAATGTTGCTTTCCTGTCGGTTCCGTAGGTTGGATATCCCGTATCCATTCCCTTGTAATAGACGTTGGCTCCTTGCAATCCCGCCTGTGAATAGTCGGCTGGTGTCGTTCCATCCCCAACACCTATATGAGCATTAGCACTGTCAAATGGTGTAAACGAACCTCCGCATAACGCTGTCCAGATGTAGTTTATACCTTCCTCCAAGAATAGATTACCCAAAATCCTCTTCTTCTCATAGAGTAACTCGTAAAATTCTTCCTCAAGCTTTTTTAGTTTCTCACCGGCTCTTCCAGCTTCATATACTTCTCCCTTAGGGTCTTTGAACTTCAAAACAGTCGTTATAGTCTTCAATATGGCTCTTTCTCCCGGCATATAAAAGATATCGTTATAATAACTTAAAAACATTTTGCTATCGGTAGGCTTTGCTTAGTATCTCTATTATATTCAAAGCCACCCTTGCCAACTCCCAAAGTGCATCAACACAATTATTATGATGCTGGGGTTGAATCATGCTCTTTCTTGCCACGTAGGTCACTGGAACCAAGAACAACTCCGAATCTGACATACATGAATAATATGGTGAAAGGGGTTAATTAACTTTCGTGAAGTTTCTTCCAAACCGTCTCCAAGAAGTTTCTTGCTCTCATAATAAGGTCTACAACCTGATTTCTATGCCATGCAAGGACAAAGTCGAACAACTTAACCTTTCTAAAGGTGCTTAATCTCTCCTTAAGGTAATTCAAAGCATCCCAAACATCTTTATCATCCTTGAAACACTCATCGGCAAGAGTTTCGGCAAACCTCACGAATAGGTTAAAGGCATTATAGAATATGTTTATATCATCCGGTAAAACTGGGTCTCCATACTTAACGTATCTTATATTTGGTAAGAAGGCCATAAACTTCAGCAAATGTTTATACGATTCCAAGTATCTGTAATAGACCGATAGAAGTCCTCTGTAGAATTCTTCCCTGAGCGTTACAGCCAATCCTGCTTTTTCAATACCATACATAAAACCTCTTTCAAATACTTCGGTTAGTTGTACTGTTATTGGAAAAACTACGTAGGAGTAATCCTTTGGACAAGTTATTATGGATTCCTCAACCCCAACTGTAGATTTAGGAACGTATATAATGTTGTTACACAATGCCGTATGAAATCCCCAAGAAAGGTTTAGTTCCGATACCTTTATACCTCTAAGTATAAGATGGTTTGAGTATTCCAAGTAGGATGATAGGTTAACTGAATTATACAATTGTTCTGAGGATATTATGGTAAGCGGTTTGAATGTCTGAACGGAGTTCGTAATGTTTACGTATTGCTTAGGTATTTCATAGATTGGAGATATGAGCTTTTCTAAGGTTAAAATATTCCTAAGGGTTTGCTTTACAACGTAGCATTCCAAATGAAGTACTTTACCGAATGTGCAGTATAGTTCCTGATATAGGTAACTGAAGAATCTCAAGCTCCTAAATCTGAACAATTCAATATCTATCGGTATTCTGATTCTGCAAAGATGTATTGCTACGACGTTTGCTCTTACGTAACGTTCACATACAAGGTTTATGAAGGGTTTAAGCACAAGAGCGTTTACGTATTCCGTATCCGTTGGTTTTACGGAATAGTTGAGTATTATGGTTGGGGTAAAAGTTGTCGAAAATCCTCTTCTGAAGATGTTGTACAAACTATAGTTTGATTTTACAAGTTGGGTAGGTGAAACATTACTAACCTTGGATGTTGCAGTCACTGCTAAAGATGATTTGGATTTGATTGTACTGTACAGTGATTGCTCTATTGAGCTAACTTCCACCAAAGATATCGAGAACGAGATACTTATACCTTGGTATTTGGGTGGTACCGGGATTCTTATCTCCTTAAATTCAGTACCAACGCCAGAATCAAATACATCGACAGCCTTATCAAGCATCTCCCTATCAAATGCTTCGGATAAGTCCGACCTATGCAAAGGTATAGGTGAAAGTCTTTTCTCGAATGTTTCTGCAAAATCGAACTTTGTAAATGTTCTGAAGATGACTGATTCAACCGTTCTTGCAACATCTAAACCAAAAACGCTCATGTATCCTATATCGTAACCTACAGCTTCATCTCTGTAAGATGTCAGCTTAAAAACGATTCTTTCTAATCCCCTACATACGTCGCTCGATAGGTATTCTCTGTATACTAAAAGACCTATGTCTTTCCCAACACCGGTATCAAATTCCCTGAGCGGAACGGGTGATAATCTAACTTCAGAACCGGTAGATTTATCAAAAATTTCCCTATACAACCCTACAATTTTCTCTGTACCAACTGAGACATCTTTAACCAAATATCCCAGCATTCCAAAGTCTACACCCTGCCCAACATCTTCTATAGGTCTGTACCAACCAGATATCGTACCTACACCCTCGGATGAGTCCGACGTTATTATCGGTACTGGAGACAGTCTAACCTCAGAACCTATAGCCGAATCAATTTTTGATATCGGATTTAGAAGTGATGTTACAATATCAAATCCTTCAGCCACTTCAGAAGCAAAAACGGTAAACCACATCCGTTCAAATCCCGTTCCTAAATCTTCAACAATTCTCGCAAATTCTATCAGAATATCGTAACCCGAAGATAAGTCATATGCTTCAACCGGTACGGGGGACAGCCTTATTTCAAAACCTTCAGATGTGTCAACGGTATAAACAGTTACACCGAACGCTACAACTGTTTCGTAAGATGTTGCCAAATCTGAAACCGGTATAATTAACTTGGCTATATCTTCGGCCAAACCGGTATCTACACTAGTTTTATAAAATTCAGGTATGAAATCGTACCCGGTTCCTAACTCCAAAACTTCTACAAGAGCTTGCAAACTTACAAGAGTGTCTACACTTACAGCTTCATCTCTTACCCTATGGTCTAACTCTTTCAATACATCGGATGTGTAAGCAGAATCGCTTGTAAACTTGTGTACTATAGCCTTATCAAATCCATACGCCCAATCCGAAGTCTTAATCTCATATATCTTGAAAGGTAATGTTATTGCGGGAACTACTGTAGGTATCGCATCAAATATCAGCATTAATCAAACCTTGGATTGGTATATTATAAACCGTTCCATAACCTCTCCATAAAAACCAACCCATGCTTATAATCTAAACTAACTTAATTTAATATTATAAGTTGAGAATGTCCAAATCCATACGGACACTTTGTAGCATACTTATAGTTTCAAAGTTGTTGACCATAAACTATAAGGTTTGTAGGAAGTGGAGTTTTATGGTTGGGTTGGATAGGTAAAGTATTATATTGTCATTGGATGATTCTAGTAACATGAATAGAGAGAGTGAAATAAACGAATCTATTGATGAACTTATAAAGAAGCTCTACAAGATTATTATAGAAAGTCCAAATAAAAATGTAGATGATTGGCAAACCAGAAGCATCAGGTCTCTTGCACTATGCGACATAATAATCATCTACAAGCTTGATAAGTTGGGGTCTAGAGTGAATATCCTTCTTGGTTTATTTGCAAGTTGTTTCATACTGTTGCTTATTACTCTGATGAACCTCGTACTAACGAAGCATTAAAAACCTAATTTCTTCTTGCTCTTTCGGACTTCATCACGTAGCCAATCGGGAACCGGATTAATCCTAGTTGAGTCTATTAGAGTTATAACGTTGGGTTTGAGTTTGAAAGGAAGTTTGTTCATCACGTTTTGAGGATTCCTTATAAAATCAGCTACAAGGTGGTCGAAGTTTACTATTTTGATTGTGTCGTTCTTTTCTGCTTGCTCTCTTACAATTCTATTTATGGTTTCGATTGACAGAACGAGCTTATCGAGATTGTTTTCAACCCTACTTGTGTCGAGCTTAAGAGCTTTCGTTAGGTTTTCGAATACTAAATTGGCATAAAAATTGTTCCAAGGTTCGTTGCTGAATAGGATTTTTCTTGCCTTTCCAGTTTCTGATAGGTCTGTAATGTTGAAGTGGTCTGCTATGTTTCTTGCCGTATCTCTGAACAAGTGGAGAATCCAGCAATTGAAGTCCCTTGCCAAGTTGTCTAAGAATAGATGTAACTGAGTGGACTTAACCACAATCGGAACTTCAGCTTCTATGAAAGGCGTTAGGAGATATCTAACAGCACCGTATGAAGTCATTATACCATGTTGAGCTTTGTCGTAATCGAAGACTTCAAAATGCCTTCTTATGAAGTCATGTTTGATTTTTCTTGGAAGTTTGCAATAGTCTTCGAAGATTTTCCAACCATGTAGTGTGTTGGTATTGAAGCAACCGTTGGCTAAGGCATGGTCTATTATCTCATGTTGCGTAGGTTCGCTTAGGACGAAGTGATTTGGATAGCTTTCCTTGTAAAGTCTTTGCATTAGAGTTGTTCCCGAACGGTAGTAACCGTTTATAATCCCGACTAGCATATCTTTCACCTCTACTTGAGATATCTTTCAAGAGTTTTGTTGTATAAGCTCTCCCATTCCTTCTCATCCAAAGCATGGTAATTGAGATGGTGGTAGAATTCCAATATGCTCATACCATGCCACCAATCGCATGGTAGGCCGAAATACCATGCTTTCCCTTCTTTGAGGTTTCTTACGATTACTTCGTAGAATATGTGGTGGCTCATCAGCATTCCTTTTACCAAATCCAATAATCCTTCTAGTTTATCCTCTGGAACGTAAACCCAATGGGCAAAGTTGTAGTTGAACGGTTTGTAGCCTTTGGACTTTAGAAGTTTAAGAATGTCTTTATGTTGTTTGGGTTGCTCTCCAAACCAATACTCCATATGCTCTACTATCAAGATTGGTTTAGATTCATCTATTAGTCTCATTGCTCCCTTTACTACTCCTAACTCCGCCCCTTCAACGTCAATCTTTATGACATCGGCATGCTCAACAATGCTGTCCAATAAATCCATTTCAACCTCAATAGCATTTGCATCGTTAAAAGCATCTATATGGCTCTGTGCTCCCTTAAGAGCTAGCTTTGTCGTACCTTTTGTATCGGAAACCGCTTTCTCTATTATTTCGATGTTCTTGCATTTATTTAGCTCAATGTTCTTTCTGAGGAACTTCAGGTTTTCGGGGTTTGGTTCTATAGCTATAACCTTCTTATAACGCTTACTCATCGGAATGGTGTATTTCCCGGTGCAAGCTCCGACATCCACGAAAATTTTCTTCTTATCGCTAATAAGACCGCATAATAGAAGTACCGAAGACTCGTGCTGTCTTATTGGTTCTTTAGATGCTGGATAGTTGTCGTCAACGAACCATTTAAAACGTGCTTCCTCAACAACCCTTCCCAACCCAACCACCTCCCCTCAAACCTTAACAAAATCGTATTCGGCCAAAATCTTGATAATATCATCCGCAATCTTACTCCAAGAGTACTCTTTCCAAATTCTCTTCATGTTTCTCTTCGCCTTTCTCTTGTATTTGTTTAGGTTATCGATTACCTTAAGGATTGTTTTGGCCAACTCTTCTACATCAACTTCCCATCCCTTACCAACATGTATTGGATTGTCCGGGAGAACAACTGGTTTGTTGTCCGTTACTTTGACCGGGATTGTGTATTTTATGTAATCCAAAAAGCAACCGGCATTCGGAACTATCGTAGGTATCCCTCTGGCCAATGCTTCCAATGCGTTGTGCTCGAATCCACCTCCCCTCGAAGTGAGAACCATGATATCTGTTAGGTCGTAGAGTTGTCGGTAGGCATCCATTTCCAAATATCCCGCTACTTCGATGCATCTAAGCTTTCTAAGCATTGGAAGATATGGGTCTATTCCATCAAGCCTTTTCGCTAAGATTATGGCATTTGGATACACTTTCTGAATGTCCTCCATCGCTTTGGCAAATAGATTGGCTCCCTTACGAAAGCCTGAATGTGTTATGTTAAAATGAATGAATATAAACCCTTTTTCCTCCTTTAACTGCTTAAGCTTTTGGAGGTCGGGATGGGTTATGCTATTATCAGTTGTCATGAATTCCTCCGGTATGCCATGAGGAACTACGTGAACCGGAACCTTTACACCGCTTTTCTCAAAAACCTCCTTGGCAAAGGTCGATGGGACTATCATTGCTTCAACTCTATTGGCCAAATCAACCGCCTTCTCAGAAAGAGCATCACTGTCTGCCGTATCGAAGGCTATAATCCTGTGTCTCTTGCTAAGACACTGATAGAGCTTGTTAAGCTTAATATTTGCGATGGGGGTTGCACCCTCGAAGAAGGGATAGAAAAGCGGATGTATGATTATCTTACGGTCAAAACCCCATGCCGTAGGGTCAAAATAATTGACATCCCCCTCAATAATCTTTGTATCACTCGGTAGTTTCTCCTTGAGATACTTTATGTGTTGCTTCGATATAAAATGAAAGCTTACTCTCTGTCTTATAGGGTATAGATAGTAGAGGCACCCCATGTATTATGTTAAGACCTTTACCAATATTTATAGCTATCGGGATTTGAATCTTTGCTTAAGGTTGTTATAATTCGCAAGATTGTCTTAATTAAATAATAAACGAGAATTGTCAAACCTTCTATGGACACTTTATAGCATACTTATAAACTACGGCTTCTTGATTATAGGTTATAAGAGTTTTCATCATGCTTCAGGTATGTTATATATTAGGATGGTTATCCTTGTTGAAGGTGCAACCTTCACGTTTATTTCATCGTTCTTATTTACGGTGAAGTCCAATTCCTTCCAAGTGTAAGCATTGATTGGCCGGCCATCGTTCAACCATGCTAATATCTCAACCGGAGCAACGTTTGGCTTGAACTTCATATAAGCATAGAAATCTCTATCTCCTACGATTTTAATTCTGACCTTTCCATCGAATAAAGCTATGAGGTTGCTATCGAAGATGTCTGCCATTTCTGGAGCAAGATAGTTAATCTTATAGCCTAAAAGATGGGGTGTGGGTGGTATTCCTAGGTTTAGCAGAGCATCAGTTATCGCTTGTACTATTTGAGATTTGGCGTAATCGTAGAAAGATGCTAGGTGGATTGGGTCTTCATCCTTCAGGACTCTTTTACCCTGAACGTAGACGTTGGTGGTAAAGTTACCTACTGATGCATTTACGTTATCGGCATTCACACTGACGGAATAGATGTTCTTCATCCTTCTATCCTGTAAGCCTATGTTGTAGAGAGCGTCCTTATCAGGAATGATGTTCGAATGGATGTAACCGACATAATCGACGGCACCACCCTTTTCTATTGCTTCTAGATACGTGACTAGGTCAATATACCAATCTTCAAGTATTACATCTCCGGCCTCCAACCTCAAACTTTCCCTCAATTCATCAAGATAAGGCATATTACCACCCCATTATGTTATCTCATCCTCAAACCATAAAACCCTCATCGCCACATCGACATCAGTTCCCGCTCTGTTTTCAAATACAACTAATATATTATGACCGGGTGGAATTATAACTTTCTCACCGACATCCATAAGACCTCCTACTGCTACACCTCCTTTTCCTCCCACAGTTCCACCGAAAACCATCGTTTGCCCGATTAATTCTCCACCTGTATAAGAGTTATCCCTAGTAACAACTGCATTGGGTATTCTATCGCTACCAAAATTAAGGTTGACTTTGGGTATTTCAGAACCGAGAGTAGTAACCTCTACATCTTTATAAACATCTATAGCACCCGAACCCCCCGTTACAACCTCTACAAGTATAACATGAACCTCCACCCCACTACCATCTGGATTTTGGATTAGAATGTTTGTTGTGGCTCCGTCTGCTAAACCATCGTATCTAAAGCTCGCTCTGAAACCCTTACCATCCTCGATTCTTTCTTCAATTCTTAAAGCCGTAACTACCGCTCTATCGTTCATTAAGAGCGGTGGTGGACTCCATCTCAGTATTGCATTTAGAACGGCATCTTCTAGCTGTGATTTGGCGTAATCGTAGAATGCTGAGATGTAGATGGGGTCTTCGTCCTTTAGGACTCTCTTGCCTTGGACGTAGACGTTATTGGAGAAGTAACCCCAATCGGAGTTAATTCTGTCTATGTTAGCTTCATCTCCGAAGATGTTGTGGAAAAAGATTAGGTCTGAATCAACCCTATAGAAGTAACCGTAGACGGCATTGACAGACCTGAATCTAAGATTCTGAATGCCTATGTTGTATAAGGCGTCCTTATCAGGAATTAAATCGGAATGGACGTATCCGACATAATCAACCGCTCCCTCTTTCTCAATAGCTTCGAGATAGGTAACTAAATCATTATACCATATTTCGTCTATTATATCGAATGCTTCAAGCCTTAACCTCTCCCTTAGCTCATCGAGGTATGGCATTCAAATCACCTTATGTCTGTCTTCTCGATTGCTCTCTCATCTTTCTTAGTTTGGCTCTGAGAACTATTAGCTCTTTCTCCATGTCATCAATTACAATCCAAGGAACGCCTAGCTTCTTTGGAACTTCACCGTTTAGCGTCCTTATTTCGTCAATCTTCTTCCTAAGAGTATCCTCATCTATTACGTCGTAGACGTAGAGGTAAACGAGTTCGTTTACCACTCTACCTATTTCCTCGTTGAGATTTCTTGCAACCGCATAGGCGGGCATTAGTTTGACCTCTTCCTCTGGATATCCGAACATCTTAGCCTTCTCAACTATCTTTCCGATGTCCACCGGAACGTATTCACCCATGCTTATTAGTTTATCAACGGAGTAAACCGATGTTCTAACGTACTTCTCGATTATAGCTTCGATGAGGTTCTTATCGACGATTATCTTCTCAAGCTCTTTCTTGGCTTGTTCGATGGTTATTGCACCTCTCCTTAGCTTGTTGAGGATGGCATCAATCATCAGCTTTGCCGTCTTCTGTGACTTCTCGAAGTCTGCAAATTCAACGAGAATGTCAACCTCTCTCTTGGACTTGCCCAAGTTAGATAGGTTCTTCTTGAGGGTTTCCTTATCGATGTATCCATCGATGTATGCATCGATAACACTCCTAATCATCTTAGCTCTCTCATCTCTAAGAGGTCTTACCTTGAATACTTGCAAGATGATTGGTACCTCATCCTCCGGTACTCCAAGAATCTCAAGTTTCTTCTTGATGAAGTCTTCGGGAATGTCAACGTATTCAGCATAGCTAAGCAACGTTGAAACCGACAGTGTATAGGTCTTAACGGATTTCTCAATGAGAGCATCGATAACGTCCTTATCTACGATGTATTTGGCCAATAGGGTCTTAGCTTGGTCTATCGGGATAGCACCTCTCTTAACCTTATTGAGAATAGCATCAATCCTTAGCTTGTAGACCTCCATGCTCTTTTCTACCTTAGCATACTGAACGATGAGGTCGATTTCCTCTTTAGACTTGCCAAGTTTGGTTAGCTCTTGTCTAAGGGTTTGTTCGTTGATGTATCCTTCGATGAACTTCTCAATCTGTGCTCTGATGGCCTTAGCTCTCTCATCCTTTATTGGCCTTACCTTAAAGACTTGGAGGACAATGTTCTTTTCATCCTCCGGTACTCCAAGAGCATCGAGCTTCTTAGTTAAGATTTCTTCTGGAATGTAGACCTCATCAGCATAGCTTAGCAACGTTGAAATTGACAAAGTGTAAGTTTTAGCATGCTTTTCAATCAGAGCATCGATTAAATCTTCCGATAAACCAAGTTCTGCTAAAGATTTCTTAGCATCCTCAACCGATATTGCACCTCTTGATAGTTTCTTGAGAATTCCGTCTGCTTTGGTCTTCTTATAGAATCCGTCATACATTAGCTGTGCAATCTCAACGAAGACTTTCTTTTCTTCATCTGTTAGCTTAGCGTTGTTTACGATGTCCTCGATGGTCTTATCGAATTCCTCCTTGCTCATGAAACCTTCGGAGAATCTGTAAAGGATTCTGTAGAGCATGTATCTATACCAATATCTAATTCTCTCGATTGTTCTAACCTTTTTAAGGGATTCAGCTACCGGTTTGTATAGCTCGAAGTAATCCTTATCCAATCCAAGATGGGTTAAACCTAACTTCTTTCCAACATCAGAGGTTTCCTTCTTTAGGAGAGTAACCATGTTCTCAAACGCTATTATGTTCTCAACGACACTCCTAAGAAGGTCTCTAAAGTAATCTCTGAGGATGTCCAAAGCTCTATCGTACTTAGCTCTCAGAGCTAATAGCTCAACCTCTCCGTCCAAGAACTTAACCGGTACCTTCTCACCTAGAATAGTTACATCGGTCAGATGGGATAATGTCTTCTTAAGACCGTCTAATGGTATGAATCCTTCCTTGAAACAGCTTATAACTCCGGTTCTTGCGTATGTTCTTTCCTCTGCCAGAGCATTCATACATTCCGCCTGTGTCACCACTTTAACCCACTTAGGATGCATTCCTCTCGCCACTACGATTCTCAGAACTTCGTAGTCTGGTATTAGACCCCACTTGTACATCCATCTCGTATCGATTCTCATGGGAACATCAGCCATCAAGTCCAACATTATCAGGTTATCTGCGGTGAATCCCTCAATCCATGAGAATGGAGCATAGTCATGCCACTTTGCATAGTACTTCAGATATTTGTCGATGAATTCCTTGAGCTTTGTTGATATCATCTCCACAGCTTCCAACGGTCTTGAATAGTCAATATTGGTGTTAAGGTCTGCCGGTGCCTTCGGAGAACCGCCGACCACCTTACCTGCCCATTCAAACCTCTCTGATGCCGTAGGAACCCAAGCTAGATTTGCCGTAGCTCTGCAAGCGAATTCCCATAATTTCTCAAGGCTCGGATACTTGTAGTGTAGCAGATAGTAGAGGAACGCTATATCCTCGACGTAACCCTTCATTTTCATGACACTCGTAAAGTTCTTGATTATTTCCTCGGTCTTTGCTTCCGGTGGAGAGAAGATATCGTGAATCATCATTCTACATAGCTCTGACGGAGTTGGTAGCTCGTAGAGCAACGAAATCGGTATGATTCTCTCTTGTCCGAATCTGTCCTTAACGGTGATAAACCATCCTTTCTCAGTTGCTTCCTCGGTCATCCATCTTACTACGTCATCATTGTAACCATATAATGCAAGATATCTTCTCATTGTATTCAGTATTTCTTGGAATTTTTCTGTAGGCATGTGTCTTCTAGTTATCTCTCTTAATTCTGCAAGAGTTGGTAGTTCAACCGGTATGAAGTTCCTGAATGATGCATTTGCAAATCTCATCATTGGCTGAGATAGCCATATTGCCCAACCGTAGACCAAAGCTCTACCTATTTCGTCGGGATACTTACCAAGTTCTGATGCGAAATGCTGAATCGTTCTTCCTAAGCTGAATCTCAGCTTAAGAACATGCTTAGGCTCTACGTGGCCTCTGCCCGAACCACCTACCCCCGCTGGTGCTATTAGAATCCTCCATCCTAATCTCGTTCCGGTGGCCAATTCGTATTCTTTCTCGTAAATCCAGTTACCTATCGCATATAATACCTGTCTCAAACCATGTACGAGGTATGAACCTAACACAAAACCGGTAGCTGTAAGTCCGAGCAATTCAACCATTTCTACAAACTGTCTGCTTCTTCCAGATTCGACCTTCTTAAATATCTTCTCTATATGTTTCTCAATGAATGCACCCCATGTTGATGTTATAGTGTTTATTAGAGAAGATACCAACTCTGCAATTTCTTTACCGACTGCTTCGGAAGCATTCTTAATCTTGCTGTAAATGCCCTTAACTAGACCCCATGCGAAATCGGACAAACCAACCGCAAAATCTCTTAGTCTTTCTGAGAAGAATTTGGTAACTCCGGTAGCAATAGCCATGAAGAAGTCTGTAACCCCCTTTGCCAACCATGTAAAGAATCCTTTTACTGCTTCCCATAACCATGATGCCATTCCCTTAAGAACGTCAACCACTTTACCTAAAGCATCCCTTATAATTCCCAATGGGTCTTTTGTAAATTCTCCTAATTTTTCACCTAATCCGGTGAAGAATTCAACTATCGGTTTAGCTATGTGCTCCCCAAACCAATCCTGTAACGGTTTGATAGCATGCTCGTAGATATACTTTCCGATGTTTCCAATAGCTTCAGGGATGCTCTTAACCCAATTGACAAAGTTCTTCCATCCCTTTGTAACCCAATCTATGAAACCTCCTACGAAATCGCTAATCGGTTTAACTATGTGCTCCCTAAACCATTCCTGAAGTGGTTTGATTGCATGCTCGTAGATGTAGTTCCCTATACCTTTGATAGCTTCAGGGATACCTTTTACCCAATTGACGAAGTTTTCCCAACCTTCAGAAACCCATTTAACGAAGTTACTTGCGAAATCGCTAATAGGTTTGACTATATGCTCGTTTAACCACTCTTGCAGAGGTTTAATAGCATGCTCGTAGATGTAGTTTCCAATCTGACCGAGCTTATCACCCAAGCTTTTGATTGCTTCGGGGATACCTTTAACCCAATTAACAAGGTTCTGCCATCCCTGAGTAACCCAATTGACGAAACCGCTCAGAGCGTTGGATAGGGTGTTTCTGATTCGCTCAAAGAAGTGAGCTATGCTAACCAAAGGATTAACAAATCCTTGGAAGGCTTTGGCAATCTCAGACATCTTGGTTGGGATGTCTTTTATCTTCTCAATAATTGGTTCGATGAATGGTTTAACGTAATTCCAAATCTTCTGTGGTAGCTGTGGTAGCTCCGCTATTCTTTGCTGAATCCAAGATATTCCTTGAATTACCGGAGCTAATACAGATTTAATACCCTGAACTATGCCTTGTAATCCCGATGATATTCTACCTATTATATTCTGTATGAGGTTTTGGATTTGTCCTATTGCACCCTTGATGAAGCTACTTATAGATTGCACGAAACCTTTAATGGATGATATCACACCCTGAATAGCCGAACCTATAGTTGCTGAAATATTCTTGAATATTGTTTGTAATTGTGAAAATATGTTCTGAATGTTTGAGACTATACCTTGCAATGCACTCTGTATACCCTGAACTGCCGATTGTATAGCGGATTGAATTGCACTCTGAATTCGTCCGACGATATTTTGAATCTGTGAAACTATAGTCTGTAAACCGCTTAACAAAGACTGCGATAACGATTGCATTGCTGACTGGAACCGTGTTAAGGCACCCTGAATTAAGTTACCAACGGTCTGAGATACGGAACGGATAGCGTTGGATATACTCAACATTGCAGACTGTAATGCTGTCCGAATGCTCAAAGTCATGCTTTGTATGGTTGAAATTATGCCCGCTAGAGATGATTGTATTGCTGATACCATGTTCCTCATCAGATTGTCAACAGTGCTTATGAAACCAGATAAAGCACCCCGAACGGCATTGGAAACACCGTTAACGGCAGAAATTATGCTTGAACCGACGTGGTCTACCCAAGATTTGATTTGGCTTATAATCTGACTCATTGCACTGCTTATCTTTGAAAGGATGCTAGCTCCCACACTACTTATAGTGTTTATGGCACTCTGAACCAATGAAGAAACACTTTGGATAGTTCCCAAAATAGCACTTTTGGCACCCTCAATAACGGACTTCAAAGCAGATTCTACATTCTTAATAACCCCTTTCAAGAAATTCTTTGCACTTTCCAAAGAACCTAGTATTTTTTCTTTGGCGTTGGTTACAACCCAATCTATAAAGTTCATCACGGTAGATGCTAACTGGCCTAATGGGTCATCCCAACCACCGTATTCTATGAAGAATTCGTCTATTTCTTTAAGAGAGAAAGCTTCCAAAGTGGTTTCGATATCGAAAGCTTGAACTATGATTTCATGGTCAACTATGATTTGTTCGACTTCGGTGGCCATAATCATCACCTTATTATGTTATTAGGCTTACAGTTTTTAAGTAATATTCCAACTCCTTCTTTACCCTTTCCCTAAACTCATTGTCATCCTTGACTAATATATGAAAAGTAGGGGTTACTCTATTACCATCCTTTATTCTCATGCCAATTAAGTAATGAGGTTCAATGGAGCCACCGCCAACCCTATTCACTTCCGCAATCTGTAGAACGATGGTTCTTTTAGCAACAACTTCAACATTAGGTTTGTTTAAGTATTCATCACTCGGATTGATGAGAAATTTAGCTTCAACTATCGGGATTTTATTGACTATTCCATCCTTCCCAACCGCATCCACTAACTTATGCTCTTTTATATAATAGATGTCTAATTGAAACCTATCACCGTTCTTAACCTTAAGCATATATAACAGTAGGCCTTGGAAAATAAAAAAATTAGGTTGCTGTTACTCTCTTTACCGCTCTGATTATAGCATCTAAAACTTCCTCAAGCTTCTTTTCCAGATTGTCATCCTTCATAACAAAAATGAAGCTTTCCGTTAGCTCCCTTGTTCCTTGCTTAACCACGTAGTTAACTGAGTTTATGTCCTCAGTAATCGGTTCTATTTTCGTCACCCTAAGAGAGAACCCTTCTTTCTCAACTACAATATCGTTCCTCATCATAACACCTCCGAAAAAAGATTGGTCAAAAAGGTAAAAAGATTTTTGTATGGTGGTTACTTCCTACGCTTTCGTTCCTTTGTTCTTCCTCCCATCACATTCTGTATTTCCTTGAGAACTTTGGCCACCTCCTTCGATATCTGATATAATTCACAATGTTCCTTTTTCTCACAATCACATGTAGCCACTGCAAAAACAAGCTTTGTGTTAAGATTTACCAACTCTAACTGCAAATCCCTTAGTTCCTCAGCTTGTGGTTCTACCACCGTCTCTTCCTTGGTTGATACCTCACTAGCCATGTAAATAAGATTTATGTAAGACTATAAAAGTTTTTTGATGTCTTTCAACGAGAGTAGCGTTAAGGACAACATATTTAAAATAGTTTAGCTTACTTTGCTTATGCAAAGCAAATTTAGCATACTTAGAGTGCTTGAGGAATGGGGATGGGGTAAAAGGATAAAGAGAGGTTTCATTTTTATAGCTGACAGATTGGAAATCGGAGAAGCTGATGCAAAAACGGTTGGAAAAGAGGGTTTAGCCATCCAACTTACAGTCACGGGATTAAATTTACACATGGTTTATATAATAAGAGATAAAAGTAAATTAATAGAGTTGAGGAGGGTTTTAGATGACTTGCTTAGGAGGATGAGTCCTGAAGTTGTCTGATTATGTTTGAGTTTCTGTTGGAGTTTCCATATCGGCAACCACTTTAAAGGTTTCTACTACCTTTAACACCTCGTTTAACACTTCCTCATCCAAACCCATCCTCTTATACTTCTCGATAAGGTCGTCCTTCGTAAGAAGTCTTCTCCATCTCTTCCATCTTCTGTGTGGTTTGTAGTTCATGTAAACATATTCCTTTGCGAATGCAATGTAACCCAACCTGAAAGTACCATGAATCCCGTACTTATCCAAAACTTGCTTTACTCTCTCTATGATGTGCTGTAATCTTGCTTGATGCTTACCTCCTTGCCATTGCATCTTCTCTCTCTTCTGATAGAAGAATATTCTCTGATAGAGGGTGTACTTAGGTGGCTCGATGTGCTTGGTGATTTCCCTGACCTCTGGTCTTACTTCGACATCCAACCCCTTCGTTATCGGAGTCTTACAAGACCTCATCTTGAATTCCTTGACTCTCTGAACCAAGTCTTTTGAAAGTGGTCTTAAATGGGTATCCTTGTAGACTCTCTCAATAGGAATAACTCTAGCATAGTTTACTCTGCAATAACCAACCTGAGTTTCGTAGGGGTATCTTGTATAACCCTGTTTCTCCGTTTTATAATCATCAGTCCATCTGAATCTGTAATCACCCATGATGTATCTACGTCTTGGAACTTTCTTCATCACTCTTGCAACTCCTACGACTGAATATCCAACGTAACCACTATTCAGAATCTTACCCTCAACCTTAAGCAGAGTTTCAATTAAAGCCTGAATGAACTTCTCACTGACCCCTTTCTTAATTAAGATGTCTTTATGAGTCTCGATGTACTGTCTGAGTGCTTCAGCCATCCCTTTATAGTCCGGTATACTTTTCTCCGTAGTATGATATCGCATGTTCCAGATGAATCTTGCCAAATCCGTCCAAAGGATTTCTGGAGGGTCATACAGACTGTAGCTATATCTTGTTTTTCCATAGTAAGCTTTGGATGGAAAATACCAATCCCCAACGAAGTTTGGCATATTGAAGTCAAATGCATCGAATGGGAAATGTAAATCCATAGCTAAATAGAAATCAAGTAGGAAGTTAAAAGAAACATTGAACCCTATAGATAGCTCAATTTTAGGCAACATATGTCCCCATCTAAGCATATTAATGCCTATCCATTGGATTGATGTAGTATGCTCAATGTAATCTTCTTTTCTATCCCTTATCCTTGCAAATGGGTCAATCTTTGGCATATTATATCATTCTACTTCGAACAATAAATCTTCTTCTATATCAACGAACTTGGTCAAATTCTTCGGAACGACAAGATTTAGTTCTTTCATAAGTTGTGCATACTTAATGTGGTAATCCCAATCCTTAGTCCACTCCCTTGCTTTAATACAGTATTCATGATACTCATCAGGATGCTTTCTGAAGATGTCAATTGCATATGCTATGACCTCTGCAAGCATGTCCGGAGTAAACAGATGGAAAATCCAATACTGATACTGATTAGCCTTAACCGGTTGCTTGTCTATATAGTTAAACATGAAGTTGAAATCCACCGATGTAAATTCGTTCATAGGTGGAGCATCAACATGGATTGCCGGTATACCGCATGCGTTTGCTTCCAATATTGGTAATCCGAATCCCTCACAGAATGAAGGTTGAATGAGATAATCACAAGCACTCATGTATCCAAGAACCATCTCATGTGCAGAACCCCCAAAGGGTTTTAATAGTACAACATTATTTATATCTTGGAACTTATCTTTTGCCGATTCATCGCTTATGAGGAATACGACAAACTCATTCCCATATCCTTGTTTATTGAGAATTCTTATGGCATCTGCCAAACCTTTAAGGTTTTTACGGGGGTCATCCCTTGCAACAACTAGGAACTTAATCCTGTCCTTCGCTATTTGCTCAATCTTCCTTCTTTGGAACATGTTCTTTTTGTGGATTTCACCACATAACTTCCAATCGATGGCATGATGTACAACCGTTTTAACCTTCAATCCCGATTGCTCAAGGCATTCTCTGACGAAGTTGCTGACTGCTACAAATTCACATCTTGTTATGTTCGAATGAACAACATTTCCCCTAGTTAAGATTCCTTCAATAGTTACGTACAAAACCTTTGGTTTCTCGGATAGTAGATAAGGAACAATCGCATCACCTATAAAGTTTATAGTCGCTAGCTGAAACCATATTGCACCATGAACGTCATCCCTTTCGAGGTCTTCAACAGTTATCGTTGACTTAAATATCCCTCTGTATCCTACTTCCTCAATTAACCTCTTGAAAAGATTTGCTTGGTTAAGCATGGAGTCAGCTTGTAATGGCGAAATATACACAATGTTACCAACCATGAAAGACAATAGGTGTTACACTAAATAAACTTTGCTGAAAACAGATGCAAATGAGAAAACGAGTAAAAGTTTCAGACTTTGATTTATATCCTATGCTAAAAGCTCAATCCAATCTACTGGAAATACTTTCCTTTTAACTCTGTTATTTTCAATTGCGACAACTGTCTTAACAAGTCCTTTTTCTTCTAATCTTTTTACAATTCCATGAACTTTTCCGCAACTCCAACCAAGTTTTTTAGCAATCTCATAGATGCTTAATCCTCTATACTTGTTTACAAATTCGTATAAAGTGTCCTCTGAGTAAACACCTCTTGCAGTGGCGATGTTACAAACCATGTAAAACGATAAGACTTATGCTAAATAAACTTTGCTGAGAATAGATGTAAATAAAAAAAGGAGTAAAAACTACAGTCGTTACTGTAATGTTGAATTAGGTTACGAGTAAGCCGTTGCTCCGATTACTGCCTCTACAATGGCATCAACTATTGCTGGGTCAAGACCCTCTGCCAATGCCTTCTGCTTCCAAGCGTTTGCTATCTTTCTAAGAGCCATGCCGGTCTGATGTCCAGATGCTCTGAACAAGGCTCTTCCAAGGTTCAAGTACGGAACCCTGAAAACTCCGAAGATACCGTTCTCATCCAGAATGCTTCTAATTCTCTTCTCAACGTCAGTCAGTGTTGCCTGCCCTCTCTGTTGTAGCTGAAGCATCTTTGACTTTCTAACCTCAAACTTAGTCTTTACAACGTCAGGCTGTACGGCCAAATCGTAGTTCTCAACCCTATCTGTGAAGTCTCTATACGGCATACCTCACCACACCCCCTTCCGACTTTTCCTCCTTATTATGAGCTAAGAAGGCAGAATATAAAAAATTTTCGACTAATATTTTAATGTAAGTATATACTCAGTAAGGATAAAGTGGGGGCAATTGAGTAAAAGTTAAGTAGGTGCAAGTAGAATAGAGTTACAGATGATAAGAGACCGAGCCTTAGAGAGTAAGGTTACCTTTTCGGAAGAATTGACGGAGGAAGAGAAAGAAGATATTATTAAACAAAAGGAAGGATTCAAAAGAATACTTAAAATGCTTAAAACGAACTTTCCAAACAAAAGTGAGGAAGAGCTAGAAAAACTAGCAATTGAAATTTATTTAGAAAGTGTGGTACACGTTGCAAAAGAAGAGGACAAGCGATTCTTCGCCATCCAAACACTGAGAAAAGGAGCAAGATACATTCAAGGATATCTTAAGAACTACAGAGTTGAATATGATTTGCAAGAAGATACATACCCCTTGGTTTTAACGGTGAAAGTCTACTACTAAAAAAAGAAAAATGAAAAATTAATTCTTGCAACGGACAAATCGATGACAAACGTAGTTAGGATGTTTGAAGAATGGTGGGTTCCCAAGAAGGCATTTGCCCCTACATTCGTCCACTGGATACCAATGTTTACATATCATGCAACGCCTGTCGGGCGTTCCTTTATTTACATACTTCTCCAGAAACTTTTCTAGACTTGCGTACATTGCTTACCACCTCGTATATTTTACATACAAGCCAAAGCAATCCATAGTATACTCCGGCAATTATTAAACATGACATTATTACAACTATTACAAAAGTATAAAGCAGAACGAGTAACCATGCCATTGCTTTAAACATATAAGGCATCACACTAACATCTGGAAGCATGATTACCACCCCACCTCAATTAATTCTCTATAACAATCCGAACATAGCCAGTACTCCACTTCCTGAACGAACCCTGTTTCATCCTCATAGCCGTAAAATAGGTTGATGAATCCATTTTCCTCTGCTGTCTTGAAGTTATCGATGACCCCTGTTTTACCACATCTCTGACATATCACCTTCCATTTCCTTGGGTCAGGTTCCCATACCATTTCCATCACTCTCCCTCAAAGAGAATCCTTGCCATTGCCATCTTTGTTTCCTCGTTTAGGTCGGCCTTGGTTCTTCCATTGGGGTTTTGGATGTACTTCTCAACCGCCCTTCTTACGTTGCTCAGGTCAACTCCAAGTCTTTCCTCGATTTGAGCGATGGTTTTCATTGTCATGTTTCTGAATTCGTTAATCTTGGACTCATCCCCAATCTCATCGACAACGAACTTAAGCTGTGCTACAGAGTTCACAAGCTTAAATGCATACCATAGTTCCCTGTCGATTGTGTAACCGGCATGATATTCCTTCTCCTTTCTCTTATACTTTTGTTCCTTGGCATATTGCCTTATCGCAAGCTCCACAACATCACATTGTCTTATTCCTTCCCTCCTTGCAATCTTCTTTATAAGCTCCTTAACCTCAACCCTAACACCAACTGAAGTCCACCCCAACTTGCTTACCATATCACATCACCTCTATAT
>Ga0190319_1000026_pt1 | contig 24532 bp, 24 predicted proteins | sample 48701145_MG_FD_165040 | JGI IMG/M metagenome (GOLD analysis project Ga0190319, IMG submission 165040) | Hydrothermal vent sediment bacterial communities from Southern Trench, Guaymas Basin, Mexico - 4870-11-4-5_MG | ecosystem: Environmental > Aquatic > Marine > Hydrothermal vents > Sediment ...
AAGCTACATCCTTGGATACTTCCAAGAGTTCAGATGATATCCCTCAAGACCGGTGAGTGGCTAAACCATGATGAATCAGGAACCATAGTCTATATTCCAGGCTGGTATAAGGCGAAGAGCTTTGAGATAGATTGCCGCAAAAATCCAGACTGCCTCGCCGAGGCCAAGCGTTCACTTCAAGAGGCATTAAAGGATATGGAGCCTGGGATGATAAACACTTGGTATGCGAGCTCCCACCTCTACCAATGCGGATCTGGAGCCGAGGTCGATAAAGTTCTCAAGGCGTATGAAGAGTGGTTGAAGGAGCTTAAGCCCCTCATGGAGAAGGGTGAGATAGTGTTCCTGACCTTTGACGAGATAGCCCAGATATACCTTAGATGGGAGAAAGCGCGTATGCTCGTAGCCAGCTAAGATTTCATCAGATGTCTTTAACCTCTCTCCTCCATCGAGACCCTCTTAAGCATGAGGAAGAGCATTAGGATGAAGATTATTATCGGGAGCAGGATGATGATTAAGAGCTGTATCGTGCTCAGCTCTCCCCCAAGGATTAAGGGTATCGGGCCTATCAAGATCAAGCCACCGGCCTGAACCTTACCCGTCGGGGCTAGGAATCCGAGGATCATCAAGACTATTCCTATGAAGATGAACAGTATTCCAAGCATTGAGAGGAGCGCTCTACTCGCTGGGCTTGGGCCACGGCTCATCTTAAACCACCGCCTGAACGCTTAGAAACGCCAATAATGCGAAGATCGCCATGAAGATGATCAAGAACATGAGTAGGAGCTTGATTGAACTCCCTCCAAAGATTATAGGTATCGGCCCTATCAACACCACTCCACCGCCCTTGACCTCGCCCCTACCCCCAGCTCCCGAGGCCAAGAGCATCAATAACCCCAAGACTAGGAGAAATATTCCGGCCGCGAGTAGGAGGATGTTCGGCATAGGCATATGGAGATTCTGGCTCGGGGTATATTAGCCTTAACCCAGCTATGAAATCTTAATAGCGTTCTAGAATCTCTTTTGAGCTTGGAGGAAGGGAGTTTGGCGCTTGGAATAGCTGGCGCATATGATAGGGCGATCACCGTATTCTCCCCCCAAGGCAGATTATACCAAGTTGAATATGCCTTAGAGACCGTTAGAGCTGGATCAACCGCCATAGCCATAGCCTGTAATGAGGGATGCGTCTTAACGGTCGAGGAGCGGATGCACACAAAGCTCCAAAACCCAGAGTTCTCATGGAAGCTCTTCCAGATAGATGAGCATATAGGCGCCGCCGCTGCCGGATTGAACTCGGATGCAAGGATCCTAGCCGACAACGCTAGAATTAGAGCTCAAGTCTTGAGATTATCCTATGATGAGGAGCCGACGGTGGAAGCCGTGGCCAGATATATTGGAGACATCATGCAGATGTACACCCAACATGCAGGGGTCAGGCCCTTCGGCACGGCGATCCTATTCGGAGGGGTCGATAAGACTGGTGTTAGGGTATTTTATACCGAGCCCAGCGGGATGGTCTTAGAGTATGATGCTTGGGCTATTGGGCGGGGAGCGGAGAAGGTGAAGGATATCCTTGAGGCCGAGTATAGGCGCGACTTAAGCTTGGAAGAGGCGATAGAGCTATCCTTGAAGGCTTTGGTGAACTCGGTTGAGAGGATTGATGAGAAGTGGACTGCGAGGGTGGCGACGATACCCGTCTCGACGAAGAAGTATTCCATGATGCCTCAAGAGGAGCTCAGGAAGAGGCTTAAACCCTTAATAGAGGCTAGGGAGAAGGGCTGAGAATATCCCTTAATATCCACCCTATAAATAGTCTTAGATGGAGGATCGAGGTTGTCGAAGAAATACACGATAGCTAGGATTGAGAGGAGAGGCCAGACCTTCGAGATCCTCGTCGACCCAGATAAGGCGTTAAAGTATAGGCTGGGCGAGAAGATACCGATCTCGAGGATAGTGGTCTATGATGAGGTCTATAAGGATGCGAAGAAGGGGATTAGGGCGAGTGAGGAAGAGATTAGGAAGGCGTTCGGGACTACCGACATCTTGAAGATCGCCCAAACGATCCTGGATGATGGGGTGGTTCAGGTAACGGCTGAGCAGAGGCGGAGGCTCATCGAGGACAAGAAGAGGCAGATAATAGAGTTCATCTCGAAGAACACGATAGACCCTAGGACGAATATGCCTCATCCGCCTCAGAGGATCGAGCTCGCGATGGAGGAGGTAGGTGTGGCGATAGACCCATTCAAGGATGCGAAGGAGCAGGCCTTGGCGATAATCGAGAAGCTTAGGAGGGTTATCCCGATAAAGATGGGGATCTTGAGATTCAAGCTCAGGCTCCCAGGAGATGTCGTTGGAAAGGCTTATGGAATCGTCCGAAGCATGAGCAAGATAACTAAGGAGGAGTGGAGGAGGGATGGAAGCTGGGTGAGCGTAATCGAGATCCCGACCGGGCTTCACGTAGACCTAATAGAGAGGTTAAATAGGATCTCGAGCGGGAGAATTGAGGTGACCCCATTAGAGGAGTGATCGCGGAGATGCCTGTATACTTCTCAGATCACGAGGTGGTCTTACCCGGCCAACTACTCTCAGACAATGGTAAACGGAGTGGGGAGGGAACCTACGTCGTAGATGGGAAGGTTTATGCCGCTCAAGTGGGTCTGGCCACCATAAGGAATAACAGGGTATGCGTCATAGCTTTTAAGGGAGCTTATAGGCCTCAAGTCGGAGACGAGGTCATAGGCGTGATCTCAGATGTCAAGCCAAATGGATTCGATGTCGTCCTAGGAAAGCATCTAACGGGCGTGATAAGGATCCCGGATAGGAGGAAGGTTCAGAACCTCGGGCTTAGGGTTGGAGACGTGATCTCCGCCAGAGTCAAGGAGAGTAGCCTTAGGGGGATAATCCTAGAGCATACGAGGAGGATGAGGAGGTTCGATAAAGGGCTCCTAATCTCGATCCACCCCGCGAAGATCCCAAGGCTCATAGGTAGGAGGGGTTCGATGATAAACATGATCAAGAGGATGACTGGATGTAGGATAGTGGTTGGGAGGAATGGACTGATAGTCATCTCAGGTCCATCCCCAGCTCAGGAATTCGCGGCCGTGACGGCGATAAAGGAGGTTGAGAGAGAAGCACACACTCAAGGATTAACCGAGAGGGTCGGCAAGCTCATAAACTCGATCCTTAAGGGTGGTGTGAGATGAGTAAGCCCAAGCTCATAACCGAGGATGGGATAAGAACCGATGGAAGAAGATTCGATGAGCTCAGACCGATAAAGATGGAGGTCGGGGTCCTAGATAAGAGCGATGGATCGGCCTACGTCGAGTTCGGGAAGACTAGGGTCTTCGCCGCGGTCTTCGGGCCACGGGAAGTCCACCCTAGACACCTATCATTACCGGATAGAGCCATCCTAAACTGTAGATACCATATGACATCCTTCAGCGTCGAGGAGAGGAAGCCTCTTGGAATGACTAGGAGGGAGGTCGAGTTATCCAAGGTTATCAGAGAGGCGTTGGAGACCGTCGTCTTCCTAGAGGAGTTTCCGAGAACATGTATAGACATCTACATCGAGGTCGTCCAAGCGGATGGGGGGACTAGGACGACGGGCTTGACCGCGGCCTCCCTCGCCCTAGCGGATGCAGGCATACCGATGGCCGACCTAATAGCCGCGGTCGCCGTTGGGAAAGTCGATGGCCAACTAGTCTTAGACCTAAACGATATTGAGGATAAGTATGGGGAGGCGGATATGCCCATAGCCATGGCCCCAAGATTCGACTCGATAGTCCTCCTCCAGCTCAATGGGAGGATCTCGAAGGACGAGTTCCCCAAAGCCTTGGCCTTGGCGAAGAAGGGGATCATGGAGATCTATAAGCTTCAGAGGGAGGCGTTAAAGAGAAAGTATAGTGCGACTCCTCAGGGAGGGATGTGAGGATGACGCTCCCACTACACTCGAAGAAGGACTTAACTGCGAGGATAATGCAGGAGAAGATCTACAGTCTCCTCCAACAGGGTAAGAGGCTCGACGGTAGAGGGCCTAGAGACCTCAGACCTCTGACGATCCAGACAAATCTCGTCGAGAAAGCCGAGGGATCAGCCTTGGTGACCATGGGCGGGACGAAGATCCTCACGGGTATAAAGGTCGAGGTTGGAACACCTTACTCGGATAGACCTGATGAGGGATCATTCGCGGTGAACGCCGAGCTCCTCCCCCTAGCCTCAACGACCTTCGAGCCAGGGCCTCCAGATGAGCGGGGAGTCGAGCTGGCGAGAGTTGTGGATAGGAGCTTGAGGGAGGGAAAGGCAATAGACTTGAAGAAGCTCTGCATAGTTGAGGGCGAGAAGGCGTATATCCTATTCATAGACATCTACGTCCTAGACTATGATGGAAACTATTATGATCCAGCGCTTATCTCGGCCATGGCCGCCCTAGCAACCTTGAAGATACCGAAGTATAGGGTCGTCGATGGGAAGCTTGAGAAGACCGATGAATACTTTACACCAGAGCTAACGGCCCTCCCATTCTCCGTGATGATCGGAGTGTTAGGCGAGAAGTTCCTAGTCGATCCACAGATAGACGAAGAAAGGGTTCTAGATGTCTCACTAATAATTGGAACGGATGAGAAGGGGAACGTGGTCTCGATTCAGAAGAACTCCCCAGGCCCTGTGCCGATAAATCTCATGGATGAGATCATCGAGATAGCTTGGGAGAAGACTCAGGAGATAAGGAAGAAGTTCTTGGAAATGGTTCCGGCTAAGCTCGCCTCAAAGCAATAGCCCCAAGCTCACGCATCGAAGGATCTTCTACCCGATTTTACCAAATGATAATCTCTCCGCACAATTTTTGCGATTAGAATACATGGAAGATAACTTAATTAATAGGATGAGTTATCAAGTAGGGAGTAGGGGTGTGAGAAGTGTCGATAACCGAAGCCGATATGCTCTTCAAGGATGTTAAGAAGGGCGAGACGATCCTTGAGATGAGGGGGATCACGAAGATATATCCTGGAGGGGTTGTTGCGAATGATCATATAGATTTCGATCTAAAGGCTGGTGAGATCCACGCATTGTTAGGCGAGAATGGGGCTGGGAAGACCACCTTAATGAACATCCTCTATGGATTGCTTCGACCTGATGAGGGCGAGATATACATTCGAGGTAGAAAAGTGGTGTTCAAGTCCCCTCTAGACGCCATAAGAATGGGTATAGGAATGGTTCATCAACACCGTAAACTCATACCAGCACACACGGTCTTAGAAAATATCGTTTTAGGGCATCCAAAGGTTGGAAAGATATTGAATCTTAATGAGATCGAGCGAGAGGTAAAGGAGCTATGCGAGCAATATGGATTCAAGCTCGACCTACATGCGAAGGTCTGGCAGCTCTCCGCAGGAGAGAAGCAGATGGTGGAGATTATTAAGGCGTTGTATAGGGGGGCGAGGATCCTAATCCTCGATGAGCCCACCTCCGAGCTCACCCCATTGGAGATCGAAAAGTTCCTCGAAGCCATTAAGGTCATGGCTGAGAAAGGACTTGGAATAATTCCCTTCGTTACCCATAAGTTGCCGATAGTCTTGAGGGTGGCCGACAGAATAACTATTCTGAGGCGTGGAAAGGTGGTTGCGAGGATGAGGCGTGAAGAGGCGACCATGCTCAACCTCGCTAAGAAGATGGTTGGGAGAGAGGTATTGTTCCGAACCGTTAGGGTAAAGGCGAAGATAGGTGAGCCGATCCTAGAGGTTAGAGACTTACATGCCCTCAACGACAGAGGAGTCCCAGCCGTTAGGGGAATATCATTCACGGTAAGGGAGGGGGAGATATTCGGGATAGCCGGGGTAACTGGAAATGGACAGCAAGAGCTCGCAGAGGTCTTGATGGGTCTACGTAAGCCCATTAAGGGTAAGATCATATTCCGGGGAAGGGATATAACGAATGCATCCATCCTAGAGAGGTGGAAACTGGGCATGGGATATATTCCGCCTGAGCGAGAGTTCGGCGCCATCAAAGACTTCACCCTAGTCGAGAACATCGCCATGAACTATTACTTCGATGAGAAATTCGTGAAGTCTAAGTTCTTACTTGACTACGACAAGTTGCGAGAGTTGGCGATGAAAGCGGTCTCCGAGTTCAATATAGTGGCTCCAAGCGTTGATACAAAGGCTGGCCACCTCTCTGGCGGAAATCTCCAGAGATTGATTCTAGCAAGGGTGATGATGAGGAGACCTAAGCTCTTGATAGCAAATCTCCCAACTCATGGCCTCGACGTAGGCGCAACCGAATTCGTCAGGAACAAGTTGATGGAGTATAAGAGGGAGGGGGCCGCCGTCCTATTGATTTCAGAGGATTTAGATGAGGTTCTCTCACTCAGCGATACGGTGGCGCCGATCTATGAGGGGAGATTCGTCTCGATCCTACCTATAGAGAGGGTGAAGAAGGAGGAGATAGGGGCCATGATGGCTGGAGCATTCTCATGAATGGTGGTGGAAGTAGATGATCAGTCTAAGATTTCCCAGGTTAAAGTTTGAGAGAATAGTCGTATTGACGGGAGCGGACGCGATTAAGATCTCAGCCCTCTCGGTGGTAATCTCTTTCATGGTCTTCGGAGCATTCCTATCATTTGAGGGCGCCGATCCATTAGTCGCCTATGAACACATCTTCTCCTTCGCATTCGATCCGAAGCTAGGGCTTCCAACAACCCTTCATAGAGGCTTCTTCCTAGTCTTCAACACCTTAGCATTCATAATACCCCTAGCCGCTGGAATCTGGAATATAGGCATGGAGGGACAATTCTATCTCGGAACCATAGGAGCCTTCGCGGTAGCCTATAGCTTTCCAGACCTCAGTCCAGCGGCTCTCATACCATTGATGCTGATCTCGGGAGCGATCTTCGGGGCAGCCTACGGGGCGTTGGCCGGTTTCTTAAAGGGTAAGATGAACGTCAATGAGGTCGTGGTCACGATCATGTTGAATAATATAGCATTCTGGCTCGTCTACCTGTTAACAGTCGGAGGGCCATGGGCGGGTATAGCCGAATCGACTAGCAGGCCCTTGCCCAAGAATGCTTGGGCGCCGATGATCTGGGACACCCCGTTTACGAGCATACTCGTGATCGCGCTGGCCATACTAGTCTACTTCTTCCTGAAGAAGACCACCATCGGATACCAGATAAGAACTCTCGGCAGCAATCCCATAGTGGCCAAACACGTCGGGATAAGCGCTCCGAAGATCTCAGTACTAGTTATGGCCATTGGCGGAGCGATAGCTGGGCTTTCAGGCTACCACATGTGGGCAGGAGATCCAGCCTTTCTAATGATCCCGAGGCCTGAGGCATATAAGGCGATCGGCGACCTAACCTATTGGGGAATTATATTGGGGTTGATCTGCCTTCTAAATCCGCTGGCATCGGTTCCAGCCTCGATCTTCATCGGGTCGATAATCGTTGGGGCGACGGTCTTGGTTAGGAGGCTTAGATTGCCCTTCGGCCTCGACGTCCTCTTCTTGGGGATAATCTCGCTGGTCTTCGCCGCATTCCAATTCTTCCATCAATATAGGATTAAGAGGGTTAAGGTGGTGAGAAGATGATCTGGCCATTCATAGCTAGATCCCTTGAGATAGCTACGATCCTACTCCTAGCGGCGATAGGAGAGCTCCTGGATGAGCGGGCGGGAGTCCTCAACGTCGGAATAGAGGGGTTAATGCTCTTCGGAGGGGCGGCGGGCTTCATAGCTGCTCTAAAATGGGGGCTTCTACCGGGCTTCATAGTTGGGACGATCGTCGGGGGGGCTTTCGGACTCCTACACGCAATACTCTCCATAACCCTGAAGGTGAATCAAGTCGTAAGCGGCATGGGCGTATGGCTCTTCGCGATGGGATTCGTAACCTATTGGGCTGATAGATACTCTGGGCCGTTACCGATGGGCATGGTCTCGCCGAAGATTTACGGCCTCTCACCGATGTTCTTCATCGCATTAGCAATAGTCTTCGTGATCTGGTTCATACTTTCAAGAACCCATCTAGGATTGAAGATAAGATCCGTTGGAGAAGACCCATCGACGGCCGAGGTCTCCGGAGTAAATGTTATCAGGATAAGGTACCTATGCACGACGATAGGCGGGTTATTGGGGGGCTTGGCAGGTGCATTCCTCGTATTAACCTATCTAGCTTGCTGGAGCCATCTCCCTACCATGGGGTTAGGATGGGTCGCACTGGCTCTAGTCATGTTCTCTCTTTGGAGACCTCCAATACTCTTGGCGGGCGCCCTACTCTTTGGATTCATTTGGCAGTTCGCGATCTCGCCGGAGACCATCTATGCAGGTATTCCAGCGCCTCTACCTGTTCTTAGGATGCTACCGTTCGCCGTGACGATCATATTCTTGACGGCGATCTCTAGTGAGAGGTTTAGGAGGAAATGGGCGTTAGCGAAGCCGGCTGCATTAGGTCAGCCATACATTAAAGAGTAGAGACTTACCTAGGCTGAAGCTAATTCATAAAAATGGGAGAGGAGAAAATATTGGGGACGGCTTTACTTGACAAGAATTATTCCATCGAGCTGGAAGTTCAGCTTTCCAAGGAGCCATTCATCAGCGGGCATCTCTCCCGCCGGCTTAACCACCTTGCCCTTCGGAGGAACCTCTAGCTTCAATTCAGGAATCGGTATACCCTCACCGCTACTGACGAGCTCGTATTCGCAGAATGGGTCCCATGCGCCAGCCAACATCTGCCTCCGCCTCCTATCAACCAGCTTTATTACGTCCTCGGAGATCTCTGGCCTCGCCTTCGGGCTTATAGCATCGACGCCGATCTTCAGATCGTTTTGAAGGTCGACGGCCGGTAGGATGGTCTCTCCCGGCACCCATGGATTATCCTTTGGAAGCGGGATATGCCTATCCATGCCCACAAAGTATATCCTGTCTGGGTAACGGTTTCCAGTCAAGTATTCCTTTATGACCTCATAGAATAGCACGGACCATCTGGTGTCGAATGAGACCGCCACCGTGTCCGTAGTCGACCACTTATAGAGCCCGACGATGTCTGCGTCCTTCCCGACATACCAGATCTTCTTGGCCTCGCATACCTTTACGGGCTCAACCGAGTCCGTGTAGTTGGTTAAGACGTCGACTCCGAGATCTACTAAAGCCAATGAGACCTCTCTCTCCTTCGGCGGATCATACCACTCTCCAACATACTTGATATAGAGTTTGGCGTCTGGATTTGCCTCCTTAATTCCGAGATAGAAGGCGGCCATCCTCCTATAGTTCTGGACACATGCTGGACCCACCGTGATCCCTATCTTATTCGTCTTTGTCAGTGCGCCTGCTATCAATCCCTCTAGATACATTGCTTGATACTGTCTTATGAAGACCCTAACGAAGTTCCTCTGGGAGGATACATCGCTACCCACTATGCCCATGAAGTATACGTCTGGATATTCCTTGGAGACCTTGTGAAATGCCGGCACCGCCGCCGGCTCCCAACTACCGAAGATTATATTCGCTTTATTCACAGCTATCAGGTCCTTCGCCGAAGATATCGGGTCTCTGCCCTTCAACACGACACCCTCATCATAAGCATAGTCAAACCATGGGAAGAGCTTCTTCAATCTCTCAGCGGCCATTACCTGACGCCCATCCCACGTAGACCCCTTCGTATAGCCTCCTAAAACCATCCCCATTATAACCTTCTTCCCAACTGGGACGGTCTTGGTGACGGTGGTGGCAGCTCCAGGCGCAGTTACTGTAACGGTCTTCGTGACGGTCGCCGTCTTTGTAACAGTCGCCGTGGCACCTGGCGCCGCAGTCTTGGTGACCGTTTTAGTGACGGTGCTAACTTTCGGAGGTGCGGCTGCGCTACCCGCAAAGTATCCTCCTACTCCTGCGATTACTCCCGCTATGACCGCGGTAGCCGCTACTTTTCCCGCTGTGGATAATGCTTCCCTCCTCGAGATCTTCTTACCCTCCAAGCTCGATAGAGCGTTCCCATCAAGTTTCCTTCTATCTTTATTCATGGTTTTATTTAATGTGGGTGTTCTAGAAAAACCTTACGTCATTTCAAGTTAGCGTATTTAAATTTTCATTTTGATTAAAGTTAAAGGTTAAAAATTCTAAGTTGAATCGATGAAACATGACTCTGATCCTATGCCATTGCATTCTAAACACTAATGCTAGGGCACCTGGAATAGCGTTATGGGGCGGGGTCATTAAGCCGGTCTATGATATTTTGAAGGAGAATAAGATCCCGTTCATGCAACTACCATGTCCAGAGGCATCATATATTGGATTGAGGAGATGGTGGTTTGTTAAGGAGCAATATGACAATGCGCTCTATCGAGATTATTGTAGAGAGATGTTGATCGGTTTCTCGGAGATACTCTTAGAAAATGGTGTCAGGAAGTTTGAGGTAATCGGCTTAGGATTAAGTCCGAGCTGCGGCTATAGAGAGACTCAATCCGATGAGACTTGGGGTGGGAGGCCTAGAAGCGTCGATGTGACGAGGAACGTTAAGCAAGGTTCAGGGGTTTGGATAGAGGTCTTGGAAGAGGTGTTCAAGAGCTATGGATTCGCCTTCAACATCTACGACCTCCCACCACCCTTAATCTACCCTGGAGAGAGATCTATCGGGACGAGCATCTATCCTAAAACCTATGAAGAATCGTTGAAGGAGCTGTGCGAGAGACTTGGATATAACTATGAAAAACTCTTGGCCAAGAGCTACCATCCAATAGGCGTCGACACGGATATGAGGAGCAAGAAGATCTTACTGGCTCCGCTGGAGTTCGCGTTAAAATTCGATGAAACCTTGGATAGGTATGTGGAGGATGAATTTGGCCTAATCTTGGTACCGAGGTCAAATGTGATGACCTATGAGAGACGAGCACTCTTAGACGCGATTGTTAGACAGGTTGAGAACCATGTTAAGGCAGGCCATCAAGTCTCCATCCACGAAGATGATGGATCGAGATTCTTCCGAGAGCTCCTAAAGCTACTTGGAGAGAGAGGTTTACTTGAATCAATACCCCGCATATAGGAGGCTAGCATGGTCAAGCTATAGATTCGGGGAGATCGCGGCTCTATCTTCCGAATAGTTTCGCGGGAGGGTTATTGTTTAAATATGGAGCTGATCGGGGAGATGTGGAAAGAGATGGTTCAAGTCGGGAAGGTTCAGGGAAATCCTGCGAAGAGGTTTGGGGCGAGATATGGATCCACCCTGAGGAAGAGGGTTGCGGGAATAGAGCGCGAGCAGAGGGCATGGCATATCTGCCCAAGCTGTGGTCACCCGAGAGTTAGGAGGGTTTCGATTGGGATCTGGAGATGTAGGAAGTGTGGATACACGTTCGCGGGAGGGGCTTGGACGCCAGCTCCCAGAAAGTAGGTTTGAGGCCAAGATCAGATTTCATCTCCCAAGGGATGAGGCCGAGATCCTGTATTCATCTATAATCCCCGAGGCTAAGGATATTCCCTCCAAGAGGACATCTGTGAGCATGGCCTTAACCGAGGATGGCTTAAACCTAGTGATAAAGGCATCCGATCCAGTCGCCCTTAGAGCCGCGTTAAACTCATTCCTCAGATTCATAGACTCAATACTGGAGACGCTTCACGAGCTAGACTCGCTCATGGAGAGACGCTAGGTCGCCTCAAAATATCTCAACAACTGGTCGTGGGCTAATTTTTTAAGTTCCTTGGATCGATATGGTGGTGAAGATGTCGGCTGAGGGAGAGCTTCCCCCAAGCGTTAAGCAGAGGATCGCGAGGCTCCAGCAACTCCAACAAACCCTAAACGTGATAATAGTTGAGAGGCAGAGGCTTGAGGCGGAGCTAATCGAGGTGAAGGATGCCCTAGAGGAGCTTCAGAAATCCCCCGACGACGTGATGGTGTATAAGGCGGTTGGCCCAATCCTAGTTCGAAGCGATAAGCAGAAGCTCGTCGAAGAGCTCAATGAGAAGAGAGAGTTAACCGAGACTAGGCTCAAGCTCTTGGAGAAGCAGGAGCAGAGGACGAGGAGCCAATTAGAATCCCTTCAAAAAGAGCTTCAGCAAGCATTATCGGGATCATCGGCGTCATGAGAGACCGAGGATTCATAGAGCTCTTGGATAGGGGGCTATATCTGGTAAGAGGCGAGGCCGTGGCGATCTTAACCCATGCTGGAGGAGATCCAGACTCGATAGGGGCGTCATACACCCTAATCAACATCTTGAAGGAGATCTACAAGGTCAAGAAAACCCTCTTCACGATACCATCCCGACCATCAACTCATAGCAAGGCCCTCCTAAACCACCTAAACTTAGCGATCGACGACCTTGAGGGACATGAAGGATACTTCATAGTCCTAGACGCCGGATCGCCTGAACAGCTTGAAGAATATCGATGGATATTCTCAAAACCTGAGAAGGTGATCGTGATAGACCATCACACGACCAGCATCGGCAGCTATCCCAAAGACGTCAAGCTATATGTTTCGGACAAGTATCAATCTGTATGCGAGATCATATATGATCTGGCTGAGCTATTGAACTACGAGCTAAACACCTTGGAGGCCGAGGCGCTCTTCGCCGGAATATATTATGATACCGTTAGGCTATCCATCGCGGATAAGAATTCTCTAAGAGCGATGTGCAGGCTAGCGGAGAAGGATGTGAACCCTATCGAGCTTTTATCAAGACTTGAGACGAGGATAGAGCTACCTGAGAGGATTGCGAGGCTGAAGGCGGCGTCTAGGATGAGGATCTATAAGATTGGTGAGCTTATGATAGTCTTAACAAGGGTTGGAAGCTATCAAAGCTCCTGTGCGAGGAGCTTGCTAGGTCTGGGAGCCCATCTAGCTGTGGCCGCAGGAGAATCCGATGATGGAGTCGAGGTCTCCATGAGAGCCGTTAATGAGGTAGTTGAGAGATATGGAATCGACTTGGGGAGAGATGTTGCGGAGAAGCTTGGCGGAGAATTTGGAGGCCATGGAGGAGGACATGCAGCCGCCGCCAGGGCATATTGCCGTGAAGGCGACATAGACTCCATCCTATCCAGGTGTCTAGAGATCTTATCTGAGAAGCTCGGCTCCCGGGCGGAGTTGATGGAGGCTTGAAGATAATCGAGGTTAAGGATCTCGGATTCAAGTATGCTGGAACCGATTTCTACGCGATCAGGGGAGTCAATCTTGAGATAGATGAGGGGGAGTTTGTGGTCTTGGCGGGTAAGAGTGGATGTGGGAAGACAACTCTCCTCAGATGCTTGAATGGCTTGATCCCACACTTCTATGAGGGAGAGTTTGAGGGAAGGGTGTTGATAGATGGGATAGATACTAGAGAGTGTCCGCCTCACATCCTCTCCCAGAAGGCTGGGATGGTCTTCCAAAACCCGGATAATCAGCTCTTCGCCTTAAGCGTCGAGGCCGACATAGCCTTCCCGCTTGAGAACCTTGGCCTGCCAAGGGAGGAGATAAGGGATAGGGTTGAGTGGGCTTTAAAGCTCTTAGGGATCGAGGAGCTGAGGAAGAGGTCTCCCTTCGAGCTTTCGGCTGGTCAGAAGCAGAAGGTCGCGATAGCCTCAGTCCTCGCCATGAAGCCTAAGATCCTCCTATTAGATGAGCCCACCAGCTCACTTGATCCGGTCTCCGCGAAGAATCTCATAGATGCGATAATAGACTTGAATAGGAGGCATGGATTAACCATCCTGATCTCAGAGCATAGATTGACGCATCTAATCCCCCATGCGGATAAGCTGGCGATAATGGACAGAGGCAGGATCATCTACTTCGACGACCCCCGGAGAATTCTAAAAGAGGATGTCTTGATGTATGGGGTCTCGATTCCAAGGGTTGTGGAGGTCGCGAGGGAGATGAGGAGGGTCGGCGGATGCATACCATTTAAAGATATCCCGTTGTCGGTTGAGGAGTTCATAAGCGGCTTAAGGGGTGCTTTGAGATGATAAGATTCGAGTCTGTCGAGTATGTTTACCCGAACGGCGTCAAGGCTCTCGATGGAATAGACCTTGAGATAAGAGATGGGGAGATAGTCGCGATCATGGGGGAGAATGGGGCTGGGAAGACGACCTTGATAAAGCATCTAAACGGTCTCCTAAAACCTGTGAAGGGGAGGGTGTTGATAGATGGAGTGGATACGAGGAACGCAACGGTAGCATCACTCTCAAAGAAGGTTGGAATAGTCTTCCAAAACCCAGATGACATGTTCTTCTCCGAGAGCGTTTGGGAGGAGGTGGCCTTCGCCTTAAGGAACTTCGGATATGATGAGGAGGTCGTGAGAAGGAGGGTTGAGAACGCGATAAACTTCATGGATTTAGCGGGCTATGCCGATAAGTCCCCATTCACCCTAAGCGGAGGCGAGAAGAAGAGGCTCGCCCTCGCGATAGTCTTGGCGTGGTCTCCAGACATAATCGCCTTGGATGAGCCGACAATAGGTCAAGATATGCTCCAGAAGGAGAAGCTATTGCAGGTGATAAAGCTCCTAAACTCTCAAGGGAAGACGGTCATAGTCTCATCCCATGATGTTGAGTTCATAGCGGATCTGAAGCCTAGGATAGTCTTGATGAAGAGGGGTAGGGTGGTCGCCGATGGAGATGCCGAGGAGATCTTTCTGAACGAGGAGCTACTCAGATCATGTAATCTCCTCCCACCCCAACTCATAACCCTCTCTAAGAGGCTCGACTTCATCGGGATAAAGCCTAGGCTATATCCTCCGAGGGAGCTGGCGGCTGAGATAATGACGAGGCTTCGAAGATAAGTCATGGCATCGATTATCTCCTTAGTAACGCGTTTGATGATGAAATTCTTATACAGGGATCTTCACAAATCTCTAGATGGCCACAATACTACAAGGACTACAGTTCTATCCCGGAGACAGTTTCATCCATAGGCTCGACCCGAGGGCCAAGCTCCTAATCTCAACAACATTTCTCCTCATAACCCTGATCTACGTTGAGGTCACCGTTACGACGATAATCGTGGCCGCCGAGGCCTTCCTCGCGGCGATGAGCGGGACGATGAGGAGGTGGATCAAGACCGTTTACGGCTCGATCCCATTCATAGCAGCGGTCTTCTTGATGAACTATCTCGTCAGAATGCTCATACCTGGGCAGCCTCCTACCCAGATAATCCTCTACGAGTCCTTCGCGGCGGCTTATAGGCTGATAGCCTTACTCGCCTCCTTCTCCATCTTCTTCCTCACAACAACTCCAGAAGAGATTGGGATGACCTTGACGAAGTTGAGGATACCTTACATGTACGTCTTCGCCTTCATCTCCGCCATAAGGTTCACGCCCATCCTAGCAGAAGAACTTCAAACCATAATGGACTCTCAGAGATCTAGGGGACTGGAGCTCGATAAGGGAAACCCGTTAACCAGGCTAAGGCGATATATCCCGATCCTAGTCCCATTAATCGTTAACGTCTTGAGGAGGAGCTATGAGCTCGCCGAGGCCATGGAGGTGAAGTGCTTCGGGGCATCTAAGAGGAGAACCTATCTCAAGGAGCTTAAGCTTAGGCCAAAGGATTTGGCCGTGATAGTCTTGGCGTTGACCTCAATCGCGACCTCAATATACTTCAAGTTCATCAGCCCGATTAAGATTCCATAAAAACGGATCTCGATCCAAGCTCGTCTCAAATGTTCTTGGAGATGCGCGCAGATAAGGTTAAAAACATCAAGTACTATGCGATAATACGAGTTCCCTCGATGAGGAGTATGGGACAGGCTGAACACATGATCGTAAATCAGTCCGCTGAGAGGGAATAAGCAGATCTTCCATAACATTTTGCAGGATACGAAATAAATTAATGATAAGCGGTGTCTAATTGAGTTGGATGACGCTAAGGCTTAGACCTGGAGTAGTGGTTGTGGATAAGAGGGAGGTGAAGTCCGGGGTTCCGAGGATGTTATCGAGGCTTGGGATAAGCTTGAGATACGAGTTCCTAGAGGTTGGAGACTATCTCCTCCCAGGAGATGTCTTGATCGAGAGGAAGGAGGTTGGAGATTTCCTATCATCGCTCCTCGATGGAAGATTATTCGATCAAGCATCAAACCTGGTTAAATCATCGGAGAATCCCACGATCCTTATAGAGGGGGAGTTCTCAAGGATACTCACGAGATTTGAGAATAGGGCGGCGATCTGGGGGGCGATCGCGAGCCTAAGCTACGACTTTAAGATAACGCTCCTCTACACCCCATCCCCCGAGGAGACCGCGAATCTAATAGCTGTGATCTCGAAACGAAGCCCGAGGAAGGAGGAGTATCATCTTAAGCCTAAGAGGAAGAGAGCCGACATCCACGAACTCCAGCTAAGCATAGTGGCGTCTCTGCCCGGAGTTGGGGCTGCTAGGGCTAAGAGGCTCTTGGAGAGGCTTGGAACCGTTAGAGCTGTGTTCAACGCGGATGCCAGCCAGTTATCGAGGCTTGGCGGGATACCCTATGAGACCAGTTTGAGGATCTTCAAATTGTTGAATACGAGATATGGTGTGGAGGCTGGAGAGGGGCAGGAGAGGATCGACGACTTCCATCGAGAAGACATATAAGCGATAAAACTCCATAAAAACATGATAGATCTTGCTTGAGAACCTGCTTCAAGCGCCTCTCACCTCTCTTTTAATGGGTTTAATCCTAGCGCTCCTAGGCTTAATCCTAGTCTTCGCGGGAAGAGGGGTGATCAAGTTCATAGCATTCTTGATAGGCGGGATCATAGGAGGGTTAGCGGCGTCCACGATAATGGCCCCATATCTCGGCGGCGCAACGATCCTAGCCGGAGTAATCGGGTTCATACTCGTCGGGGCGCTCACACAACTCCTCCTACCCGTCGGCGCGGGGCTTGTGGCCGCCGCTCTAACCTACCTATTTCTCAAACCTCTCCTAAACATGATCTTCGCCCTAATAATCGCGGTCATAATATTTTTCGCGGTCTTAATGCTCTTCAATAAGATCGTCGCGGTTGGGACGGCCTTCCTAGGATCCCTAATCTTCCTAGCAGGAATCAAACGATTCATACCCATAGACATCTATCTCAGCCTACTGATCATAGCGGTCTTAACGGTGATCGGCTGCATAGTCCAGCTTAGGGGTCGATGAAGATCTTAGAGTCATACGACGAACCGACTTGATCGGCGGTCGCGTCTGCCAGCAAAGTTATAGTTAACGCTATCCATAACCTTCTTTGAGGTCTGTTCTATGAAGGATGACCGCTCGGTGAGGATGAAGGTCAAGAAGGATCTCAAGAAGGGGCTGGGAAAACTCGATGGAGAGGTTGATGAGGTTATTAGGAGATATGAGAGGGGAGAGGTCACATTTGAGGAATACTTGAGGCTTAGGATTGAGCTCGAGTTGAAGAGGACAAGGACTGTTATGGGGAATCTTAGGAGGCTCTCGAAGGCTAGATGACTACTCGCCGAAGAGAGGAACCCTTCCAAGATAGTTCATCAAGATCCTCATCAAATCCATCCCCCTAATCCTATTCAATCCCCCAAAAGCACATGAGACCTCGTCAAATTTCTTCACCTCATCCCTCCTCACGCCCGGCCCGATTATCGCTAACGGAACTGGGTCTCCGGTATGGCTTCCAACCTCACATGGAGTCGTGTGATCCCCCGTTAACGCTAGGTAATAGTCCTCGGAGAGAACTTTCTCGACGAGGGGTTTAAGTTCTCTAGAGATCCACTCTATCACCTCAACCTTCTTCTTCGGGTTTTTGTCATGGCTCACATTATCGGTAGCCTTGACATGTAAGAAGACCAGATCATAGTCGTCTAATGCTCTTATCGCCGCCTCAACCTTCCCCCTGAGATTCGTGTTAACGGTTCCATCTGCTCCCTCAACCTTGATAAGCTCGAATCCAACTGCCTTGGCCACACCCTTATACAACGCCCCTCCAGCTATCGCGGCCGCCCTAATGCCCCACAGCTCGTTGATCGATTTAATCCTCGGCAATACTCCAGCCCCCCTAGGCAGGATGGCGTTCGCGGGCTTAAGCCCCCTCTTAACCCTCTCCTTATTCAATGGATGCTCGCTCAAAATCCTCCTAGCCTTATCCAAGAACTCCTCCAACGCCTTCGCCGTCCTCTCGGCCTCGATCGAATCATCTAGTGGACGGGGCTTGGGAACCCTGACCCCGGTTAGATGCGGGTCTACGTCTGAGACCATTCTCGAAAGCCTCTCACCTCTCAAGACTAATACTCCTCTATGCTCGGATGAGTGGATGAACTCCGCCTCAACCCCGTCAACTCCCTCAATCCTAATCTCCTTAAGGGATTCGGAGAGCCTCTCGGCGTCGACGTTACCTATCCTCCCCGCCCTCCTATCGATAATTACCCCCTCATCGCTTATGGTCGCGAGATTGCATCTAAACGCCACGTCGCCGGGCTTGAGATCCACCCCAACCCCGAGGGCCTCGAAAGCGCCTCTACCGGGATAGCATCTCTCAGGATCGTATCCGAAGATCGCGAGGTGAGCCGTATCGCTTCCAGGAGGCTGGCCTGGAGCTATTGGATCCATGATTCCACATTCTCCTCTCTCCGCGATTAGGTCTAGGGTCTCAGCCTCCGCCGCCTGTAACGGCGTCAATCCACCCAAGGCTTTAATGGGTCTATCCCCGACTCCATCCAAGATTATTAGAACCGCCTTCATCGAGCATCAAGCGCTTATGCCGACCTATAACTCTTCTCAAAAACATCTTTAATGAAGCTTCTCGAATCCATGGCCGCTAATTATGAGGCTCAAGCTCATCCTAACCCTTGAGATAGCTTTTGCGGGCATCTACCTAGCTCTCACGAGGAGCCTTCTAGTGATCTACTTAACCTCCATAGGGTTAACGGTTGGATATATCTCGGCCATGGTTGTGGCATCCTCGACCGCCTCACTGATCCTATCCATAATACTCTACAAGTTCCCAAGATTCGTTGCTAGGAGGGTTAGGGTGAAGTTCATCCTAGCCCATGCAGGTGAGAGGATATTCTGGATACCGATGGTCCTCACGGACAACATGTATATGATAACGCTCTCCTACATGATCCTCAACATGTCCTCAACGATCCTCGGGGTCTTCATGAACCTCCTAATCTACTCATCATTCGATGAGGCTGGGATAAGGGATGTCACGGCTAAGAGGACCGCCGCATACAATTTTACGAATGTGATCGGATCGATCCTCTCAATACTCTTATTGGCGATCTTACCCCCTGAGGTCAAGTTTCAGATAATATTCATAACAGGCTCTCTAATAGGACTCCTTTCAACGCTCATGATAAGCCTCGCAGATATGAGTAAGATGGAGGGGGTCGAGATCCCACCAGCGATCGAGAGACCCGAGCAATTCTTCTCCATATCATCCTTCCTACTCGCATTCCTCACCTCAAACAACCTTCTAGGAATCTTCTGGCAGCCATATCTGATGAACGTGCTTAATGCCCCAGATTACGTAGCCGCCGGGATAAACTTCGCCGGAACCTTCGCGAGCATCCTAGGCTCAGCCCTATGGGCTAAGCGTTCTCTGAGAACATTTAGGATAGCCTTGGCCTCAGTCATCTTGACGCCGATAACGGCGATACTGATCCCGATCCCCTCGGCTCATATAGGGATCTCCGCATTCAATGGAGTCGTCGGAACTGGCGCGGTATTCCTAGGTAACTTCCTATTCGCCAGATACTTGTCGAGGTTTGGGGTTTTGAGGTCGAGCATAATCATGGTCTTGCTCTCAAACCTCTCCCAGCTCCTCGCAACCCCATTCGGGATAATCTTCAGCCAAAACTACATGATCCTCTTCATCTCGGTTCTGCTCCTGATGATATCCTCAAACTTCCTCGCCCTCCTAACCATACCCGAAGTGGCCATGGTCCCAGCCCACGCCGCTAGAACCTACTCCTACCTCCTCTACACGACGAGCTTGACGGGCTACTCCTTCATAGTCGAGACTACGGTGGAGGCCATAACCCTGACCCTGAGGCTCCTAGCCCTAACCCTAGTCCTAATAATACTCTACATCCTTTATAGGCTCGTCTGGTTCTTGGCGATGATTTAACATAAATATCCCCAGATAGGCTTATCTTGAAGATGGATCAGCCTGGATATAACTTCCTTAAGGAGTTCCTCTCGATGATCTCAAGGGAGATACTCTATCTGACGCCGAAGCTATTGATAGCGATATTGATGATAGTCGCGGCGTTCATAATAGTCAGGTTCGTTGGGAGCGGGGTTAGAAAGCTGTTATCTATGGCGGATGTGGATGGGATGATTAAGCGATATAGTGGGATAGAGCTTCCGATCTCCTTCAATAGCATAATCCTCTCCCTCCTCTACATAGGGGTGGCCTTAGCGTTAATCTACGGATTCATAAACCTCTTTCTCGGCGAAGCCTATATCGAGACCGCGACCTCCGTGATGGTCTATGGGGCTAGGGTGATAAGCGTGATCGTCTTAGCGATAATCCTCTTCACAGCATTCTCCGCCGTGATCGAGAAGATAAGGGTTGAGAGCAGGATGAAGGGCTACCTCTTCTTCATAGTTACGCTACTCCTAACGGCCATGCTCATAGACGTGACGGCATTGAGCGAGCCCGTGAAGCACTCCCTATACACGGGGCTGGCCATAGGGATAGGGGCATCCCTCGCCGTCTTCTCGATCTGGTTCTTCTTCCACGAATACCTCGATAAGATGGTTGGGAAGAGGCGTAAGTAGCCGCATTTTCAGCGAGCTCTAGCTTGACTTAAATACTCGAATCCCATAGAGATGAACGGACTATGCCTAGGGGTAGGAGAGCCGGCCGGAGGAGGGCTGATGAGACCGTGGAGAAGAAGGTATATCTCAGGCTCGAAGACCTCCCATCGGTCGGAAACGCAACGGCTCAAAAATTGAGAGAGATCGGATACTCGACGATAGAAGCTCTAGCAACCGCGACGGTCTCAGAATTGGCGGCCGCCGGAATAGGTGAGAAGAGGGCGGCTGAGATAATCTCAGCGGCGAGGGAGGCGATAGAGGTGAGCTGGGTAACGGCGAAGGAGCTGGCCGAGCTGAAGAAGACGGTTGGAAGAATAACAACTGGAAGCAAATCGCTAGACAAACTGATAGGAGGAGGTGTTGAAACCCAGTCAATAACAGAATTCTTCGGAGAATATGGCTCCGGAAAATGTGTTGCGAAAGGAACATATGTCGCGTACATGAACCCGGATAAGATACACCTCGAGCCCATAGAATCGATCTATGAAAGGTATAAGGCGATTTACGGTGAGAGACCATATAGAGATGGATATATCATCCCGCTTAAGGATGTAAAGGTCTTCTCGCTAACTGATAAGGGAGTAATACCAATCGAGGCCAAGTTCATGTATAGGGGATGGGCTGAAAAGCTTATAGAGATAAGAACCGAGCGCGGGAGAGAGCTTAAGGCCACACCGACCCATAAGCTCCTCACGATAAATAGTGATGGAGAGCTGAGCTGGATTGAAGCTGAGAAACTTAGACCTGGAGCTCCAATAGCTGTTCCCGGCAGGATAATGGCCGAGAACCCAAAGGATGAGGTAAGCTTAGATGACGCATACTTTATCGGCCTATTCATCGCAGAAGGAACGCCCAATCCCCTCTCAATATCTACCGGAAGCCAGCTTCTAAGAGATTGGCTGATAGAATATCTTAGGAGAAGATTCGACTTCGATCCAACCATAGAAAAGCGTGACAGAGTATTCAGAATCCTATTAAGAAGATCTGTGAGGAACGTTCTCGGAGAACTGGTGTCGTGTCGTGCAGAGGAGAAATTCATTCCCGAGAAGATAATTAACGGCTCAGAAGATGTTATCAGACATTTCTTGGCGGGCTATTTGGATGGAGACGGATATATATCGAACTTCATCGAGATCTCCACAAAGAGCTGCAAGTTAGCCTCTCAGCTCACTTATCTACTATCAAGGCTTGGGGTCGAGGTCACCCTTAGAGAGAAGGAGGTAGATGGAAAGCGCTATTTCAGGTTGTTTATAACCGGAGATGGAAGAAAGCTTGTAAGGACGCTGCCCCTCAAACTCAAGGCTCACAGCATTAAAACTAGAAACTCCGCTCATGGGGTTCCCAGCGTTTTCACAAGATATCTTCGAAGGACGTTCATGAGCATATCAACCCATAGAGGCTGCCTCTCGAAGAAGATGAAATCGATGTATCGCGGGAAGACGATAGGAGACCTATTAGTTAAGAATGGTTGGAGGAATAGGCGAGTAATTAATCGAGAAACGCTGATGAATATCCGAGAATTATTCATCAACCTAAGGGACAATCTTAAGGGAATTGAATCCATGCTTCAACGTGGAGAACTAACAGATAACTTGTTCAGAGATATCTATCAGAATTTGCCTTTCGCCATAAGACCAATCCTAAAAGAGCGGCTGGAGCTTGCTAAGAGTTCTGTGGGAAATTACGTGATAAGAGGGCTTCCAAGGGATCCAGCTAGGCGCGACTCCATAAGAAGGGCGTTGCTTGAGGTGGTGAAAGAGAAGCTTAACAAACTTGAAGAAGCGCTTAAGAAGCTGAATCTGGTAATGAGCCTCTCATGGGATTTCATCACAGAGATTCGAGAGATAGACTACCATGACTATGTATATGACTTCGCCGTGCCGGATGCAGGGAACTTCATCGGAGGAAATCTCCCAACAATCCTACACAACAGTCAGATATGCCATCAGCTCGCGGTGAATGTCCAGCTACCTCCCGAGAGAGGTGGATTGAATGGAGCGGCCCTGTACATAGACACGGAGAACAGTCTACCTTATGATGAGCATGTGCTGGTTGTTGAGGATGGCTTGGTTCGTATGAGGATGATAGGTGAGGTCGTGGAAGACGTGCTTAGAGAGTCTAAGGCTAGCTTTAGAGATGGTAGTTATGTGGCTGAGCCTAAAAAACGGATTGAGGTGTTAGCATTCGACCCCGAAGATTACAGGGTTAAGCCCTTCCCGATAACAGCCGTGATGAAGCATCCGCCCAAGAAGATTTATCGAGTTAAGCTCGCCAGCGGGAGAGAAGTCAAGGTTACGAGATACCATAATTTCTTCACATTGAGGGAAGATGGGAAGCTCATTCCGATATCCACCGAAGACCTATCCCCTGGAACATTCATAGCGATTCCATCCAAGATCCCAATGATAGCCGAAGAGATTATCATGGATCTTTCGGAGATCTTATCCAATTGCCCTGAAAAGTTCTGGGTATATGGGGGAGAAGAGTTCAAGTCCTTCCTTAAAGGTATCAATAAGGAGCTCAGGAAAATCGCGAAATCCTTAGGAGTCGAGCCGGATAGAGTTTATAATTGGAGGTCGAGGGGAAGCCTTCCACTACATGTCTATAACCATATTAAGCACTTGATTCCGGAGAGAGTTGCTATCACTCTGAGGATAGGTGGAAAGAATAGGAGAAACAGCCTTCCAATCAAGATCACTCTGGATAGAGATCTGGCATTCTTCCTCGGACTTTATGCAGCGGATGGCTCGAAGACCGAGGTCAATAATCAGGTGATCATAACCTCGAAAAATGAGACCGTTAGGGAATTTATGAAGAGATTTGCGCGGAAGCTCGATCTAAATGTGAGGGAGAGTGAGAGGAATCCGGATCTAATAATAACTTCAAAACCTCTAATATGGTTCTTGAAATCCCTCAGCATTGGAGATTCGGCTACGAGCAAAAATGCGCCCGCATTCCTGTTAGGGGCTCCAGAGGAGATAAGGATCGCGTGGCTTGAGGGATATCTGCTCGGAGACGGCTCTGAAAACCGTCTTTCAAGACAAGTCAGCTGTGAGACGATTTCAAAGCCGCTGGCCAACTTCATATTATATCTAACCGAGAGCTTAGGAATACCGTCGAGAAACTGCATGATTACTAGGAGGAAGAATGATGGGATCCATGTAAGCCGAAATATTTACTGGTCTCTAGAGCCGATCCGAGAGCCTCATTTACTCAATATTCCCGCCAAACCATTCGGTAAGATGCTTAAGCGTATAAGGGAGAAATATGGCTTAACGATGAAAGCCTTAGCCGAGGCGGCGGGCTTCAAGACTGAGGGATCTATCTGGCAAATAGAATCTGGGTATCTAAACAGGATTGAGAGGAGTAAGGCGGCTAAACTGTTGTCGGCTCTTGAGAGCTTGGGAGTAAGAGAAGAATCTATTAGAAGATTCATGAAGTTGATCAACGGAGATATATGGTTTGATGAGGTCGTCGATGTGGAGGAGGTCGGCGAAGAACCAACCTATGATTTCGAGGTCATGCCTGATGGAAAGCCTGTTGAAAACTTCATAGCAGGTTATGGTGGAATATTCCTCCACAACACCTTCCGGATAGAGCGTATAATGCAGATGGCTAAGCATGTTGGCTTAGATCCTGATGAGGCTTGTGAGAGGATAATCTATGCTGAGGCGTATAATTCTGATCACCAAGTCCTGTTATTGGAGAAGGCGGATAGGGTGATCAAGGAGAATAATGTCAGGCTCATCATAATCGACTCCCTCACATCACACTTCAGAAGCGAGTATGTTGGGAGGCAAAACCTACCTGAGAGGCAACAGAAGTTAAACAAGCATATGCATAAG
>Ga0190319_1000027_pt1 | contig 24011 bp, 22 predicted proteins | sample 48701145_MG_FD_165040 | JGI IMG/M metagenome (GOLD analysis project Ga0190319, IMG submission 165040) | Hydrothermal vent sediment bacterial communities from Southern Trench, Guaymas Basin, Mexico - 4870-11-4-5_MG | ecosystem: Environmental > Aquatic > Marine > Hydrothermal vents > Sediment ...
GGGTTGGGAGGGCTTTCGGGATAATAATGACAGCAGCCCTGACCACCGTCGGGGCCATGTTCATGCTCATGTTCATAGGGTTCGGTGCCATGAAGGGTTTCGCCATCGTTACCATCCTGGGTCTGCTCATCGCCGTCTTCCTCACCCGTCCGGCCTACGGTGAGATGGCGAGCTCCATCCTCTCCAGGCGGTTGCAGCTCAGAGCAGGTTGACCAAGGTCATCAGCAGGGCCAGGGTGCCCGTCAGGCTTAGGAAGCCCAGGTAAAACCTGGACACGTTCATCAGGCGCAGGGTCTTCCTCCCGAGGACGTAAACGAGCGAGCCGCTGGCGAAGCAGAACCAGAAGGTGATCATGGAGACGAGCGGCTTCTCGAGGCCTATGTAGAGCAGGAGTGCGGCCAGGAAGCCCGAGAGTGCCAGCACGTTCGCCAGCGGGTACAGGGGTATCAGTTCCTTCCTCAAGTCAAGCCACGAAGCAGTACTCGGTCACCGTCGAGAGCCTGTCCCTGAGCTGGGCGAGCTCCGGTCGGTAAAGCAGGAGCTCCTCGGCCGGCTCCTTCCCCAGGAGCTTAGCGATCACCTTGCATTCGTAGCTCCCCCTCACCCTAGCCGTCCCCCTCCCCAGCCTGGGATCCAGCTCGATCATGATGGGCAGCTTCAGCTTGCCCCATTCCCCCGGGGGGAGGAGGGATTTGAGGAGCTCCAGCTCCGACCTGCGGAACCTGTGCTTCCCCCCATTCGCCAGCTCCACCTCCGGCTTCTCCAGTGCCTCGGCGAGCGTGACCCTCCGCTTGGGCAGGTGCGCGTTCAGCCTGTTGATCTCCCTCAGGATTACCTGGTCACCGGAACCTAACATATCTCCACGTGGAGACATGGTAGGCCGTGCCTAGCCTGCCGTACACGACCCTCGCTTTGTGCCGGGAGATGTTGCGGATCATTCGCGGCCGCGTGGAGCAGGTTGTTTGTTTTGTTCGTCGGGGCGTGCTGAACTTCATGGCAGTTTATGCGCGCCATGCCAGCACACGCTCGTGCTCCGCAACTGCGAAGTCGATGTGCCCCATTCATGTCGAGCACCATCACCCGCCTGGGCTCTGGCTCCGATTCCTCGGAGACCTCGACCACAATACGCACGTCGTGCCCCCTGCCATCGTCGCGTCGCTTGATCATCACGGTGTACGGGTGCTCCCCGTCCAGCAGGTGCCCGTATCGCTGGAGGTACTTCTTAGGGATGAAGATCTCCGGGTAGATCCAGCGCCTGCCCGCACCTGGCACGTTGATCCTCAACACGATTTTTCCGTTTTCCTTGATAATTCGGGCGTTCAGGTTGCCCTTTTTTGTCCTGTCGCCGCGGGAGATGATAAGCGAGTTCCGCCGCTTGTGATATTCTCCTCGCGATATCTTTTCCTGCTCGCGCAGGCGCTGGAGCTCGAGCCCCCCGAAGGTCGCATGGGGAGGCAGGTCTTTGATCGAGATGTACGCGTCCTTCGCATAACGGGAGTTTATCCCGATTTGCTCCTGAAGCGTACGCTCTATCTCGGCTTCTGGCACGCCACGCTGCTTGAGCGCGTATGCCCTGCGCCTAGCGCTGCCAAAGCGGTGGTGGAGCTCCTTCAAGCGTGCCTCGTCTCGCGGGTCGATGCGCACGATCGTCGCAGGGATCGTCAGCTTAGGCATGGTTCGTCAATTATAACTTTTTGCCGTAAATGGGAAGAGAGTTGGCTCGAAGTATTCGTCCCACGCACAGTCTTGATTTATGCATTCATGCACTACGACAGGTAGTACTGAACAGGATTTAGTCATCGTGTTTTTCAAAACAGAGATACATTTCCGTGCTTCGAGTGCTGTGAACCTCAGAGAAATCACCACAATCGCCTATTTTCCATGTCAAGCCTGGGCAATACCCAATAGAGACCGATCGTTCTTGCTAACTGTTCGTTTATTCTTTTCCTAATCTTGTGAAAATATGTGAAGTTATCGGCGACTGTTACTCACCTCCATCTCCTCTCCTCCAGAATCACCTTCACCCTCTTCAGCCTGACGAAGTTGTCCCTCTCCATCTCCTCCAGCCTGAAGCTTATGAAGGAGATGAGGGAGCGGAGCCTGGGTATGAGCACGTGCTCCAGGGCGTTCACCCTCCTCCTCGTCCTCTCGAGCTCGTAGCCTATCCACCTCACGGATTCCTCCAGCTCGGCGAGCTCGCACAGGCTCCTCAGGGCCCTCTCGAAGGCAAGGGATGCCTCGTCCAGCAGGGCGGAGGTGGTGTGCAGCTGGTACCCCCTCTCGACCGCTCTCCTCTCCGTTTTAGGGGGCTCCACGAGGGGCAGCCTCACCCCCATGACGGAGCGCGTTGAGGACTCCAGCTGCACCCGCTTGAGGGTCGAGCGGGCTGCCTGCAGCAGCCTCTCCCTCCCCATGACCGCCATGCACCTGCCCAGCTTCCTGTGGGCCTCCGCCAGCTCCGAGAAGGCCTCCCTCCGCTTTGCCTTTATCCTCCTGACAAGGCCCAGAAACTCCATCATGAGGGCCTCCATCTTCTCCTCGAGCAGGTCGTGCCCCTTCTGGGCCAGGGACACCCTCTGCCTTAGCCTTATGAGCTCCATCCGCGTGGGCGAGACGGTCGAGACCGCCTTGGGCATTAACCTATCACCACCTGAACCCCTGCCGTCCTCCTGACCAGCCTCTCCAGCTCATCCACGGCGGGAAAGTACCCCCTGTGGTCGGGGATGGTCAGGAGGAGCGGGAAGAGCCGCTTCTCCCTGACCAGCAGCTCCAGCTCGGGGCCAAGCTCCTCCCTCACGCTGGAGGTTATCATGAGCAGTGTTACGGAAGGATCCGAAAGGAGAGCCCTTATTCTTTCCAGGGTCTCCTTCTTTTGCCTGTGAACGTGCAGTACCTGAACCCCGGCGAGGGAGAATCCGACAACCGTCTCCTCATCCCCAACCACCGCTATCTTCCCCATCCTCCCCCTTTTCCGGAGCTTTTTATCCAAGTGAACCTGGAAGTGTTTCAGTTAAACATCCCACTACCGGGAGGCGGCTTCGTTTCATTTGGGAACGCCACCAAATTTATCCAGAGCATGTGACTCCGTGATGCAGGCGAAGTACAAACAGTTAGTTGCTCGGATCTTCCAAAAGCTCAATCCCTACGAGAGAAACCGCTTTGTTCCACTGCTCACTCTTTGATCCATCAGCGTGGGAGGAGATGCCGAGTGATTCCACCGGTACCGATCCGAACTCGATGAGCGCGTAATCAGAATCCTCCACAAGGCCGACCCCAAATTTCGCAGGAAGATTACCCGATCCCCACAAACCAGAGATGAGTTCTTCCGCGGCTTCGTGTATAGTGGTGATCTGTGTGAACAAATGATAGCGGGGGCCCTGAATGTTTGAGAGAAAATTAGAACAAGGACTCATAGAAAGGGACTCCCTGATCTGATCTCACGCGTTCGGGAAAAGGAAATCGGGACAGAGAATAAAGCGGCTGGCAGTGGGTAAAGGCCCCACCCGGCCCTGAGGGACGAGGTGTTGGACAGGCTGGAGCCCAAGGTGTGGAACAGCCTTTCGTGCTTCTCTTGACCTTCCCAGAGTTGGAGCTTGCCGAGGAAGAGCGGGAATTCGTCGAGAAGAACCCCATGAGAGTCCATATGTTCCTGAGCGGATTCCAATTTTTAGGGGATCTCATGCAAAACAGGACGGGGTCGCCAGCACGTGTCGTGTGCAAGTACATCACCTCCGAGTACTCTGAGGAGTTTTCGTTCGATGCAATAGTTCGCGAACTGGCAAAAGTAAAGAGAATTAGGAAGTTAATGGGGGTGAAGTCTTGGGAATCCGTGATGCTTAGTTTGCTTGGTGCGAAAGCTCGGTTCCAAGAGTGAGGGTAGGAAAAAGCTCATGAAGCTTGCCTTCTTGGTTGAACACTTGACGTGCGTTCAGGGATGCTTGGAAGGAGCCCAGACTTGGGAGTCTGTTCTTCATCCACTATTACGAGTTTTCAGCTTCGACGTGATGAGGGAGTACGAGAGCCTGGTGCGTGAAGGTGTGCTAATCGATGGGTACCCTGTGAGGCTTGGCCGTGGGGTCAAGATACAACTGGATGAAGAACTGAGGCGCGATGTTGACCAGATTATACCTCGTGCTCCTTAGTGGATCAGGAGGGGCGCGATCTCCTCCGGCGTGAGGCCCTCCCTCTTCAGCACGAGCAGAGCCTTGAGGTCCCTAGCCTCCGCCTCCTTCATGTAGAAGTACCTCACAGCCGGGAGGATGGAGAAGAAATCCCTGCCGGCGAGCAACCGGCAGAGCCTGAGCAGACCCTTGTCCAGCTCCCTCTCGAACTCCAGCAGGCTGCCCGTAGCCTCCACCCTCGGACCCGCCCTCGCCGCCACCTCCCTATAGGGTGTCTCCCCCAGCTGGCGGAAGAAGGAGGACAGGTCGGGGGAGTTTATGAGCTGCTCCATCTGCCGGGCGGACAGGAGGAACGAGGGACGTATAACGAGCTCCGAGATCCTGGGCGGGGGCATCCCCTCCCTCTTCATCCTGGCCATCAGCTTGAGATTTACCAGCTCCACCTCTATACCTACGAGCTCCTTCACGAATCTGCCCCTCCTCCTCGCCTCCGCCCAAAGCCTCTCGTAGTAGTGCCTCTCGAGTGCCCAGAAGAGTGCCCTCAGCCCGATCCTCCTGTACTCTTCCAGGGAAGAGCGTACCGGCTCCTCGTAAGGGGTCCCCCTTAGGTACTCGAGCAGCTCCTCCACGCTCCTTGCACCCTTCAGCAGCTTCAGCCTGTCGGGCGGGCAGAGGGAGGGCAGGAGAGCGGGGGGCTCACCCGTCTCGATGGATGTGAGCAGGGACTCCAAGTTGAAGACATCGAACCTCTCCAGGAGCAGGTCGAAGAGCCTCCTGTCCTTCTTCGGCAGGTTCTCCCTTATCTCCAGGTACCTCTTTATACAGATCTCGTGCACAGCCTTCTCCCACTCCCCGGGCTCTCTCGAGGACAGGACCTCGTAGTCCGTGCCGGAGAGAGAGGAGAGCACGCCCTTCAGATCCTGTCCCCTCAGCTCCGCAAACTTGCCCGGGGTGAGCATCCTCCCCTCCCAGGCGCTTATCATGGCGTTGACATATGCGTACCCGAAAGTTCGCCTGGTGTCCCAAGCTACAAATCCCAGCATGCCGGCAATCAGGGCCAGAAGGGGGTATATGATTTCCATTCAGGAGAACAGAATTCGGGCTACTTCCACCCGCAGATCCTCGAACCTCCTGCGGATCCTAGACTCAAAGGTCTCGTCCAGCAAGAGCTTCCCATCGGAGGAGCTGGCCTTGAACCCCCCAATGGTCTGGAGATCCGCCTCTACCTTGATCCCGCGGATGAGCCTCCGGGCCAGCTTGGCGTCGGAAGGATTCATCCTCACCACGGCTCCCTTCCCCAGCACCGAGAGCGCCTCTGAGAGCTTCCGCTTGAGCCATTCCCGATAAGCCTGGGTCTTAGTGAACTCCTGCAGCCTCCTCCTGACCTCCTCCATCACCTCCCCCACGAGCTGCTCCCTGAGCTCTAGGATCTCCTTCCTCAGCGCGAGCTTCTCTTTCATGACCTTCTCTCTGAGGAGTTGCTTCCCCTTCTCCCTCGCCTCCGCCAGCCGCCTCTCGAGGTCCTCCTTGGCCGCGATCTCCGCCGCGTGGACTATTGTCTGCGCCTCCCGCTTGGCTGCCTCCTCCAGCTCCTTTCCCTTCCCCCTCGCCTGCGACAGGATGTCCTCCGTTATCCTCTTGCTTCCCTCCAACTCACAGGACCCCAGTTAAGGATAACATCAGGATGGAAGCCAGAAAGCCGAGGATCGCGTAAAGCTCGACGGACACCACATACATAGCCCCGGGTGCGAAAACTTCCGGCCTCTTGGCGAAGGCGGAAACCGCTGCTGAAGCCGTCCTGCCTTGAAGGATGGAGGTGAAGCCCTGCAGGATTGCCGGGAGGCTGCACATGAAGATCAGCAGGCCTATCTCGGGGACACTTGCTATTGCACTTTTCAGGGTGAGGGTCCCCCCGCTCACGGCCAGGCCCGTGGTGAGGACTATGAGGAATCCAGCCACGAACCCGTAAATCCCCTGCGTACCGGGCATGATCACGAAGAGGAGGGCCTTGTAAGCCTTCTTGGGATCCTCAGCAGCTACGGCCGAGGCAGATACTCCCGCGCACCCAACACCGATGGCCGAGCAGATACCCGGGATGGCAACCGCAAGACCGGCTGCCAGGGCGACCCAAACCGCCTCAGCTACCATTGCTTTAACCTAACCAGCCGCCTTTTAACCTTGAAAGGGCTGAACCTTCTGCCCCCTCCCTCGAAGAACTTCCCGAAGAACTCGACGAAGTGTAGCCTCATGGTGTGGACGAAGCCCCCTAGGGAGTTCAGCAGGACGTTTGCGGTGTGCATGAAGGCGAAGGCTATCACGAGCAGGGGGAGGGAGAGCCAGAGCACCCAGACGGAGATGCCCTCGAAGAACCCGTACGCCATGCTCAGCAGGTAATTTATCGTGAAGGCTATGATCCCCGTCGCCAGACAGAGTGCCATCAGGCGGGTGTAGGATGCCGCATCGGAGATCCAGCCCGCCAGCCCGTAGACCGTGCTCAGGGGGGCAGAAAACCTGCCCATCCCCTTCTCCTTGAGTGCGGCCGCCAGCACAGCTAGAAGCAGACCGGCGTAGAAGAGATACCTGAAGTGCACGGGGCCCGAGGAAAGAGTTGGGTTAAAGGCATCGAACAAGCTAACCTTCTCGAACCTGTAGTCGATCCCAAACTCGTACAGCCCCATACCCAAAATGGAAAAGGCCAGGCAGAAGAATCCTATGAGGGCTACGGCCTTCCCCAAGTTGCCCAGGGCCTCAAGCCAGTCCCTCCTCATGAATCCCTTGGCCGAAGCGAAGAGCATGCCTGTCAGCAGGTGCAGGATGCCCAAAAAGACTGAGAGTTTCACGAGGGGGACGGGATTATCCATCCCGCTCACCCACAGGGGATGCTGGCCGAACACCCCTCCCACGAGCAAACCTACAGGGACCGTCACGGCTGCGCATGCCAGGACCACGGTCCTCAGCCTCCCGGAAATCACCTCCTTCAGAGGGCCTGGAGAGAAGTAGGCCAGGAGGCCCAGAATGACGCCGTACGCGGCATCGCTCAGGCAGATCGCGAAGAAGAGGGGGAAGGTGAGGGAGAGCAGGGGGGTCGGATCCACCTCGAAGTACTTGGGGGTGCCGTAGAGCTCAGTCAAGAGCTCGAAATCCCTGACGCCCCTAGGGTTCCTGAGTATGGTCGGAACCTCTTCCTCCTCCGAGAGGGGGGGCTTAAAGGTCTTGAAGATGAGCTTCCCCTCCGAACTTCTCACTAGTTGCCCCTCCAGCTCCTTCACCCTGTCCGCCGGCACCCACCCCTCCAGCAGGAGGGTTGCCTCCGTGTAACCGAAGAGGGATGTTGCCTCAAGCCTGTCCCTGTAAAGCTCCGCGAGCTCGAGCAGGGCCTGTAAGTCTCTCGCCTCCTCGGAGATTCCGCTTATCCTCCTTCTGGTTTGCTCCAGCTCCCTCCCTACTCGGGCCAGTTTTCGCTGGATCTCCGCCAAGGGGTCGGGTGCCTCTGCTTCGGGGATCTCCACCATTTCCGCTCCCAAGCGGTAGAGGATGGCCGGGACCTTGCCCGCCCGCTCCCTCATGCAGGCGAGGACCACGAGAGGCTTTTTCCCCTTCCCGGACTTCATCCAGAAACTCCCCAGTTCTGCGCGCAGCTCTGCCCCGAGCTGCTCCACCCTCTCCTCCTCAATCCTGACCAGCCAAACCCTCACCCTCTCCGAGCCCCTCAGGTAGGCAGCCGGCACGCCCAGCTGGGCGAGCTCCTGAAGGATCGCCCTCCTCTCCTCCAAAATCCTCCTCTCCTCCTCCAGCTGCTGTTCATGCTTGAGCAGGGGGCGGACCTCCTTCTCCAGTTGCGCTACGCGGCCTTCCACCTGCCGCACGAACTCCTGGAAAGGGGGGAGCCTCTCGAGCTCGAGCGGACTGGCTGGAGGGTGCAGGGTTTCCAGGAGCTTTCTGAGCCTGAGGATGAGATCCAAGAGGGGACGGAGCTCTGGTCTCCTCCTCCCCAGTTCCAGCTTCGTCTCCCTGAACTGGGCTATCCCGAGCTCATGCAGCTCGCTAAGAACTCTCTCCCCAAGCCTTTGGGGGACGAGAGCCCTGAAGCCTAGGACTTTCTGACTGCGAAACATCAGGCCAGAATCCTCTCCATCACGCGTTCACATGCCTCGCTCAGCTTCCTCTCGGCCTGCTTCCTCATCCGCTCCTTCTCTTTTTCGGTCTCTTTCCTGAGCTTCTCGATTTCCTTTTCAGCCTGTTGTTCCCACTTCCTGAGCTCCCGCTTGGCCGCCTTTTCCGCCTCCTGGGCCATCTTTTGCTTGAGTTCCTCCGCCCTCCTCCTAGCCTCCTCCCTGATCCGTTGCGCGGCCTCCTCGGCGACCCGGATAATCTCCCTGGCCTTCTCCTCGGCCCTAAAAATCTCCCCTAGCTCCTCCATCGGGTTTAAACGGGAGGGCTTTTAAAAAGGATGGGCAAAATACTCCGCATAACCGGACCCGTGGTGATCGCGGAGGGCATGAAAGGGACGGCCATGTACGAGCTCGTCAGGGTCGGGGAGCTGGGTCTGATCGGGGAGGTGATAGGGCTGAAGGGTGAGCAAGCCATCATTCAGGTTTACGAGGAGACCGTGGGGCTGCGGCCCGGGGAGCGCGTTGACCCGACGGGCAGGCCCCTCTCCGTCGAGCTGGGGCCAGGCCTGATAGGTGCCATTTTTGACGGAATCCAGAGGCCCTTGACGGAGATAAGGAAGGAGGTCGGGGACTTCGTGACGAGGGGCATCTTCCCCCCCGCTCTGCCCAGAGACAAGAAGTGGGAGTTCGTGCCCACAATAAAGAAGGGACAGGAGGTAAGAGGGGGTGAAGTCCTGGGAATCGTAAAGGAAACCGAGCTGGTGGAGCAGAAAATCCTGGTTCCTCCGGACGTTTCGGGGAGAGTCACGGAGATCCGGGAGGGGAAGTTCACGGTCAAGGAACCCATTGGTGAAGTCTCGAACGGGCGAAAAGTTGAGCTGAGGCTCATGCACAGCTGGCCCGTGAGGAGGCCCAGGCCCTACCGGAAAAAATTGCCCCCCTCCGAACCCCTCATCACGGGTCAGAGGGTGGCGGACCTACTCTTCCCGGTGGTCAAGGGGGGGACGGCTGCCATCCCGGGAGGCTTCGGTACCGGGAAGACCGTTTTCCTGCATCAAACCGCAAAGTGGTCGGATGCAAAGGTCATCGTCTACGTTGGGTGCGGAGAGAGAGGAAACGAGATGTGCGACGTGCTCGTGCACTTCCCCCAGCTGAAGGACCCCAAGACGGGAAGGCCCCTGATGGAAAGGACCGTGCTTGTCGCCAACACCTCAAACATGCCCGTGGCTGCTAGGGAGGCCAGCGTCTACACCGGCGTGACCATAGCTGAGTACTTCAGGGACATGGGGTACCATGTGGCGCTCATGGCGGACTCCACCTCGAGGTGGGCGGAAGCCATGAGGGAGATCTCGGGGAGGCTGGAAGAGATGCCGGGAGAGGAAGGTTTCCCGGCTTATCTGGCTTCTAGGCTGGCGGAGTTTTACGAGAGGGCGGGCATGGTGGAGACCTTGAGCGGGGAAAGAGGTAGCCTGACCATCCTGGGGGCCGTCTCCCCGCCCGGGGGGGACTTCTCGGAGCCCGTGACGCAGAACACCCTCCGAATAGTCAAGGTGTTCTGGGGGCTGGACAGCTCCCTGGCGGACAGGAGGCACTTCCCCTCCGTGAACTGGCTCACGAGCTATTCCCTTTACTTGGAAGACGTCCAGCGATGGTGGGGGGAGCTGGGGAACTGGTCCGAGCTGAGGAAGGAGGCCATGTCCATCCTCCAGAGGGAGGCTGAGCTGCTAGAGATAGTCAGGCTGGTCGGGCCGGATGCCCTGCCAGAGCCAGACCGTGCCCTCTTGGAAGTCGCGAGGCTGATAAGGGAGGACTTCCTCCAGCAATCTGCCTTCGACCCTGTCGATACCTACTGCCCACCCAAGAAGCAGCTGCTCATGCTGCAGGTTATCCTGCACTTCTACAAGGTGGCGATGGATGCCGTTAAGGAAGGTGTGCCCGTCAGCAGGCTCAGGGAGCTCCCCGTGCTGGCGGACATCGCCCACATGAAGAGACTCCCGGAGAAGGAGTTCCTGCAGCAGTTCGATGGGATGCTCAGGAAGATCGATGAACAGATAAGGGGATTGAAATGAAAACGCTCGAGTACTCGAGCATAAGCAGCATCTCCGGACCCCTGCTCGTGGTCGAGGGGGTGAAGGACGCCGCCTACGGGGAGGTCGTGGAGGTGACCGGACCGGACGGGAAGCGGAGGAGGGGGCAGGTGCTGGACACCCACGAGGGCAGGGCCGTGGTGCAGGTCTACGAGGGGACGACGGGTCTGGATACGAGGGGCACCAGGGTGAGGTTCACGGGGGAGACCGTGAAGTTCGGCGTGGGCCTGGAGCTCCTGGGCAGGATCTTCGACGGGAAAGGGGAGCCCGTAGACGGCAGTCCTCCCCCCATACCAGAGGAGAAGAGGGATGTGTACGGCTCCCCCTTGAACCCCGCCTCGAGGGAGTATCCGAGTGAGTTCATCCAGACGGGCATCTCCGCCATCGACGGGATGAACACCCTAGTCAGGGGGCAGAAGCTCCCCATCTTCTCGGCCTCGGGACTGCCACACAACCAGCTGGCTGCCCAGATCGCCAGGCAGGCCAAGATCCCGGGCAAGGAGGAGGAGTTCGCCGTGGTGTTCGCCGGGATGGGGCTGACGCATGCGGAAGCTACCTTCTTCAGGTCGGAGTTCGAGCGGACGGGTGCCTTGGAGCGGACGATCATGTTCCTTAACCTAGCCAGCGACCCCGCCATCGAGCGCATCCTGACCCCCAGGCTGGCCCTGACCTCCGCGGAGTACCTGGCCTTCGATCAGAACATGCACGTGCTGGTCATCCTGACGGACATGACCAACTACGCCGAGGCTCTGAGGGAGATCTCCGCGGCCAGGAGTGAGGTGCCTGGGCGCAGGGGGTATCCCGGGTACCTGTACACGGATCTCGCCACCATTTACGAGCGGGCGGGGAGGGTGAGGGGGAAGAAGGGATCCATAACCCAGATGCCCATCCTGACCATGCCCGGTGACGACATAACCCACCCCGTCCCCGACCTCTCGGGGTACATCACGGAGGGGCAGATCCTGCTGGACAGGGAGCTCCACCACAAGGGCATCTACCCGCCCATAAACGTCCTCCCCTCCCTCTCGAGGCTGATGAAGGATGGGGTCGGGCCCGGCAAGACCAGGGAGGATCACATGGAGCTCTCCAACCAGCTCTACGCCGCATACGCCGAGGGGAGGGATCTCAGGGCCCTCGTGGCCGTCGTAGGTCAGGAGGCCCTGACGGAGAGGGACAGGAGGTACCTGGAGTTCGCGGAGAGGTTCGAGAGGGAGTTCGTCAACCAGGGGCTCTACGAGAACAGGGAGCTGGAGCAAACCCTCGCCCTGGGCTGGAAGCTCCTGCGCTTGCTCCCCGAGAGCGAGCTGAAGAGGGTGAGGCCCGAGCTCATCCGGAAGTACCTGAAGGGGGAAACGGCTCAGAACTCAACATCCTCATCATCCGGGTCAGGCTAGCCTTTACTTCATCGCCTCAAAGACTGGGAGACAGCCTTTTTAGCAGTTTCCAGAATCGAAGACATTTGTATGCACATGTGTGATATACCGAAGGTGACGGAACATTCCTTTAAACTGGGGAAGGTGGCAAAATTTTTTTTTTCGGTGCACATCCGCTCAGGAATTGTTAGTAATCCTCGATGTCGTCTTCAATCCCGACGGAGCTGGAGAACGAGGTCACGCTGATGGCCATGGGGCCCTTAGGGTTGGAGTGAAAACCAAATGAGGGACTACCCACTTATGGACACCAGCTAGAGTTGGGGACCCCGTGCACTCCTGTCCTCCACTCTACTGCTGGAGAGTTACCGTAACGGCTGGCAACTTCGCGAGAAATATTTCAGACGATTTGAACGCCGTGGTCCCGAGCGGGCAAGAGGCGCCCGTCCCTATGTGGACAGCATCAGTGGGCCTTCGTCTGCCAGAAGCCGGACTACGGATAGTCACTACACGATTCTTCCTACTGAAATGCCTCCTAGGCATACTCACCGATGACATCCACGTAATCGCTCCTGAGCGCCATCGTCACGATGTTTCCTCCCGAGCCGGTGATCCATCCCGTGGCCGTCGCCGGTAGGTTCCCCCAGGCGTCTTGGCCTCTGCGAGGAGGCTGGGGGTATCCTTCTTCTGCCCGTCCCAGTACTCGTCCACGTACCCGTACTTCCCAAAGACGGTGTAGTACTTCAGCCAGTAGTCGGAGTTCACGGGTAGTCCGCCTCAGCGGAGAGGAAACGGTGGCGGTGAGCGCATCAAGTTTGAGGTAGAGCTTGGGGGTCGTATCCCATCCTTCCCAGCTGAGCTGCACCCACCCCTCCCTCGGCTCCAGTGCCGCACACCTCAATGATGTTTGCATGTCATGCCGTTCAAGCCCACGCTGTAGGTCCCCGAAATCTTGATCGCGGAGGGGTAGTGTCCTCTGGTCACGATCTTGAGCTTCCCCGGTAAATGCCCAGTCCGCGACTCCCATCTGCTCACCGTTTGGCTCCTGTGCACGGCTACCCAGACGGGTCTCCGTGCTGTCGTGCCAGATGTCGTTCACGTGTTCTGAAAGACCTCCCCATCAGCGTGAAGTGAGCAATAAAGCCGAGCAGGCTGAAGGATGCCGGGCATGACGGCGAACCAGGAGCCCGCGGCTCCCATTCTTTCTTTTCGAAGTCAGGTTCAAAGAGCAACGCATGATTAGCTTTACTTACAGCCTACTCTCTCCACTTTTAGGGGGGTAAGTTTCAACCTCTGGTGGTGACGGCCTCGCTGCAGGTCAGGGCATACGCAATAAGGCACACGAGCTAAGAGGGAAGCTGAAGGAGGGCTGGCTCATCCTCAAGGACGACTCGCTCATCCTGACCTTCAGGGAGGTCCGCGCCCAAGGACCGTCAGCGGCTAGCATGGGACTCGAAGGAGGCATCCCTCGACGCCTTCGACCCGGCGAACTGGTCGCAGCTACGAGCCATGCTACAAGGCACGCGTCGGCGAGCCCCTCGACCCGCACGACTCCACCAGGTGGGGAACTCAACGAAGCCCCGAAAGGAGCGGTCTTCGAGTGCGGGGTGTGCGGGCTGGGATTGACAGGCAGCTGAACGCAGCAGTAACCTTTACCTTCAGATGGAGGGACTCCCCCACGACCCGGAGTGGTTCGATAGGGTCGTGGGGTTCGTCCTGACAGGGGAGGAGCGTGAGGAGGTCCCTGTGAACCCTCGAGGGGGCCGAGCGCGATGATTCCCGAGAAAAACGGTACGTTTGTTACCGTTTTTAAGAACCGATTTATGCCTTTGGTTCGTTGCCATAAAAAATAAATCTTCCCGCGTCCGTGCTAAGATGCCCAGGTTCAGAGGGGGGGTTCACCCGCCGGAGAGCAAGCTCACCGCCCACCTCGCGATAAAGCCCGCTCCGCTCCCTAAGCGTGTCGTCATACCCCTCAGGCAGCACATAGGCGCGCCCTGCGAGCCCACCGTGAGGGTTGGGGAGAGGGTCAAGACGGGGCAGAAAATCGGGGACAGCAGCGCGAAGGTGTCTTCCCCCGTGCACTCCTCCATAACCGGTACGGTTAGCTCGATCTCCCCCGCCCTTAGCCCAGCCGGGGTGACGGTGAACTGCATCACCATCGAGGGGGATGGCACCGACAAGCACGTGAGGCTGCCTCGCCTCAGCCCGGATGCCCCCAGGGAGCTGCTACTGGAGAGGATTAGGGAGGCAGGGATAGTGGGCATGGGGGGTGCGGGATTCCCCACGCACGTGAAGCTGAATCCCCCCAAGCCCGTGGACACCCTGATAGTGAACGGGGTAGAGTGCGAGCCCTTCATCACCTGCGATCACAGGCTGATGGTCGAGCACTGCGAGCACATCCTGGAAGGGGCGAAGATAGTCGCCAGGATCCTGGGGGTGGAGAGGGTGATCATCGCCATCGAGGACAACAAGCCGGATGCCATCGAGCGGATGAGGAGGGAGGCCGAGGGATTCGCCCGGGTCGTTCCCCTGAAGACGAGGTACCCGAGGGGTGACGAGAGGCACCTGATAAAATCCCTGCTCGGGAAGGAGGTGCCGGCCGGGGGCCTGCCCTTCGATGTCGGGGTGGTCGTGCAGAACGTTGCCACCCTGAAGGCGATCAGGGATGCAGTGCTGGAGGGGAAGCCCCTGATCGAAAGGGTCGTGACCGTAACGGGGGATGTGAGCGAGCCGGGAAACTTCCTCGTCAGGATAGGGACTCCCATCTCGGAACTCCTGAAGCTCTGCGGGGGAGGAGAGCCCGCCAAGCTCATAGCCGGCGGGCCCATGATGGGGGTTGCCCTCCCAGCCGATGCCCCCATCGTGAAGACCACAGGGAACGTGCTCGTCATGCGGGAGGTCAGGGAAGAGGAGGAGCGCCCATGCATAAGGTGCGGCAGGTGCGTGGATGTGTGCCCTATGGGCCTAATGCCCACCCTCCTCGCCAAGTTGGTTAGGGCCTCAAAGTGGGAGGAGTGCCTGAAGAACGACATCCTGAGCTGCGACGAGTGCGGGTGCTGTGCCTACATCTGCCCCTCCAGGCTGCCGCTCGTCCAGCTCATGCGGACGGGAAAAGCAAAAGCCATGGCACTGTTGAAAAGATGAAACGACTTATCGTCTCCCCCCCGCCCCACATCCGTGCCCGTCTCTCCTCCGACATCATCATGCTCTCCGTTATCCTGGCCCTCCTCCCCGCTACGGGCTGGGGGGTTTACGTTTTCGGGCTACATGCGCTGGAGGTCATCCTAGTCTCTATAGCATTCGCCCTCCTCTCCGAGGTTTTGGGATGCAAGCTGGCTGGTATCAGGCCCGACATATCCGCCGCCCTCACGGGGCTCCTGCTCGCCCTCTGCCTCCCTCCCTCCGTTCCCCTCTGGCTCCCAGCCGTCGGATCTACCTTCGCTATTTTAGCCGGGAAGATCGCCTTCGGGGGGACGGGAAAAAACCTCTTCAACCCGGCCTTGGTGGGGAGGGCCTTCCTGGCCCTTTCTTGGCCCGCCCTCGTGGCTCCGGCTGCCTGGCCTGCCCCCCTGCAGACGACCTCCTCCGCAACTCCTCTCAACGTGTGGTGGCACGAGGGTGTGCAAGCTTGGCCGGTCTGGGACATGTTCTGGGGGTACAGGCCGGGCTGCATAGGTGAGATATCCCCTTTTCTCCTGCTGGTAGGAGCTCTTCCTCTCATCTGCCTCAAGATCATCGACTGGAGGATCCCCCTGTCCTACCTAGGCACCGTGGGGTTGCTCGCCCTCGCCTTGGATGAGCCCGTTATTTTCCACCTGCTCGCCGGGGGCCTGTTTCTAGGAGCTTTCTTCATGGCGACGGACTACGTCACTTCCCCCGTTACCCCAAGAGGGAAGCTCGTCTTCGGGGCGGGATGCGGAGTATTGACAATGATCATACGTAAGTTCGGGTCCCTGCCCGAGGGTGTGTGCTACTCAATCCTCGTGATGAATGCTTTCGTCCCGCTGATCGAAAGAGTTACCAAACCCAGGGTCTACGGTAAGGCTTAACCTGTTAAGGCTGCCAGCAGGCGCCTGGTGGTCTCCCTCACCTCCCTCTCCTCAATGGGCACGTAGGGCAAATCCGCCTCTCCTGCCACAACAGAGGCGAGGTGCCTTATGGCTTGGGAGGCGGGGCTGCTGGGCTCATAAACGACCGCCGGCACCCCCTCCATCTCCGCCTCCCTCACTTTCGGGTCCTCCGGGATCTCGGCTAGGATAGGTATGCCCTTCACCGCCCTGTCCATGAAAGCCTGAACCTCGCTCCTGTCTAGGTACTCTCCGCCGACACGGTTGAGTACAAGCCCCCTTGGCCAGGTTCTGAGGAGGTTAGCCAGCCTCACAGTCTTGTAGCAATCCACCAAGCTTGGGTAGGAGGGTAGGCTCACGGCTATCGTCTCCCTAGAAGCAGCCAAGGAGAAGATGGTCGCCTCCTGGATGCCTGCAGGTGCGTCTATGAGGAGGATTTCAGTCCTGCTGAGCAGCTCTCTCACCACCTCCTCTACTCTCTCCCTCCTTACCTTTCCGAGCATCTCCTGGACGTCCTCAAACCTGAAGCCCGTGGGGAGGACCTTGACCCCGTAGTTCTCGTAGAGGGCCTGTCCTATCTCCGCCTCCCCTTTGAGCACATCAAAGAGGGTCACATCGCACTTGCGGAGCCCCATGACGATAGAGAGGTTCGCCATCGCCAGGTCCGCATCCATGATGACCACCTTCCTGCCCAGGGAGGCCAAAGAGACGCCCAGGTTGGCAGTCAGGGTGGTCTTTCCCGTCCCGCCCTTTCCCGAGCAAACTGAGATCGATCGGGGATGAGGCTTAGGCATTAATCACCACCCAGCTCCGGCTTGCCCGACACGACTGAAGCACAACCTCTATAGGTGTGTGAATTCGGGCCCTTCCGGCCCTACTGAGTTTTTTTTGCATCCCAACTACGACCTTCTGCCATAAATCGGGAGAATTGAGGCAGACGGTTAAAAGCTGAGCTTTTACGTGATTTAAAAAGGACAACCCAAATATAAATGACGGGGATTCTGAAAGAGCTCGGCTTGACCGAGGTGTTGGAGACTCTTTTCACCCATCTCTCATCCATCCCGAAGGCCATGGAGCTGAACGATCCTGAATTTGAACAGGCCTTCCAAAAATTCCTTTCGGATCCTAGGGTGAAGGAGGCCTTTGGGATTTTGAGAAGCATCAACCTAGAGCTGGTGGAGTGGCTCGATATCATACCTGCAGTTGCAGGCATGTCCTCTCCCTTTCTGACGGACATGTTCCAGAACGAGCGCACACGCGAGTACCTCTGCAACATCCTGCTGAGCTCTGCCAGGGTGCTGAGAGAGGCGCTAGCAATAGCGGTGGCGAAAAGATGAAGAAGAAATTAAACGTGCTCCTCTTGGGCTGGAACGGTGTGGACAACACAGGCTCAGAAGCGAAGCTCCTCGTCACCATCAACGACGTCAAAAAGGTGCTGGGGGATAGACTGGGAAAGCTCTACGTGCTTGTGGTCGGACCTTCGGATGAGCGCAGGTACATCAAGGACCCGGACGTCGAGATAATTTCCTTCTATCCGCTTTTCGAGGGAGGGCTGGAGAACTTTTACAGGCTCATATGGGGGGACATTTACGACATCGTGCTCCTATGCGAGGGCTCCACTTTCCTTGATACATACCACGACGGCTTTCTCTGGCTCTTCTTGCTGGCAGCTAGGCTCCAGCACCTGAGGGGGAGGCACACCATCTCCTACTCCAACGATTGCAGCCCGATGAAGTTCTACAACGCCCCCGCTGCGGCCAGAACCTTGAACAGGTGCATAGACCTGATCATGGTCAGGAACCCCGACGCGAAGAAGCGCATGCTCCAGTACGGGGTCAAAAAGGAAGTGCACGTGACGGCAGACGGTGCCTACCTCTACCCGACTCCTTCTCCAGAGTACAGGAGGAGCCTGATGGAGAGGCTGGGGCTGGGGAAGAAACCCATGATCGCCGTCGCTCCCAAAGAGTTCTGGGGCCTCCTCCCAATCACCCCAAAGCTCTACCCAAGGGAGGGATACCCGAAGGTGGATGCCATGTGGAGGAAGGAATATGGCTATGCGCCCATGCTCTGCTCGAAACACTACCTGCCCGACTACTGGCTAGCAGTGGACACGAGGAGGAGGGAGCTGAGCGAGCGGTTCAAGCGGGATATGGCCAAGTTTTGCGATTACCTAGTTGAGGAGTTCGATGCGAATGTGCTACTGATCGGCATGGCCGCCTTCGAGGGAGACTGCCAGAATGCGAAGGAGATAACGGAGCGCATGAAACACAAGGATGAGGCCAGGTGGATACCGAGTTTCAAGTTCAACGTGGACGACATAAAAAGCCTGCTCGTCGAATCCCGCTTCCTCATCACAACGAGGTACCACGCCTCCGTTCTTTCATCCTCCGCTGGTGTCCCGATGATCGCCATCTCCTCGGATACGAGGCTGGAGGCTGTCTTCAGAGAACTCCGCCTCATGGACTTCTACATACCCGTGAGCGTCAAGCCGCCCAAGATGCCTGAGGATTTATACAGTGAGCTCGTGAAACGGATGGAGAAGCTCGTCAAGAAGGAGAAAGAGATAAGGGAGAGAATAAAGAAGCACGACAAGATCTTCGTGCAGAGGGCTCTGCAGAACCGAGAGCTCTTCAGGAGATGGGTGAGGGAGCATTTCGGTGATTAAATGGGAGCGCTGAGGAACCTCCTGAGCCTGCTCACGCTGCCTTTCTCTCTGAGCAAAGTGATCTTCAGGCTGGACAAGCGCCTCCTGCGCAGGTACCTTTCCTCCCTTGATCCGCGTTTGATAATGAGCCTCATCAAGCTCTTGGAGAAGCTGGGGCCCGACCTAACAGCCAAATTCATAAACAATTTCCTCCTTTTCGCCGCCAGCTTTCAGGAGAAGATGAGTCAGTTCCTGAAGCCGGAGACAATAGAGGGGATAGAGCTGAGCGAGGATTTCAAGAGGAGTTTAGAGGGGTTCACGGTCGTGCACCCCGAGATCCTGCAATCGGTGGGCTCCTTCCTCGGGCTGATAGCAGGGAGAACTCTGCAGCGCATGCTCGAAAGCCAGGAGCTGAGGAGGGAGCTCGGGAAGCTCATTAAAAACCTCGGCTTGTTCCTAGAGGAGACCTACCGCGTCCCTCGGTAGTCCCAAAATTCTTTTCCGTTGTTCTAGGTTCTCCCAAAACTGAGCGGCAAAATTCTCACCTCAAGAACAGGTTCAGCAGGACGAAGAAGATAGCCAAGGATATGCCCACCGCTAACATGAGTTTGGCTATCCCCTCACTCGTGCCGAAGGCAATAGGGAAGGGTCCTATCAAAATAACCCCTCCTCCCTCAGCCCTCTCGGCACCCTTCACGGCCCCAAAGAGGAGCAAGAGGAAGCCAGCCAAAATCAGGATCATGCCTGCCCCGATAGCCCAGAGTTCCATCAAAATACATCACTCTAAGGATTATTGTGAGGCTGACGGTCTACGGAGGTGCAGGGGAGGTAGGAGGCAACCAGATCCTCCTGCAAGAGAAGAGCACGAGCCTGATGCTGGATTTCGGGAGGAACTTCAACAGGGAGTCCAAGTACTTCACGGATCCCTTCCTCCAAGCTAGGGAGCTGGAGGACCTGCGCACGCTTGAGCTGCTGCCCCCTCTCGACTATCTTTACAAGAAAGAGGGAGAGTCACCTGTATCCGCCATCCTCCTCAGCCATGCGCACTTGGATCACATGGACTACATCAGGTACATCAGGAATCCGCACGTGAGGGTCTGGGCCGGAGAGGGGACCTGGAGAATCATATGCGCTAGGGAGATAATCAGGCCCAGGAGAAGGGAGTACAGGCTGGCGGAGGCGCCGGGGAGGGAGCACGAAAGGGAGGAGAAGGGGAGGCTGGATGGGATCCCCATTTACGTGAATTTCGGAAAGTTCAGAACAGGAGACGAATTTCAAGTTGGAGAGTTCAACGTCTGCCCCGTGCACGTGGACCACTCCGTCCCCGGATCCTACGGGTACATTATAGAGGGAAAAAACAAGCGCATCGCGTACACGGGGGACCTCAGGTTCCACGGCTTCAGGCCCGAGCTCTCGGAGGACTTCGTGAGGGAGGCAGAGGAGGTTGACCTGCTCATCATGGAGGGGACGAACGTCCTAGAGAACAAGCCCAGCTCGGAAAAAGAGGTTGAGGGAAAGGTCAGGCAAGTCGTGGAGAGGACGAAGGGGCTGGTGGCTGCCAGCTTCTCTTGCGTGGATGTGGACAGGATGAGAACATTTTACAAGGTGGCGAGGGATGCGGGGAGGAAGTTTGTCATCTCCATGAAGCAGGCGCAGCTCCTAGATCTCATAAGGCCGGAAATAGAGAGAGGACGCCTGGAGTTCCCCTGGCTGGAGGACAGGAACTTCCTTATCTACTGCAGGGAGAAGGAGAGGTACATGGGGTGGGAGCAGGAGCTGATGGACAGGTACCAGTCCAAGATTGTCAGCGCGGAGCAGGTCTCCGAAAAGCAGAAGGAGGTACTGCTGTACGCCACTTACTACGACATGTTCGAACTCCTGGAGATAAAGCCCATGCCGGACTCCGTTTTCATTTACTCGGAAAGCGAGCCCTGGAACGAGGAAGGGGAAATAGAGTTCCAGAAGCTGGGGAACTGGCTGGAGCTGCTGGGCATGCCCCTGGTACAGGTGCACGCCTCGGGCCACGCGAGCGTGTTCGAGCTGAAGAGGCTGGTGCAGGAGCTCAAACCCGAGAAGGTGGTGATCGTGCACTCAGACAGGCCCGAGCTCTTCAAGCGCTTCGTGGGGGACGAGGCGAGGGTGGTGGCCCCGCAATGGGGGAAGGAGATCGACTTCTAAGTGTCTATAAGAGTTCTACAAAACTATCACCCAATTGAGAGTTAACTGTCTGTTACCATAGTAACAGACAGCAAGAAACACAGACGTATCTGTAGATTGGGCCCCATGGGCCTGAAGATAGCTGTCCTGAGGAAGAGCAAACATCTTGGTGAATAAATTGGTGAATAAATCTGAAATACTAGCGAACCGATTTCGGGGACATGCCTGAAGGCTGTGAGTTGAGAAAGAAGGTTCAGGAGATGTGGGATTAAGAGTGAGCCTTTTTGGTTCAGGGGCGAGAGAAAGAGGTTTAGTTCCGTCTGATTGCGTGGTTTTAAACCGATGACAAGAATCTATTTCTTCACTCCGAGCCCTCCGACGTTCTGTCTGTTACCATAGTAACAGAAAGCACCCGAAATAAAGTAGACAAGAAGTAAATTATGCGCCCCGCCGCCCTCCTCCTCTGCCTAGCCCTAGTTAGCTCGTGCTCCGCCGGGTACCGATGGGAGCATGCCTCCTACGTCGTGCGGTTTTGTACCTTCCTCTCCGGAGTGGTGGCGGATGAACAAACCGGCTCGCCCGTGGAGGCCCAGTTGGAGCTGGAGCTCAGGGCAGAGAACGGGGAGACCGAGAAGGTGCAGGCCGTGGCCTCGGGAGGGTGGTTCGAGTTCCTGCTCCCTCTCGAGAACTTCTCCTATAGGCTCTCGGCCTGGGCACCGGGCTACCAGGCGAAGAGCGTGGAGGGAAGGCTTCACGCCGGGGAGCAGGAATGGGTGGAAGTAAAGCTACGCTATGACCCCTTCGACCTTAGCCTGGGTGAGGAGAGTGTCCAATTTTGGAGGAGGTGGGAGCCGGCTGAGCTGCTGGTGGAGAGCTGGGAGGAGCTCAGCTGGCGGACGGAGAGGGAAGTGCTACCCGAGGAGGTGGATCAGTTCACCGAGGAGGTGGCCAAGTATTGGATCGGGTGGAGATACAAGAAGGATGTGGCCGAGTACAGGTATACTTACCTGACCAGAGAGTTCCATTGGTTCCCCTATCCAAGCTGGGGCGTGTGGAGACCCAGGCTCAGGGGGAAGGTGCACATGCCTGAGTGGAAAGGGGAGGAGTTCTTGATTGGGGGAGGATGGTCAGAGGACTGGAAGCTCGTGTACGAGTGGACGGGGAAGAAGGGGACCTACTTCGCACCTGGGGAGGAGAACGCTAGGGTCCTGAGCTGGGACGGACGGTCCCCAACCATGCTGATGGAGGGCAACAGAGAAGTGAACTGGCTCTTGGACTTCCCGAAGAGCAAATACGAGGGCTACCCGTACGTCGGAGGGAGGATAGAGAACTGGTCACCGGCCTTCGCCTATGTGGGAGGGCTGAGGGTCGTCCCCTGCGAGTGGAGAGCGGAGGTCCACGAGAGGGTGGTTCAGTGGGCAGAGACCGAGGAGGAGATGACTCTCCAAGTGGATGAGGAAGATTACGAGTCCGCCGGGCTTGGGGATGAGCTGCAGGTGGAGGGGGAGGTCTATCGGATCGTCGGGAAGTCCAGGTTCGGGCTCCAGCAGGTTAGTCTGGATCCCCAGGAGTTCTCCTTCAAGCCACCGCACGTGAAGGGGGACAGGGAGCTCATGGCCAAGCCGGACAGGCCCGTGAACCTGCATGCCTCGGCTAGCCTTTACAGGGAGGGCAGAAAACTCTGCCTCCGCGTCTGGTTCGAGGTGAGCGAGCCCAGGCCCGATCACACGTGTTTCAAGGGGGGCAGGGAGTGGGTGCTTTACGAGGCGGGAGGATGGCTGGTGGACTCCTTCAGGGGGGAGGGGGAGCCCAACTATGTCGGGCTCGTGCTCTGGTCCGTGCAGTTCCAGGACAGGGGTGAACACGAATGGAGGGAGTTCCAGGAGGGTCCCATAAGAATAAAGGTTTGGGGGGACTCGGTTGGAGAGGACGCCCCGGAGATCCGCATCAGCCTCCGGCCCCTCAGCCTCCTGCTCAAGAAGGAAGTGCCTGCCTTCTCCCTCCGCCTGCGCAGGCTCCAGCCCTCCTCCACCTGGGTGAGTAAGGGGGAGCGGACTCTCAGGGAGGAGCCAAGGGACACTGGGGATGTAAAATACACGAACATCAGGGTGACCAAGTATGCCCTCCAGAGGCCCTACGTAAAGGAGCTGGGGAGGTTCCAGAGGGTTTACAAGCATGCCCCCTGGCCCAGAAAGGAGGTGCTGGTCAGGGTGACTCCGAAAAACGGCTACCAAGGATCAGTCAGGCTAAGGCTACAGTTCACGGGTCCCTTCCTCACCGAGCTCGAGGAGAACCTGCTCCCCCTGCCAAGTTCCTCCGCGCTGAGCTTGGAGCCCGTGGGAGAAGGGGAGGGGAGCGTGGAGGTACTGGCGATGGATGAGGGAGGGAGGCTCGTGGAGAGTGCACGCCTGAGGCTGGCTGCGAGCTGCCTCCCCTACCCTGGAGACTCACAGGTCGTGGAGAGAGTGGTGAGGGAGGGCCCAAGCCTGTCCAGTTTCGAGCAACTGCCGGATCTGCCCCAGGAGGAGCCCTTCAGCACGATAGAGAACGTGCAGGTGAGCCGCATCTTCATGGGGCTGATCGAGAGCCTGAGTGGGTACGTGGTGGTCCCCGGAGGCGTGGGACAGCACGGGGAGGTGCTGGAACCCAAAAAAGTGCGCTGGCGCATAGGTGGGCTCAGGCTAACGCCCAACCAGCTGCGCGACCTCCTGCTCAGGCCCATCCTGTTTTCCGACTTCCTCAGGCTCTGGACGAAAAAGGCGGAGGAGGCCTGCCACCAGCTGGCGAAGGAGGGGATCCGAAGACAGTCCTCGCACCTAGAACAACCCACCGGAAGAGACTAAGGCATTTTCAGTTCCGTAGACACCCAATTTTTTCAGCGGGTACATAATGACCGCGACTACTGGTTCAGAGTTATCATACACCCTGTACCAGGCCTCAATGAAGTTTTCCTGCCCTTCTTGGCGGAGGTATGTTTCCACAGTAATGTTGTAGGTCAGCTCTGGTCTCGTGGTTTCCAAAGTGCCCACTCCGGAAAAAGCTTGAAATCCCATGACACAGTTTTCGGGTCGTTTGGAATGCGATCCTCGTAGCGTTACGAGATCTAGGTCCTTCTTCGAGAACTTCGTCTGCGTGAACATTACGAAGGCCTCGCCGGGGTAGAGCTTGTCGATGTAGTAGAGGTCATAGTCCCCGTTGGTGTTCCAGAAGACGTCCAAAATCTTCACGGGCCCCTTCCTCGGCTCCCTGTACCCGTGCTCCCGGAGGATCCAGCCGAAGGGCGCGTACAGGACCCTCTCGACCTGCAGGTGGAAGTTGTTCTCCTCGTCCACCCAGTAGAGGGACCAGGTGCCCGAGACTTCCAGGGGCCTGACACCCGTTGGTGTCCTGGGCAGGGGGAACTCTATGACCACGTTCTCTATGGGCAGGTCAGGGTCCTGCACGCATCCC
>Ga0190319_1000028_pt1 | contig 23359 bp, 25 predicted proteins | sample 48701145_MG_FD_165040 | JGI IMG/M metagenome (GOLD analysis project Ga0190319, IMG submission 165040) | Hydrothermal vent sediment bacterial communities from Southern Trench, Guaymas Basin, Mexico - 4870-11-4-5_MG | ecosystem: Environmental > Aquatic > Marine > Hydrothermal vents > Sediment ...
CCTGAATATGTCATAAACATCTTAAGCGGGATGTTTGGGGGGACGAGGTTTGTAGCTCTCAGCATGGACTTCGCGAACTTCAAGAAGCTAGATCTCGTGATCTTGAATAAATGGAATATCATATTAACCGTGGCCATAGTAGCCTTTGGACTCCTCTGCATCCTCCCAACGCCGAGTGGAGTAAGACTCCATAATGCTCCGGTAAGGGTTGGAATTCCTGAAAGCGCCGACTCGGCATTCATCCCGGGTAGTAGCGGGAGCGTGTCCCAGTTCCTCAAACACTATAACGTCAATTACGTGGTTCTCTCATTCTCCCCCGACTTCGTGAACACATATCAAGATTACGAGCCTGAAAGGGATGTTACTAGATATATGAGGTTTAAGACGGCTGCGGGGAGGTGGAGGTACAGGGATGTGAAGTGGCTTATAGACGAGCTACACTCTAGAGGGGTTAAGGTCTTGCTCGGAATATACTTGAGGAAGGAGAAGATCAAGTATCACTATGGGGTTCACGGATTCGCCGTGGACTGGGTTAAGGATCATCCAGAGATCCTTGGGCCTCGAGACGTATTATTATTCAACTCAACCGTGAACATTAATGGAAGGCATATCCTATACGCCGACTACTTCTCAACGAAGACGAAGCTAATCATGAGTGATTTCGGATTCGACGGCGTATATCTCATGGACTGGAATGATTGGAAGATTAAGGGAGACAAAATATCATATATTCTCCCCCTACTCAAAAGACTCAAATCGTCTGGATGCGGTGAGATATTCGTCGAGGGAGTTGATTCAACGAATGATGTGAACTCGACCCTAATTCTCATGAAGAACGCCGACTATGTCGTCTTGAAGACCGCTCCATGGGTCAACAGAATCTACTATGTTAGGACGGATGACGTCTCGATGGACAGCTATCGGCGATATCTATCTCAGGTGCTTGAGAATCTATCGGAGGACAAGAGAGGACATCTACTACATGGAGTATATGTCTTCGACTATGTTGACGGGTGGTTTACCCCAGCATTTGAGCTACAGAGAGAAGTGGATGCATTCTATCGGATAGGCATTAGAGGTGGATACGTGATCTATTATTCGAGCAGATATGTTCCCTATAAGATAACCATTGGCGGATGATCAATCGCATGTGATCCACTCTATTCTGGTCGTCTCGCTCTCATATTTTATCAGCCTCTTCCCGCCCTCCGATCTCACCCTTAACACTCCATTGCACATTCCCATAATGGTTGCCACAACGCTCTTTTCATGAGCCTCTTCATCTAAAAGAAATAAGCCCGTCACATTCATCGCTCTAAGCTTTCCGAACAATATATGCAAGAACCTTGAAACCATCTGAAACGGATTATACAGTAAGAGCGTTGAAACGGAGTCGAATAATAGTCTCACCTTTAACTCCTTCCTCCGCATAGATGATAGTAACTCTCTCAAGGCAACATTATATGACGTTAGGTCTGATGCGCTTGGAATTCTCTTGATATGCTGCTTCTCCTCCAGTGGGAGACCTATTCCCGCTGAGAATAGGTCTATGTAAGCTAATCTGCCCTCATTGAGGAATTTATCAGCATCCGATCCCAGAATCCTCTTAAATTCTTCATGCTCTTGTTCAGCCACCGTATTCGTGCAGCTTACTATACATCCCTCTCCAAGCCTTAATCCCGTTGCAATGAAGTTCCTACAGATGCTTCTCTTTCCACCCATTGGCGGCCCTAAGACTAGGATTATGGCTCCCCTCCTAAATCCGCCGACCCTTTCATCGATCGCTTTGCAGCCCGTCTCTATCATCTCAAATGGCATGATGGTGTTTGGTGAACGATTTGTTGAAGAATTAGAACCTGCCGCAGGTGTCAAGCCCTCACAACACCTTTCCAAATCCAAGGGTTTAACTCAACACCTTCTTGATCCTATCGCTAACCTTGCGGATCTCATGGAGAATTAATCCAAGAGTCGCTTCCCTTGGCGCCATCGCAACCAGGATCGCATTCTCTCCCGCGCCAACGGCGACGATCTTAGACCTACTACCTTCGACAATCACCCTCTCAGCCGCTCCAGCCTTTAGCTCGGAGAAGGCGGTCTCAGCCGCTCCAACCATGGTCGCGGTCATGGCCGCGAATGCCTCAGCGTCAACGTCTTCGGGTAGGGCGCTGGAGATCAGGATTCCATCTCTTGTCACGAGCGCCGACGCTAATGCTCCGGAATTTCTATTGAATTCCATTAGAAGGCTTCTGAGGATTTCACGGGTTGTCGACATCGCTCTCGCTCACCCCCTTAAAGACGAGTTTTAACAACTCCTCAATCCCCTCAATTATATTAACTTTCTTGGTCGCAATGGTTCCGATCACCGGAACATCTTTCGGAAGCTTCATCAACTCCCTAACCTTCTCGGGCGGCAGCGCTCCAGGTAGATCTTGTTTATTCGCGAAGACGACTAGGGGTAGCCCATAGACCCTGGCCTTATGAAGCATCTCAATGGCCCTCGGAAAGCTCGATGGATCCGTGCTATCCACCACCAAGATCACTCCCAAGGTTTCTCCTCCAAGTTGTTCGAGGATTGGGTCGAATCTCTGTTGACCTATCGTTCCAAAGAGATCTGCTTGGAATCCCTTATGCTCAAAATGGCCGAAGTCTAGGGCCACGGTAGTCTCACCTCGCTGAACGCTGACGGCTCTCGTCGATAGGGCGTGAACCACGGTGGTCTTCCCGGCATGATATGGCCCTGTTACCAAAATCTTTGGAATATAGATCTTCATCCCACCTGGTTTCACATATCTAAATGGTATCGATACAGGCTTGATGGGCTTCCCCCCAACCTTCTCTATCGTGAAGAAGTCGCTTAATATTACTCCCTTCTCGATCGGGCTTAAGCTTATTATGTTGTCAACCCTATCCCTCAACCTACGCTTAATTCCCTCTTCGAAATCCCACTCAACAAAGATGTATAGCATGTGTGAGTCATTTAGAATGGCTATCTTCCTCCACTCCTCGAACTTCTCAACGACGATCTCCCCAAAGTGGTCTAACATCGTTGAGAGCGAGTCTATGATTATCAACGAGTTCTTTCCAACATCATTAACGGCCTTCAGTAGAGCCCCATCAACCTCCTCAAGATTATATGGATTTAACACAGCGTATCTCTCCTCGCTCTTAATCCCCATAAAACCCGTGTAGGCATCTACGAAGACGAGCGCATTCTCCTCCTTAAACTTGGTTAGATCCCACCCATATCTCTTCACATCCTCCATTATTATATCCGGTCTCTTATTATTCGTCAAGTAAATTACGGGGTATCCCGCGTCCAGCCACCTATATGCTACTTGGTAGGCGAGGGGTGTTGCCTCGGTGAACGGCTTAGAGGTTATCAGAGTGGTTGCCCCGGTTTCAAGGCCTCCTCTAAGCATGTCATCGAGCAGCATCACACCGGTTTTGAGCTTCATGAGCATCCCTCTCTCGCCTACAGGGATATGACTATCCCTAAACCTCTCTTGATGACATAGCTATAAATGTTCATGCTGTGGTTGACGCCTCTCATTTTCCTTATATAAATCTCTCGCTTGAAGCCCGTCTCCCCTCTCCTAAAGCTCAAGACTATCACTCCGGACGCTAGGAACTCCTCTATCCCATATCTGCTCAGCTGATTCGTTCCCGTGGGTATCTCGGAGGTGGCGATAGTCGTTATACCCATATCGTCTAAGGCGTGGATCAAGCTCCTGATATATCCCCTGACGGCCGTTTGAGCGGCGGCTGAATCTCCTCCACCCTCAAGGACTAGCGGGGCTATGGGGTCTATTGCGAGCCTCTTAGCATCTATCTGAGAGATCAGGGCCTTTATCTCATCGACGATCTTCTGATGCGGTATCCTCCCAACCCCGGAGAAGTATGGGGTTATCTCCGCCATCAAGACCTTCCCATCCTCGATAAGCTTCCTGAAATCCCATCCCAACGACTCCGCATCCTCAACCACGTGTTCAGGCTTCTCATCGATCGTAAGAAATACTCCAGGCTCGCCATGCTGGGCTCCATAGTAGATGAATTGGAGGGCGAAGGTCGTCTTACCGGCCCCAGCCTCGCCGCACACTAGATATGTTCTCCCAGCCAGGAAACCTCCCTCAATGAGTTCATCAAGACCTGGAATACCACTTTTAACCCTTCTCACGAATACTTTCTCTCAATTGTTAATCTTAAATATTTGCCAACGCATTCGGCTTTGGAATGAGTTCGTGGGCGAGTAAGATAAGCGGTGAGAGCAAGTGGTTTAAGGCGAGCCAATTGGAGAAGCAGGGGAAGCTTGAAGAAGCCATGAACCTCTACCTAGAGGAGGCGAGGGAGCAGGAGGCTAAGAGCCTAGCGCTCTCAGCTCTAAGCATGCTCTCAGCCGCTAAATGCGCCGCCAAGCTCGGCAAGGAAAACGCCTCTGAATACTTTAAGGAGGCTGGAAGAAGATATGAGAGATATGGGGACTCGATAATTAGCATCTCCCCAAACTCCTCTGCCTGGGCATATAAGATGGCCTCGAGATGCTATAATTGGGCGGGAGATCAGGAGGCCGCTGACAGCGTATTAAAGAAGGCGGAGTCGCTCTTAGAAAAAGTTGGTGAGAAGGCTGAGAGATATTTCCCACTCTTCAAGCAATATAGGCCGAAGAAGGATGAAAGATGAGGATCGTGATGCTCAATGAGGGAACATATCCATACTATAAGGGAGGAGTTAGCACTTGGACCCACCTCCTTATCTCAAACCTTAAGGAATTTAACTTCATAACCGTGGCCCTGACCACGAAGCCCTTCCCAAAAACCCTCTATCCAACCCCCCCGAATCTGAGATATGTGATGAACATACCTCTTTGGGGAACGGAGCATTTGGGAGAGCATCTAAAAGAGTTCACGATTAGGAGGCTGATCAAGCTCTCTGCATGGACTCATGAAGATGACATAAGAGAGAATTTCACCCCCTATTTCAGAACATTCTTGAGAGAGGCTAAGCTGGGTGGAAGAGATCCGGAGGCCATGGGAGAAGCTTTGGTGAAAATGCATAAGTTTCTCTTGAATCACAGCTTTAGGAAGACCTTTAAGAGCATCCATGTCTGGAGGGCTTTCCTCGAGGAAATAATCGAGGATGAACTTTACTCAAATGCGAGGGTCTCATACATGCTAAAGCTGAGCCATGTGATTAGACATCTCTTCAGAATACTCGCATACGATTACCCAGAGGCAAACCTCTACCATTCATCCGCTTCAGGATTGTGCGGGTTAATAGGCGTCATAAAGAAGTTAGAGAGCGGGATCCCGTATATCGTTACGGAACATGGAGTTTATTTCCGAGAAAGATTGCTGGAGATCTATCCCGAGCTTAATCTTCCCGAAAAGATCTTCTGGCTAAACCTCTTTAGAGCGATTACCCTAGTAAACTATCATTATGCCGATAGAATACTACCTGTCTGCGAGTTTAACATCAGATGGGAGACGGAGTTCGGGATCTCTAGGAAGAAAGTTGAGGTGATTTACAACGGCGTCGATGTCGAGAGGTTTAAGCCCATGGACGTAGACGTTAAGGGAGCTAAGCCTATAGTAGTCATGAGCAGGATCGAGAAGTTGAAGGATATCCTAAACATGGTTGAGGCAATGGAGTATATCTCGAAGGAAGCTCCTGAGACTAAATGCGAGATCTACGGCCCAATAGTGGATGAAGAATACTTCAATGCATGTCTTAAGAGAGCTTACGAGCTAAACGTCTTGGATAAGATCCTGTTCATGGGGCCGACGGATAATCCTGAGATCGCCTATAATAGAGCTGAGGTGGTCGTCCAGCCAAGCCTATCGGAGGGATTCCCATTCACGGTCATCGAAGCCATGTCATGCGGCAAGCCGGTCGTCGCCACAAATGTTGGAGGGGTTAAGGAAGCTATAGGAGATGCTGGATTGGTGGTTCCGCCTAGATCTCCGAGAGACTTAGCGGACGCTATTCTAAGATTGCATTTAGATGAAGGTCTCAGGAAAAGGATGGGTGATAGGGCTAGGGAGAGAGCCTTAAAGCTATTTAGTCAAAGACGGTTCATCGAGGAATATAGGAGACTCTACCTAGAGATAGTCTCGGAATACGGGCTCGGTGAACATACATGACCGTCGATCGAGACCTAGACGCACTCGCCAGAGCCGTCCTAGAAGTCGACGAAAAAGTCAAGGATTATCTAGAGGCTGCGGCCATCCTTGAGGCCATCGGAGTAACTCCGCGAGTGGCGAGGGAACTCGGCTACTCAGATATATTTGAACTGGCTAAGGAGGTTATGAAGATCGTAGACTACTATAGATTGACGGTTGGAGAGATCTTCGCCGAGGAGAGGCCGACGAGGCTTCAGAGGATGATGGATGCTATAAAGCTCTTCATCTCAGGAGCCTTCTTCAGCGCTCCATGGCTTCTCATAACGATCTCATACATGCTATTTGGAATATCCTTGCTTCCAGTATATGAAGAACCGTTGAGGGCGACCGCCATAGACATAGCACTCATCCTGAGCATGATCATAACCTCAATCCTCCCACCGATATTCATGCGAAAACTACAATTCCACTTCTATCAAGAAGATTATGCGACTTCACAGAAGATCCTCATGCTCTACTATGTCACCGGCGTCCTCACGATCTCCGGGTCAAGCGTCATAATTTGGCTCATATTTAGGCTTCTCCCATATCCAGATTGGTGGACGATTTACACGCTCATCTATTACATTCCATTCTCGTTCTTCTGGCTCTCAGTAGCCCCCCTATACTCTTTCAGGAAATACTTCGCCCTAGCATCCTCTTATATCGTATCCCTATCGTTCATCGGGGTTATGTATAGGATCGTCGAGGCCAAGCTAAGCCTACACCTAATACACGTATACGGCATCATGCTCGGAGCATTCTTCGCCATAATGTACTCAACCAGCATGCTCTACATCAGGTATAAGATCCTCGGAGTTACATCGGAGCCCACGATAGGACCTAAGCCATCATTCATAATCTACTCAGGGTTGAGTTATTCGCTGATAGGTGTTCTATACTTCATATTCTTGTTTATGGATAGGATTCTGGTCTGGTCGATGACTAAGACACCATATCCACTACTTGCCAACGTAGATTACGAGAAGATCGCGAACTTAGGCTTACTCGTTCTAGTCATCCCATTCGGCGTCATAAACTATTATCTCACAAAGATCTATGAAGAGATCTTAAAGGAGGGCGATAGATTCACCATAAAGGAGATTGAGAAATACAGGGACAGAATCGCCCAACGCTATCGAGATTCCTGCCTAGCGACCTTTGGATCCGGCATAGGATCATTGATAATACTTTTCTACATCTTCAGGAAATTGGGCTGGATATCGACTAGCTTCCACGTAACGGTCTTCCTCTTCAGCGGGTTAAGCTATGCCCTTATACCATTATTCTTTATCGGATGGCTTCTTGGGACATTCCTCTACAAGCCAGAACTATTCGTTAAGCCCTTAATCCTGAGCCTTTCGATTAACGCGGTATTAGGATTTATCCTGACGAGATGCATCGGAATAGAGTATGCGTCTCTGAGCTTCATGCTGGCTACAATGATGTTGACGGCGGCGAGCTTATGGCAATCATTGAAGATCGTTAAAGAAATTGACTACGCATATTATTCCGCATTTTAGCTAGGGATCCTCCTCCACTTGGGTATCTGCGGATATAGGAGCCCATTCCTCGAAACTCTAGCTGACCCAAGATATAGATGATTAAACTTCCCCACGACATACCTTCCACGATAAGTCTTCTCGGTCTTTATCGGAATGGCCTTCATCCACTTCTCCACCTGCTTCTCATCCAACTCTATGACATTATCCTTGATCTCGTCGTCCAGTAGCTGGCTTCCCTCAACCGATAAAGATATATCGCCATCCGAGATCTTCATCACATACAAGCCTATTTGCTGAACCCCTCTCAATCTCGATGCTAGCTCTATAGTCTCCTTCGTGGCCGCCCTAATCCTCCTCCGCCCACATTTAATCAAGACTAGGTCATTAAAGCAGGCTTTAACCCCATATAGGCTTCTAAGCCTATTCTCTAGGAATCTCCTCTCCCTTGGACTGAGGAGCTTCATGAATCGCCCTCCTTCAAGACTCTCGCCACATAAAATCCTTCAGCCCAATTATCGTAGGGCATTATCCTAATCGTCTTCTCCAGCTCTTCATCTAGTTTCATGCCATCCCACTCAACGATCCCACATCTATATCTTAATGATGGGAGATCGATCTCCTTTAAGACGGCGTTCTCCCTCCTCTCTAGAAGATGTTGAACTACCATCTCATTCTCCTCAACCGTAAGGGTGCATGTAGCATATACAAGCTCCCCACCGGGCTTCAAGCAGTCGAATCCAGCGATTATTAATTGGCGTTGGAGCTTACTCAATCTCTTGGCTAGTTCGAGATTCCACGACCTCGCTATCCCCCAATTCTTACTCACTATCCCCAAGGAGCTGCAAGGGGCGTCGACCAAGACCTTGTCGAAGCATTCGCGGGCGAATCTCGGAAACTTTCTGCCGTCCATCAAGGTTATGATCACGTTTAAAACCCCGAATCTCTGGAGATTCGATGCGAGGGCCTTAACCCTATCGAAGCTTACATCATTTGCGACTAGAACTCCGAGGCTGTCCAAAAATTGAGCTATCTGAGTACTCTTACTTCCTGGAGCCGCGCATAGATCCAATACCTTCTCTCCGGGCTTTGGGTTAAGGACCTCAACCGGAACCATCGAGATCGGGGCTTGAATATAGATTAGCCCCAGCATGTGCTCAACGGTCTTCCCCAAATCGATCGGCTCGTCCTCCACAACATACCCGTAACGCGCCCAAGGAATCTTCTTGAAGGATACGCCCTTCTCCTCAAGCATCTCTAAAACTTCATGCTCATCCATCTTGAGCGTATTCACTCGAAAAGATGTTGGGAGAGGTTTCCGATAAGCTTCGAGTAGTAGATCTAGGTCTAGATCAGGCATCTTGCTTAGATACTCTCTTAAGTTCTCGCTTAACTTGATCTCTCCAAGCACTTTATCAACCGACTTATTCCGAGGGAGTCTAGAATTTAACGATGTAATCGTCGAGACGGCTCCGCCGAGAGTCTGGGTCAATAACTTTTATATCTATTGGGGAACCCCATATTAACATGGCCGAGCATTGGGCCTTTATAGTCCGAGACCACACCTATCAAGGGAAGATTATCTTGGCGAGGGATGTCTTAGCCGATCGAGTTAGAAACAAGTTCTGGTCTCTGAACTCAAGGGCTCGAAACGTTAGAAAACTCAAGGAGGGAGACAAGGTGGTCTTCTATCTCACGAGCTCGGAGGGCAGAGGTTTCATGGGGAGGGGGGGTCTTGGCCGGCGAGGCGCATCCAATGACGATCGAGCAGAGATTCCACATAATTGGATCTCCGTCGATAAACTTCGATTATGCGGTCGAGTTCCGCGAGGCCGAGATGTGGCCAAAGCTCGTCCCACTCGACCTACTGGCAGATAGGATGCCTCTCCTACTCGGAAGAAAGAATCCGGCGAGAGTATTTAGGGGGAGCATCATAAGATTAACCGAGAGAGATTATGAGATAGTCCTGGAGACAGCCGAGAAACTGATGGGAAAACGATAAAGGACGAGTTTAAGGAACTCTTTGGGCCCGCCGGGATTTGAACCCGGGACCTCTGGCTCCGCAGGCCAGCGCCATATCCAAACTAGGCCACGGGCCCTTCATTCGATCCATATTGTTATCGTTATTAGATGTTTTGCTGCATGTAGGTTAAAATCTAGCTTGATTGACGATTTGATGTGCATGAATGGGCTTTAGCCGAGGCCTTGATCTCGACCGTGACTAAGGTCTTAAAGAGTGAGGGATTGGGGAAGATCTTGGAGATTGGGGTTGGGATCGGAGAGCTTCAAGACATCGACCTTGAGATCTTCAAGTTCGCCCTCATGCAGTTAAGACCTGACTACCTTAAGGACGCTGAATTCAAGTTCAAGATCGTTAAGACTAGGCTTAGATGTAGGGTTTGCGGCCATGAATGGTCTCCTAGGAAAGATGAGCTGGATGAAGGTGTTAGGGAGGCAATACACTTCATCCCCGAGATAAGCCACGCATATCTTAAATGTCCGAGATGTGGGAGCATAGACTTCGACATTATCGAGGGAAGGGGGGTTTGGTTAGAATATGTTAGGGGTAAGCGGTGAACGAGATCTTCCAGTAGGGTGGAGGGATGATGTCATGAGTGGTGAGCTTAAGGATGTGAGGTTAAGCGTGATAGATGAGAGGATTAAGGATGTGAAGAATGTGATCGCCGTCTCAAGCGGTAAAGGCGGCGTTGGGAAGAGCCTCGTGGCCTCAGCCCTCTCTCTAGCACTCGCGAGAAGAGGTTATCGGGTCGGCTTATTCGACCTCGACCTCACAAGCCCATCAACCCACATAATCCTAGACGTTGGAGAGAGTCGGCCGATCGAGGATCGAGGCATAGTTCCGCCTAAGATTCATGGAATAAGCTATATGTCCATCACCTATTATTCCGGAGACGAACCAACTCCGCTAAGGGGCGTAGACTTCTCTAATGCCCTAATCGAGTTGATGGCGATAACTAAGTGGGGGGATCTAGACTTCCTGATCGTGGACATGCCTCCGGGTATAAGCGACGCAACCTTAGACATCATTAGACTCATTAAACGCTCAAAGTTCTTGATCGTGACGACTCCATCTAAACTCGCATTTGAAACCGTTAAAAAATTGATCAAGCTCCTCTCAGATCTACGCGTAGAGATCATAGGAATAGTCGAGAACATGAAGATCAAGGAATCAGATTTCATCAAGTCAAATGCCGATAAGCTAGGAATCAAATACCTCGGCGGAATAGAGTTCAATCAAGGTCTAGAGGATGCTTTAGGAGATGTGGAGAAATTTTCCAAGACAGAGTTCTTTAGAGGAGTTTGGAGGATAGCCGGAGAACTTTTAAAAGCATTAGCTTCTGGAGCGCAATAATTCATGATAAAGGTTTAGATGTCTTCTAGCCATCCTCAACCATTGAGTCCTAACAGCATAGCTATAGAGGTGGGCCATATATGCGACGGCGTAATCGTAGTTATTCATCATCCACTTAAGCTTCTTTACGAGTTCAGCCGGCTTCTTAGGGGGAATAGTTACCCTAGGCGCAAACTGATACAACTCTATTAATCTTGGAACTCTGCTACCTATTAGGGGCTTAAAGCTCCCCATCGAGAGATGCAATATCCCGCTCACAGAGTAGACCCCGTATTTGTCTCGGTATGGCAACAATATTATGTCGGCGATTGAGGCTATCTTGAGAATTTCATCACTCGTCAGGTACTTATCGATGAAGGTTAATCTCGCGACTCTACCCAGCTCCTCTATCTGCTCCAAAAGCTCTCTATCTCTCAGCTCCCCACCTATTATGATGTTCATGGAATCCGCTTCGTAACCAATCTCTCTCAAAGCCTCCAGAAGCATATCTAACCCCTTATCCTTTCTCAAGAAGCCGAAGAGAGTTAACGTTAAGCCTTTAAGCACGCTCTCTTCTAATCCCAAGTCCCTTAACAGTTTATACCTCGGATGACCTAGATAGGGGTTCAGGAGAGTCCCATGGGGGATTCTATGAATTACTAGCGGATCGACTCCCTGATGCTGGATCTCAAACTCCATCAAATAGCTGTGAACTATGACCGCATCGACCGAGCTCAACCTCCTTTGAAAGTTTAATGAGTATGAATGTCCTGATAATGGATGATAAACGCTATGCATCGTGAATGCCACCGCCTTAGCCAGCCTCTCGTCTCTAGCTTCAAGACACGCTTCAAGTATCGCATCATTTCTCCCGAAGATCCCATACTCGTGTTGAACATGTATAACATCCACTCCCCCGACCTCTCCAAGCTCATCCAACACTCCACGATAATCCCCTGAACCTCTCTCAAATGATGGCCGGATCTCCGCATGCGGCTCCACCCTGTAACTCGATCCGTAATCGGAGAATATTGTTATCCTAGCTTCAGGATAGATTGATTTCAGGCTTGTGGTGAGAAATCGGGTGTATTCGGCGACGCCGCAATGGGTCGGTGGATAGGTCGAGACGTATCCCAATCTGAGCATGTGAATCCAAGAATCAATACTTGAATGTAAAAGATAAACTTGTTGACATCCCACTTAATGCGAAATTCTTAAATCCACTATGAGAGGCTAAATGTTAAGATGCCTGAGTTAATCGCCCTCGCGCGTGCATGTGTGTCGCTGGGTTTCTGCGTCTTCATCTTAATATACGTAATCAAGCTATTGAGGAGGCTTGAAAGGACGACGGTGGTCGCCGGTAGGCTCTTCCTAGCCGCCGAAAGGCTCCATAGGGTTAACGTGGCGATTTTTACGGGATTAATCTTAGTCTATATGTTCACCGTGACTCTCCTCGTCGAGAATTATATTGTGAGGGAGGTTGGAAGATACCTCGTATCCTTATCCCTACCATTCTTTCTTTACGGACTCTACAAACTCTATGAGGTGATTAGATGAGCGGAGTAAGCTATGGAGCGTTTCTAGGAATGGCGCTCACCGGAACGGCCCTAATCCTAGCATTCATAGCGATGCTCCTGGCTAGAAGGAGCCCGGAGACCTATATAGCCAGAATCTTCTTGGAGAGGGCGAGGATAATAAGAGCTCTCAAAATCCTACTCATAGGACTCCTCATGATAACCGTGAACGTCATAGCCCACATATTTTATTGCTTCAACTTAATGGGCCGCGGCATCTACTTGGCTCTCTCGATTATATGCGGCTCGGGCTTGGCGATCTCCTTTATAGTATTCTTCTATGAGAACATCAAGATAATGAGGAAAGGAAGCCGATTTGGATGACCAGCCTCGTCAGATAGCCTTTAGCTCCTTATTGAGGAGGTGGGGCCGCTGGGATTTGAACCCAGGACCTCGCGGGCCCGAGCCGCGAATCATAGCCAAGCTAGACCACGGCCCCTATCTTGCTAGTTGATCTGGCTTTTTATTTTAGCTTATCTCGTTATCGGGGTCTCCTCGGTCACCAGATCGCTTATTACTATGTCGTATTCCGCGAGGCTCTTGAGGATGGGCTCAGGCTTCAGGTTCTCAGGCGGGTAAACCCCTCTCTCCCTTATCTCCCCGCTAGCTATCATTAAGGCTGCCACTGCAGGCGGAGTCCCGGTTAGATATGCTGTAGCGGTTGTGTCGAACTCTTTATACGCCTCTTCATGGCTCATTAAGGTGTAGAGGACGTGTTTGACCCGCCTCCTATTCTTCCTACCCTCAACCTCGACGACTATCCCGGCGTAGCCTGAGACCTTCCCTATAAGTTCCTCCGGGTCTGGGAGAACGGCGTATAAGACCTTCGCTGGGGAGATCTCTTGGCCGTCAACCTTGACCTTCCTCTTACTCAGCAAGCCTAAGACCTTTAAGACCTTGAGTATCTGGACTACGTCGGATGGTATGAATAGCTTGAAGTCCACGTACTTTATCCCCTTTATGTATTTTGGGATTGTGAAGACCTCTTCATGGGAGACTGCGTAGACAGGCATCCTACCGATAGGGGGCGGAAACTCATACTCCTCATATCCGCTCAGTGGAGGCAACCTCCTATACCTGCCATTCTGATAGATGTAGGCGGATTCTGAGAGCTCGCTGAAGTATACTTCCTTCGAGTAGAGTGGTGTTAGATGGGTTCTCATCCCCTTGATTATGCTGCTCTCACAATCCCTTATCTTGATAGACTTGGCCTTCGAGAGCTGCTCAACCCCGTATCTAGCCAAGATATTGGATAATCCTGGATCCTCTCCCATGCAGATTAAGGCGGTTAATCCCTGCTCCTTGAACCTTCGATTGAGCTTTATCTGCTCATCTGTGTCGTCGCTCGCTAAATCTATGTAATGTGCTCCAGCCTCCAAGCACGCCTTCATGAGCGAGAGATTGTATTTCGGTAAGGTGGCGTTTATCAATATATCGACGTTCTTCGCGAGCTTCGCAACCCTCCTATAGTTTAGGGCGTTCACCCTCTTAGCAACAGCTTTCCTCCTGCCGATCTCGGCAGCAACCCTCCTCGCTCGTTCAAGGCTTTTATCGGCGATTATAAGCTCCTCGACCTCCTCACTCTTCGCCAAATGTTTAGCTATAACAGATCCAACCGCACCTACACCAATTATGAGAGCCTTCAAGCCTTTAGACCACTCCCCTCGGATCTCGATGAAGAGGTTCTAGGGCCGTCAAATATCGTTCTCCCTCAAGCTCTCTAGGATCTTGGAAGCTTATTATCTTATCGGATGAGGTGACCGTATCTAGGCGCCCTCTATCCTCGGAGCGATGAGATATTCGAGTCTTCCAGATGGTATTGGGAATGAGAGCTTTATAGGCTTATTCGTCGATAGCTGCATAACCACCTCATCGCTTAAAGAGGATGCGGGCTTAACGATCTTATCGAGATAGTTTATGCTGAAGTGCGCCCAAACCTCCTTATCGGCCTCGATCTCATAGACCGCGGCGCCCATCTTTGAGAGCTTTGTTTGAACAGTTCCAAGCTCTCCCTTAGCTAAGAAGATGACCCCATCTGGATTTATCGTTATCTTTACGTAGTCGCTCACAACCCCGCTATCCCTAACCGCGTCCTTAACCGCATCAACACTCACCCTCGCCTTCGCATCAAAGCTCAGTCTTGGGGTGACGCTTCTGGCCTCAACGGTCTCTAGGGTGTTCAGGGTGAAGATCTTCTCCCTAGACCCTGTTGCATCCACCAGCGTGAGCTCAAGCTTCTTCGCATCCTCATCATAGGAGAGAGTTAGGCTCTCTCCCTTCTTAGCCCTCTTCAAGAACTTCATGAGTTCGGATATGCTTATGGTCATCTGAAGCTCTCCCTCGCAAACGTATTCCTCGGCCGCGGAGCTACTTAGCTCGAAGTCTACTAGCGAGATGTGCGCCGGATCCATGGCCGTGAGCCTCATCGCATCCTGACTTATCTTGAAGGTTCCTTCATCTACTACCGCTTGGACAGCCTTCATTAGGTCTGAGAAGTAGTCGGCGCTCGGCAACCTCATCCTAAACGACATCTCTCCTCAAGGATTCTAGTTATGCAGGGGCTTAATTAAGGTTGATTCGCCCCCGCTCCTGAATATCCTCTTCGGTCATACCCGCAGATACTCTGGATCTTAGTGTAGGGGGATCGATGATCAGGCTCGCCGAGACCATTATATCGAGGCTCTCAGCGACGATTAAGAGTATCCTGATATAGATGTTGGTGTGATAGTTTAACTTGACTGAGGATGGCAATTAGGATAGATCTTAAGGGGTTCATAGAGTTTAGCTCGGATCTCAGTCAAGTGGCTCAAGACATAGCCGACGCCATTAAAGAAGCTAGTCAGGCATTTAAGAGGGCTGGAGAGGAGGGGACGGAGATAGAGAAATACTCGATCGATGGGAGAAGGCTGAGGCTTGAGCTTAGGTCTGGTCGAGTTTTAAGGGCGCATGACGCCCTCCTAAGATTAAAGAATCAATTGGCGAGGAGGCTTGGACCTAAAAGGATAGGTGCTAGGAGGGTGTTCATCGAGGATCTCAAGGTAACTCTCATAGGCGGGCATATAGGAGAGTCGAAGGCCAAGGAGCTCTTGAAGGGGGTCGCCGAGGTTAAGGAGGTTGAGGGAAACCTCATTCTAAGATTCAGAGACCTAACCGACCGAGACATCAGGGAGAGGGCGGTTGATCGGGCCATAAGGCTCAGCCTGTTAAAGGAGGAGAAGGTTGAGGCCAAGGCCGAGAAGCTCGCGCCATTCGGAACCATCATTAAGCGTGGAATGGAGAAGCCCTTCAAGCTTAGCGCGCGGGTTGCGGCCGAGGCTGAGAGGCTGGGCTGGATTAAACGTTATCCAGCGAGGGGGCAGTGGATCTATACTCCACCCATGGCCGCTCTCCTCCGAGCAATCTCTGAACTCTTGATCGAGAAGGTTGCGAAGCCCCTTGGATTCGAGGAGTGGATGTTTCCGAGGCTTATGCCGATCGAGGTCTTCAAGAAGCTCTCAACCTATGTCGAGCACCTACCTGAGGGGGTATTCTATGTATGCGTTCCGCCGAGGGATCCAAGCGCATTCGATGAATTCAAGCGGGAGTATAGGCTGAGGAGGGAGCTTAGAACAGATCTGTTGAAGGGGATTCTGAGCGAGCCTCAATATGTGTTGGAGGCGATCCAATGCACCCCATTCTATCAGTTCTTCAGCGGAGAGATCGTCAGGCTCGAAGACCTACCAATAAAGGCATACGACCTCCTAGGCGGGTGGACTTGGAGGAATGAGGCTGGAGGGGTCGAGGGAATCGTTAGGACGAATGAGTTCTGGAGGCTTGAGATGGTCTTCCTAAGCTCGCCCGAGGAGGTGATCGAGATAAGGAACAAGGTCACAGACCTAACCGTTGAATTGGTTGACAAGGATCTGGATATGGAGTGGAGGATAGTCGCGGGAGCCCCATTCTACCTCTCCCCAGAAGAGGCTGCTAAGAGGATGATAGATGTCTCAAGCATAGATAAGATCCCGACCCTCGATATCGAGGTCTATCTACCATATCGCGGGCCAAGGGATGAGGCTGAGTGGCTTGAGATAACGGCTGCGAGCGTCCACCGAGACTTCTATGTCAGCCACTTCAAGATAAAGGAGGCGAGGGGTAGGGAGATCTGGACTGGATGTGTAGGCCATGGGTTGACTAGGTGGGTTGCCGGATTCTTGGCGAGGCATGGATTCGACTTCGATGAGTGGCCGAAAGCGGTCAAGGATAAGATCGGGAAGCTTCCAGAGCCTCCGAAGACCGTAACCTAAGACATGATGCTCTCATTTCAGGAGAATTACGTTCCCCATCCCCCCTCCTTCTCTCAACCAATCCCCTGCTCTCTAGGAGGTCTAGGGCCCTGCTCACACTCGTCTTCGAGAGCCCCGTCTTCTCAGGTAGCTCGCTTTGATCGATCATTCCGCCAGCCTCTAGGATCGCCTCATACACTCTCCTCTCATCGTCCTTCAAGGTCTTCGATATCTCCTCCCAACTCTTCCTCCTCTCCTCTAGGGTCTGCTTCCAGAGCGGCTCGACCGTCCCAGCTGGCCTCGATAGAAGGATGAATGTTCCGGATGCTCCGAGGATTATCGAGAAGACCAACACCACTATCAAGTCCGTCTGAGTATAGAATCCCGGAATCCTCGTCACTAGGGTGCTGTTCTCGCCCGTCCCAAGATAGACGTTTATCGAGGCTGGTTGGAGGAGCTTAAGCGCTAGGATAAAGGCTGAGGCCGCGAATAGAGCCGAGGCCAGCGCCAAGCAAGCCCGTCTATCCCGCATTAAACCACACCTCCAAGATAGGGGGATAGAAAGATAAAAAATCGAGGAGGTTGAGCGCCGGTTTCATGGTTAGCTAGCCCTTGAGGTCAATTCTATCCGACATACTTCGGTCTTCTCTATGGACTCCACCACGCCTTGATCTAGGTCGACAGTCAGCCTATAGCATGTCCCATCCGAAGCCTTGACCATGACGATCGCAGGCTCTCCACGGGAAGATGTCGCGACGGCGACGATCTCGTATTCTCTGCCAATGACCTCTTGAATTCTTGGATTATTCTTGACTATCTCTATGGCCTTCTCTTCGAGGTCTTTTCCGGGGCATGGAGGAGCCTTGACCTCGAACTTGAAGTATATGCTGCCGTCCTCGCCGCTGAAGACCTCTAAGTGCTTCGCGCCCTCTGGAGCCTTAATGGTCTTGACGAGCTTTCCATCTTGATATAGCTCTATGACGCCATCCCTCGATACCACCTCAAATTTTCTGGACGTGGTTGCGGCCGCGGTCGGCGTCATAATTGTGATGAGGGCTGCCGTGATCAACGCGGATGCTAGAAGGGTTGCTAGGAGCAATATCCTCTTATTCTCAACCAATCCTATCACATCGCATCACCTCGAATTAAACTGGCTTGGGAAAGTGGATAAGCCTTGGGTTGGAAACTGGTTTCCAACGATCGGCTAAGCCTTAAAACCTTCAAGAGTAAGATCCATTTTGAGCGATAGGCGATGAAGCTTGAGGTTCGAGGAATATACTCGACGGCCCTAATAGTCCTGCTCCTCGATAAGGGCTTCGAGATCATAAATCCAACGAGGTCTCAGGTCGAGAGATTTGGGCTGGATTCGAGGGGGGATGCAGACGCCAGCATAACCGACTCTACCAACGATAGACATTACATCGAGGTTAAGGGTGAAGCCGAGGTCGTCGAATCCATCATTGAGGCGCTTAGAGGAGGTTTAGAGGACTTGATAGTCTTAAGACCCATAAAGGGTGAGAAGGCCGCGATGGCCAGAATAGGCTTCCCAACCGAGGCAAAGCTCAAGCTCGATGAGCTCAGATCAAGGGTCGCCTACACGGTTCCATGGCACCATTATTGTAGGGCTGGGGGAGAGGCTCTATCGAGCATGGTGAGCTTCGCCGAAGACCTCGTCGAGAGAGGGTTGATGGACCCGGATGAGATGAGTAGGATGTTCGATGAGCAGGTTAGGAAGATGATCCCAAGACTTAGGACGAAGATCAAGATAATCCATTCAAAACTCGATGGAAAGAGGATAAGGATGGGCCCTGGAACCGTCATCTGGAGAAAGGATGAATCCGTGAAGATCCAGAGGAGGATTCTCGGATGCGGAGTCTATGATGGATTAGGAGTTGAGAAGAGCCCGGGAGACTACGCGTTGACCGAGGCGAGGAGACTCGAGTGGTGGATGAAAACCAGCTACTACAACATCTCCGGAATCCCAAAAGGCTCATACTACAATGTCTGCACGCCCATAGCCCTCTACCCAGATCACATACATTACTTCGACCTCGAGGTCGATGTGATCGTGAAGCCTAACGGTGAGGCGGGGATGATAGATGTTAAGGAGCTTGAGAGGGCTGTTGAGGAGGGGAGGATTCAGGAGGATTTGATGAAGAGGGCGTTGAGGGTCGCCGATGAACTCCTGTCCAGGCAACCCTAACCCTTCTCCAAGACCATCCCATACCAAGTCTTCTTTAGATGAGGAAGCCTCCTAGATGAGATATATTTCACGATTAGGATCGATGGAGCTACGCTTAAGATTGAGTGGATTAGGTTGAAGATCGCCGTGAAGGCTAAGACCATGATTAAGCATGAAACCTCCCCTGAGAAGTTTATGCCCAAGGCCAAGGAGATCGTCCTCGCCGCCAAGCTCATGAAGTCTGGGAATAGGAGATATGCTATGAGATAATTCATGGCCGTCATGCTCAATATCCTGAAAAGTGCTCCGAGGAGAAAGCTTAGATGGAGCGTGAATTTGGATCCCTTGAATATCTTAGCCCCGATCCAGAGACCCATTAACATGCTGAAGACTGCTAGGAACTTCATGCTAGGCCCGATAGGCGAGAACTCACCTCTCCAGAGCAGGATAGCCCAGTAGATCAGCGCAGACCCTACACCTGGAACCGGGCCAAAGCATAGTAGTGCGATCATGACCGGGATCTCGGCGAGATCGAACTTTAGATATGGTATTGGGGGGTATGGGATGCTTAGGGGGAGTATTGCGAGGATCGAGGCCAAGGCTCCGAAGATCGAGGTTGCTGAGATCAGTAAGCTCAATCTATAATGCATACCCATGGCTGGTTTGATTCCAGCCTCGTCGATTTTAAAAGATGAGTTTATACCCAGAGATTGGTAGAATTCAGTCTAAAACGCCTTCAAAGAAGTCTCTACAGACCCTTTCATAGTCTTCAGGAGCGCCCACGTCCACCCAATACCCGTCATGGATATAGGCGTAGAGCTTCCCCTTATCTGCGAGGGCTGGGAAGATGTCCTCCTCGAGTGACGAGGGCTTTCCGGATGGGATATAGTTGAAGATCTCTTGCTCGAAGACATAGATCCCAGCGTTAACGAGGCCTGAGGCGGGCTGTCTAGGCTTTTCCCTAAATGCTATCACCCTACCATCCTCATCCACCGAGACTAGGCCGAATCTACTCGCATCCTCAACCCTCGCCAAGACTATGGTCGCGACCCCACCCTTCCTCATATGATATCTTAGGAGGCTTGAGAGGTCTAGGTCGTTGAAGAGTATGTCTCCATTCACGGCTAAGAAGGTTCCATTAAGCTTCTTCTCAGCATTCTTTATCGCTCCAGCCGTTCCAAGCGCGCTCTTCTCAAGCGAATACTGAATATTCACTCCTAAGGCGCTTCCATCACCAAAATATTTGATTAGATGCTCTCCAAGATAGCCTATCGCTAGGATGAAGTTATAGATTCCCTGCTCCTTAAGCTTCAGAATCAGGTGTTCGAGGATCGGCTTATAGCCCACGGGCATCATAGGCTTCGGGATGCTGATAGTTAGGGGCCTCATACCTATTCCTGGGCCTCCGCAGAGGACGAGGCACTTCATAGACTCCCTTATGAGCTTCTCCTTAACCGCCTCGATTATGAAGGCGCTCCGCTTACGGGGTGGGACATGGGATTTTAAAGCATTCCAAAGATCTAGGGGGAACTCTATGCTAGTCCTATGCTTTTTCATGCAATTTCTATGCAATCCTCTACATATAACCTTTATGCGCTCGCGCCGACAACTCGGCCCAAAACGACTCTATTCATAACTTGGCTGAGAAAATGGTTAAAAATACATAGAACTCTAAATGCCAACGATGTTGAGAGTAGCGGTAAACGGAATGGGTAGGATTGGGAGGCTCTTCACGAGAGCCGCCCTCCAACATCCAGAGTATGGGAAGAGCTTCGAGATAGTCGCCTTCAATGATCTCACCGACCCGAAGACCATAGCATTTCTACTGAAATATGACTCAGTTCACGGAAAGCTTAATCGAAAGATCGAAGCGACTGAAGACGGCATAAGGATCGATGGATATGAGATGCGCGGATACTCTATACCAGATCCAGCTCAGATACCATGGCATGAGCGGGACGTAGATCTGGTGATAGAGTCTACTGGGAGGTTTAGGGCGAGGAAGGATGCGGCGAAACACCTCAGAAACGGGGTGAAGAAGGTTATAATCTCAGCTCCATCAAAAGACGCCGACGTAACCATAGTTCCAGGAGTCAATGATGAGATGCTGGATGTGAAGAAGCATGATGTGATCTCCCTGGCCTCATGCACAACAAACTGCCTAGCCCCCATGGTCAAGGTTCTCCTAGACAACTTCGGCCTAAAGAAGGGCTACATGACGACGGTTCACGCATATACGAATGATCAGAGGCTCCTAGACCTAGTTCACAAGGACTTGAGGAGGGCGAGGGCGGCAGCCATGTCGATAATCCTGACCACCACAGGAGCCGCGACAGCACTACACCTAGTGATCCCAGAGGTTAAGGGGAAGATGCATGGATGGGCTCTAAGAGTCCCGGTCTCAGATGGGTCGATAACCGATCTAGTCGCCCTACTTGAGAGAGAGGTCACGGTGGATGAGGTTAGGGAGGCCTATAAGAGGGCGGCTGAGGGGAGGATGAAGGGAATCCTAGAATACACCGAGGAGCCGATAGTCTCGGTCGACATAATCGGAAACCCACACTCATGCATAATCGACGGACTCAGCATAACTCTGGTCGGAGAAAGAAACGATCTCGTAAAGGTCTATGGATGGTATGATAATGAATGGGGATACAGCAATAGACTCGTAGACGCAGTTCTGATGATAAACCGCCAACTTTAAATCTTTTGAAAGACATAATCGGAAAACCTTAGCGAATAGGATCCGCCCTCAACCATAAATTCTAGAGGATATTATCTCTTAAAGCTACTGAGGGGAGCGTATTGGGATTAAGGATAAAGATTCTCTTAGGACAGCTCTCTCCAAAGCTAGGAGATGTTGAAGGAAATCTCAGGGAGATTGGCGATGCATTGGATCGGGTTGGGGAGGTGGATCTAGCGATATTCCCCGAGCTTTCCCTCACGGGCTATAATCTCAAGGACATGTTCTTCAAGCTGGCCATGACCCCCGATGAAGACCCATATTTAGAGAGGCTCAGAAATATTGCTGAAGATAAGAAGATAGGAATAGTCGTGGGATTCCCGGAGAAGAGCCCGAGCGGATACCTCTACAATTCTTTAATAGCCATACAAGCCTCCGGAGAGGAGATAATTTACAGGAAGAGACACTTACCGACTTTCTCGGTCTTCGATGAATGCCGCTGGTTTAAACCTCATCTAGGATCGTTAAAGGTTTGGAGGCTGAATGATATAGGCGTGGGCTTCGGAATATGCTATGACATCTTCTTCCCAGAGATCTTCAGGGCGTACTCGCTTATGGGGGCAAAGATCTTAATCATTATCTCTGCCTCGCCAGAATTCTCCGTACCACTCTTCGAGAAAGTCTGCCAAGCTAGAGCCTTAGAAAACACCTGCTTCCTCTTCTGGGTTAATCAGGTGGGAAGCTATGATGGAATCAGGTTTGGTGGAGGATCCATGGCGGTCTCCCCACTCGGCGAGGTCATCGCGAGATGTTCTAGGTTAAAGGAGGATCCGAGAATAGTTGAGATAGATCTAAGCGAAGTTGAGCGGGCGAGATACTCCAGACCAGTTCTAAGGGATGTGAGGAGGGAGGATGCGGAACAACTTCTAGAGGCTTATCTAAGCCGAGAACCATAGGGTTATTGAAAAAGTCCATGCGGCCGGCGGGATTTGAACCCGCGACCACCAGCGTGGCAGGCTGGCGTCCTACCAGACTAGACTACGGCCGCCGTCTAACACTATTTTCTCACTGGATATTTAGGTTTTGCTCAATTATACATAAGATTCTCGAGGTTGCGGTCCATGCTTCGAGTGGTGTGGGCCAGATTCTAACTATCTTATCTGCATGCTTTTTCGTTTCTGGGCTGAAGTCCCCTCTCGGGAATCCGCCTACCATTATCATGGGCCTTTGATGGGAGGTTACTAGCTCGCCCAGCTCCTTCCATCCAACCTCCTCGCCATCCTCTGAGAGCAGGATCTTTAGATCGGGCCTCAACTCATCGATCAAGTTCTTCAAGGTCTTCCGCTCCATCTTTAAGAGGATCTTCTCATCGGCCTCGACGATAGGCTGCTTATAGAGTTTCTCGATCAATCCCTTAAACCTCTCATAGACCCTTGGAAGCCTCGTTTCTGGATTTATCCAGATTATGTGACCGTCTCTCAATTGGACGTAGGTTTCGAGTAGGCCCAGCCTATTTAACGGAGACCCTAGAGCCTCTAGTAGGGTGAAGTGGGTTATATCCGGCCTCCCACGCTTCCAGTTCTCAGGCAGATTCTTCATGGCCGCATGATGATAGGATCTATCTAGGAGGATCTCATCCACCCGCTTCC
>Ga0190319_1000029_pt1 | contig 22864 bp, 34 predicted proteins | sample 48701145_MG_FD_165040 | JGI IMG/M metagenome (GOLD analysis project Ga0190319, IMG submission 165040) | Hydrothermal vent sediment bacterial communities from Southern Trench, Guaymas Basin, Mexico - 4870-11-4-5_MG | ecosystem: Environmental > Aquatic > Marine > Hydrothermal vents > Sediment ...
CGGCAGAGGAAATTCTTTCCAAACTCGGAGTGTTCTGAGGTGGTGATGTATGGGCAAAAGAATAATCTCCCAGAATAGAGGAAAAGGAACCCCAACGTACAGGGCCCCCTCTCATAAGTATAAGACTGACGCAAAGCTTCTGAGGTTTAAGGACGAGGTAATTCAGGCTAGAGTTATTGACATTCAGCACGATTCTGCAAGAAACGGTCCTGTTGCTCTGGTTAAACTCCCCGATGGTTCTGAGACTTACATTCTTGCAGTTGAAGGTCTTGGGACTGGTGATGTTATTTACGCTGGCGATCAGGTTGAGATTGCATCCGGGAACACGACTTATCTGAAAAACATTCCCGAGGGAACTCCGGTTTGCAACATCGAAGCTCAGCCCGGTGATGGTGGGAAGTTTATCAGGGCAAGCGGAACGTTCGGATTTGTTGTTTCAAGAGAGGCTGATAAGGTTCTCGTTCAGATGCCTTCTGGAAAGCAGAAGTGGTTCCATCCGAACTGCAGGGCGATGATTGGTGTTGTGGCAGGTGGAGGCAGGACAGACAAGCCCTTCGTTAAGGCTGGTAAGAAGTACCATAAGATGAAGAGCAAGGCTGCAAAGTGGCCGAGGGTGAGAGGAGTTGCGATGAATGCCGTGGATCACCCCTTCGGTGGAGGTAAGCACCAGCATGTTGGTAGGCCAAAGACTGTTAGCCGTAACGCTCCTCCAGGAAGGAAGGTTGGAAGTATTGCAGCCCGCAGGACGGGCGTGAGGAGGTGATAATGTGGCGTTAAAGAGTAAGGTTGTCAGACCGAGAGACTTCAAGTATCGCGGTTACACGCTTGAAGAACTTCAAAAAATACCACTTGACGAGCTTGCAAAGCTTCTTCCGGCAAGGGAAAGGAGGAAGATAAAGAGAGGCTTCACCGAGCAGGAAGAAAAGCTCCTGAGAAAGCTCAGAAAGAAAGGAATGGCGAGGACACACTGCAGAGATATGGTTGTGCTGCCTGAGATGGTTGGAAAGGTTGTGTTTGTGCACAACGGCAAGGAGTTCGTTAGAGTGGAGATAAAGCCGGAGATGATCGGCCACAGGCTGGGAGAGTTTGCTCTAACCAGACGCTTCGAGAAGCACAGCGGTCCAGGTGTTGGTGCTACGAGGAGCAGCAAGTACGTGCCGCTGAAGTGATGGCTTATGGCGAGAGTGAACTACGCTTACAAGCCTGAGGATGAAACGAGAGCTGCTAAAGCGATGGGCTACGAGATGCCAATCAGCTTCAAGCATGCTGTCGAAATATGCAGAGAAATCAGGGGAAAGAGGGTAGAGGAGGCGATGAGACTTCTGGAGGATGTAATTGAGATGAAAAGGCCAATACCATTCAAAAAGTACAAGAAGAAGGTAGCGCACAAAAGAGGTTTAGAGAAGTGGTATGCAGGAAGGTATCCACAGAAGGCTGCGAAATACGTTCTGAAGGTTCTCAAAAATCTCAGGGCAAACGCAGAATACAAGGGTCTGGATATGGAGAGTCTTGTTATAGTGCACGCTCAGGCTCAGAAGGGCAGAGTAATTAAGAGGTACATGCCGAGAGCATTCGGTAGGGCAACGCCGAGATTTCAGCAGCTTACAACAGTAGAGCTTGTAGCAGAGGTGAGGTAATGGCCGTAGAGAGAAAGTTCGTTCAGGACAGGCTGAAAAAGCTGATGGTCAAGGAGTGGATCAAGGATGAAGTGAGGAGCGCAGGTTTCGGAGGGATGGACATACTGCGAACCCCCCTCGGTACTCAAGTTACGCTGTTCGTTGAGAGGCCAGGACTGGTTATTGGAAAGGGTGGAAGAAGAATCAAAGCTTTGACGGAAAAGCTGAAGGAGTTTGGCATCGAGAATCCACAGGTCAGCGTTGATGAGGTTGAAAAACCAGAATTTAACGCCCAGCTAATGGCTTCACTGCTTGCAAGAGCTTTAGAGAGGGGTTGGTACTTCAGAAGAGCTGGCTACAGGTTCCTCTACAGAATCATAGAGGCTGGTGCAAAGGGCTGCGAGATTGAGATTAGCGGAAAGCTCGTTAGCGAGAGGGCGAGAACTGAGAAGTTCGTTGCGGGCACAATTGTTCACACCGGAGATCCCGCTGAGAGTATGGTTCAGAAGGGCTTTGACATAGCTATCAAAAAGCTGGGAGTCCTTGGAGTTAGCGTGAGGATAATCCCGCCCGATGTAACCTTGCCCGATGAGTTTGAGGTTAAGGATGTTGATGTGGAGCAGCTGAGGGGTGAAGGCGGTGAAGATGAGGGAGATAAGGGAGATGAGCAGGGAGGAGAAGCTCAAGAAGCTGAGGGAACTGGAGCTTGAACTTCTCAAGCTCAGAACTATCGTGAGGAGCGGCGGTGCAGTGGAAAACCCGGGGAGAATTAACCTCATCAGAAAGGATATCGCAAGGTTGAAGACAGCATTATGCGAGGAAGGCTACAGGGTGTAGAAGTGATAGCGAGGGACTGGATTGGCCTGATGGTGGAAGTTGTTGAGAGCCCAAATGAAAATGAAGTAGGGATAAAGGGAGAAGTGGTTGATGAGACACAAAACACGCTCAAAATAATGACTGAAAAAGGTTTAAAAGTCGTGGCGAAGAGTGGTAGAACCTTCAGAGTGTGGTATAAGTGTAAAATCATGAGGATAAAGGGTGACCTGATAAATTTCAGACCGGAGGATAGGATAAAGAGGGGGTTGATGCTGCTTAAAAGAGCCAAAGGTGTGTGGATATGAGGGATATTGGTATTGACGTGAAACCTCCTGAAAGGGAATGTGAGGATAAAAACTGTCCGTTTCACGGAACGCTTTCGGTGAGGGGGCAGTTGCTTCGCGGTAAGGTGGTTAAGACCTACGGAAAAACTGCAGTGATTGAAAGAGAGCTTATCAGATACGTTCCAAAGTTTGAGAGGTACATGAAGAAGAGATCCAAGCTTCACGCTCATAATCCCGAATGCATCAGAGCAAAACCGGGAGATATAGTTACGATTGGCGAGTGCAGACCGATTAGCAAGACTAAAAGCTTCGTTATTTTGGAGGTGGTAGGCAATGAAGGCAGTAAGAGCTAACATTCCAAGGGCTTTGCCAACAGGAGCGAGGCTTGTTTGTGCAGACAACACTGGTGCGAGAGAACTTGAGATTATAGCGGTTAAGGGCTACAAGGGTGTGAGGAGAAGATATCCCGCAGCTGGTGTTGGGGACATAGTTGTTGTCACGGTTAAGAAAGGCACTCCCGAAATCAGGAAGCAGGTGCATTATGCGGTTATTATCAGGCAGAGAAAGGAGTACCGCCGCCCGGATGGGACGAGAGTGAAGTTCGAAGACAATGCGGCAGTTATAACAAATGATAGAGGAGAACCGAGAGGTTCTGAAATCAGAGGGGCTGTCGCAAGAGAGGCTGCGGAGCGCTTCGCGAAGATAGGTACAATCGCATCCGTTATAGTGTGAGGTGATAAAAATGGCTGTTCCAAAGTCAAAGCAACCGAGGAAGCAGAGAAGATGGCTTTACAAGACGTCAAAGCTTCATGAGAGACACAGACTTCTTCACGCCACACTTTCAAAAGACCTCAGAAAGAAATACGGGAAAAGGGCGATAAGGGTCAGAAAGGGAGACAAGGTTAGAATTATGCGCGGACAGTTTGCAGGCCACGAGGGAAGGGTGCTTGAGGTTGACATGAAGAGGTGTAAGATTACGGTTGACGGTGCCACGGTTACGAAGTCCGATGGGACTGAAGTTGCCGTCCCAATTCATCCGTCAAATGTCATGATCATAGACCTCGGTGAAATTGACGAGGTCAGAAAGAAAATACTTGAGAGGTGATTGAGTTGCATCAGAAGAGACTTTCGGCTCCAAAAACATACAAAATACCGAGAAAGGTTTCAAAATGGATTGTAAAGCCATCACCTGGCCCACACAACAAAGAGGCGATCCCACTGCTTGTACTTGTTAGAGACTTCCTTGAGCTGGCCGATACTGGGAGAGAGGCGAGAAGGATAATCTCATCCGGCGAGATTCTCGTTGATGGAATTGTGAGGAAGGACTACAAATTCCCTGTAGGTCTTTTCGACGTCATTACGATTCCGAAGTTAGAAAAAAGTTACAGAATTCTCTTTGACGAGAAGGGAAGATACGTTCCCAAGGAGGTTGAAGATGCGAACCTCAAGCTTTACAAGATAACCAACAAGACTCTTGTGAGGGGCGGAAAAGTTCAGCTCAACCTTTTCGATGGCACAAACATCCTTGGCAGTAACGAGTACAAGACTAAAGATAGCATTCTTCTAAGGATCCCCGAAAAGGAGGTCGTTGACCACCTGAAGTTTGAAGAGGGTGCTCTCGTGATGATTACAGGTGGGACTCACGCCGGAGAAATCGGCAGACTCAAGGAGTACAAGATAGTGAGAAGCTCAGCTCCCAACTTAGTGACGGTAGAGGGTGAAGAGAGGGACATTACGACGATTGAAGATTACGTGTTCGTGGTGGGTAAGAAGGACAGCAGCAAGCCCGTGATTGACCTGGGGGTGTAAGTAATGCAGGCAGTCGAAGTTGAAAGGAAAGGGAAAGAGATGAAGGAGAACCCAATGAAAGAGGTTGTGCTGGATAAAGTTGTCATCAACATCGGCGTTGGAGAGAGCGGAGAGAGGCACAAAAAAGCCTACAGCCTTTTAGAGGAACTTGTAGGTCAGAGACCCGCAATAACTTATGCTAAAATGACGATCAAAAACTTTGGGATTAGAAAAGGTGAAGCGATTGGAGTTAAAGTTACTCTGCGCGGTGAGAAGGCGCTTAAGTTCCTTAAGGATGCGCTCACGGTAAAAGAGAACAGATTGAGCAGAAAGTCGATTGGCGATGGTTACTTTGCATTTGGTATCGCCGAGCATATTGACCTGCCGGGAGTTGATTACGACCCTGATATCGGCATTTTCGGCATGGACATATGTGTATCTCTCAAAAGAAGAGGTTACAGAGTTGCGAGAAGAAGGAGAAAAAAGTCGAAGATCGCATCATCACACAGAGTGACTAAAGATGATACAATCCGCTGGCTTGAGTCTCTGGGGGTGATTGTAGAATGAAGAAAGAGAGAACGAAGGTTTTTGGTAGAGGAGCAAATGAGTGCAGGAGATGTGGAAGGAGGAGAGGATTGATCAGAAGGTACGGTCTATACCTCTGCAGACAGTGCTTTAGAGAAGTTGCTGCTGAACTCGGGTTTAAAAAGTACTGGTGATGGTTATGAGCGTCGATACGCTGTCTAATGCAATGATAGCAATAAAGAACGCTGAAATGGTCGGTAAAAAGAAGTGTGAAATAAAGCCCGCTTCGAAGCTCATCGGTAACGTGCTTAAAGTCATGAAAGATTACGGATACATAAAAGGCTTTGAGTACGTTGAAAACCATAGAGGAGGTAAGTTCATTGTTGAGCTTTCAGGAAACATCAACGATTGCGGAGCTATCAGGCCGAGATTCTCGTCGTCAGTTACAGAATACGAGATGTACGAGAAAAGATACCTCCCCGCAAGAGATTTCGGAATTCTGATAGTCTCAACTACAAAAGGTGTTATGTCCCAGAAAGATGCGAGAAAAATGAGACTAGGGGGTGTTCTCCTTGCTTACGTCTACTGAGGTTTACGAGGAAAGAGTTGTTGAGGTGCCAGAGGATGTACAGATAACCATAGAGGGCGATAGCTTTAGAGGATACATATTGAAGGCCGTTGGGCCAAAGGGGGAGAACACGAAATATCTGAAGTACAGAGGAGTTTTCATTGAGGCTGAAGACGGAAAAGTGAGAGTTTACACAACCTCTCCAAAGAAAAAACACAAGGCGATTGTTGGAACCTTTGCAGGACACATTGAAAACCTCATAACTGGCGTTAAAGACGGTTTCGAGTACCATTTGAAAGTTGTTTATGCTCACTTCCCGATCAAGGTCAGGGTTGAGGGTAATGAGGTCGTAATTGAGAACTTCATTGGTGAGAAACATCCAAGAAGGGCAAAGATAGTCGGAAGGGCACAGGTTGAAGTGAGAGGTCAGGACATTTACGTGAGAGGAGTAGACATAGAGGAGTGCGGTCAAACTGCAGCAAACCTCGAACAGGCGACGAAAATTAAGAGAAGGGACCCGCGTGTTTTCCAGGACGGGATCTACATCGTCAAGAAGCCCTGAGGTGATCATGATGGAGCAGAAAAGACTTCTTAAGGTTAGGAGAAGACAGAAAGCAAGAAAGCCAGAGTTCAGAAGGTACTGCTGGAACAAGAAGTTAAGGCTGAGAAACAAAAGCTGGAGAAGGCCGAGAGGTCTGTTCAACAAGCTGAGAAGAAGATATGGCGGTAAGTGGAGTGGCAGAATTCCGGTAAACGTTGGATTCGGCTCTCCAAAAGCGGTGAGAGGTTTGCATCCGAGCGGTTATGAGGAGGTTCTTGTCTATAATCCTGCAGACTTGGACAAAATTGACAAAGAAAGGCAGGCGGTAAGGATCGCCTCATGTGTTGGAATGAAGAAGAGGTTAGCGATTGAGGATAAAGCAAAGGAACTGGGAATTAAAGTTCTCAACCCTGCAGGGTGATGGCTATGGATTTGAGATTGCAGCGCAGACTTGCGGCATCTGTACTGAAGTGCGGAGAGAACAGGGTATGGTTCGATCCTACAGCACTGGAAGATATCGCAACAGCAGCTACGAAGCAGGATATAAGGGAACTGATCGAGCAGGGTGTTATAAAGAGAAAACCCATAAATGGTGTTAGCAGGGCGAGAATAAACAAAAAGAAGCTTCAGAAGAAGAAAGGGAGAAGAAGAGGTCACGGTAGCAGAAAGGGGGCCAAGGGGGCAAGAATGGCAAGGAAGAGAATGTGGATTCTCAGAATAAGGGCTCTAAGAAAGGTGCTGAGGCAGATGAAAGCCGAGGGTGTTATTGACAGAGCAACGTACAGACTACTCTACAGAAAGGCTAAGGGTGGAGAATTCAGGAGCGTTGCTCATCTTAAGAGTTATGTTGAGCAGATGAAGAGGTGATGAAATTGGCAAGAGGTCCGAGATACAAGGTTCCCCTAAGAAGAAGAAGGGAAGGTAAGACGAATTACAGGAAGAGGTTAAAGCTCCTCCTTTCAAGGAAGCCGAGGTTAGTGGTTAGAATCACCAACAGGAGAGTTATTGCCCAGATTGTAGAATACGCTCCTGAGGGGGACAAAGTGGTGGTGGGGGTCGATTCAACGATGCTGAGAGATTATGGCTGGAAGGGTGATTTGAACAACACGCCTGCGGCCTTCCTCACGGGCATCCTAATTGCCAAGAAAGCTCTTCAGAAGGGAGTCAATGAGGCTGTTCTGGACATCGGCCTCCACACGCCAACGAGGGGGTCAAGGGTTTTTGCGGTGTTGAGAGGTGCTGTTGAAGGGGGACTTAAGATTCCCCACAGCGAAGAAGTTCTTCCGGATGATTCAAGAGTTAGAGGTGAGCACATCGCAGCTTACTATGAAATGAAACCCGAAATGTTTGGTGAATATGAGAAGAGAGGATTGAAGCCCTCAGATCTTCCTGCTCACGTTGATGAAGTTAAGGAGAAGCTGATGGTGATATCGTGACCGAGGACTGGGTGCCAAGAACAAAACTCGGGAGACTGGTTGCGGACGGAAAAATAAAGACCATGGATGAGGCCCTTGCGAGCAACCTTCCTCTCAAGGAGCCCGAAATAGTTGATGTGCTCCTTCCAGATTTGGAGGATGACGTTCTGGAGATTACCATGGTTCAGAGGATGACCGACAGCGGAAGGAGGACGAAGTTCAGAGTTACCGCTGTGGTCGGCAACAGAAACGGTTACGTTGGAGTTGGAACAGGAAAAGCTTCTCAAGTTGCTCCGGCAATTCAGAAGGCTATCAACAACGCTAAGCTCAACATCTTCAAGGTTCAGAGAGGCTGCGGCTCATGGGAGTGCGGGTGCGGTGGAGACCACTCACTTCCATTTAAAGTGACCGGAACAAGTGGAAGTGTCAGGGTTACACTGATTCCAGGACCAAAGGGTCTCGGAATTGTGGCTGGAGACGTGGCAAAGAGGGTTATAGAGCTTGCTGGAGTCAAGGATGTCTGGAGCTTTACCAAGGGGCAGACCAAGACGACCGTAAACTTTGCAAAGGCGACCTATGAAGCTTTGAAGAAGACAATGTACATAAAGAGGTGATCGAAGATGTTTGCAGTTGTTAGGATGAGGGGGACAGTTGATGTGCATCGCAAGATAAAGGAAACGCTGAAAATGCTCAGGTTACACAGGAAATACCACTGCGTTGTTGTTCCAGACACACCTTCCTACAGAGGAATGCTCCAGGTTGTTAAGGATTACGTTGCGTTTGGCGAGATCAACGCAGAGACTCTTGCACTGCTTCTTAGGTTGAGAGGAAGGCTTACTGGAGACAGGAAGCTGACGGATGAGTACGTAAAGGAAAAAACTGGTTACGAGACTATTGAGGACTTCGCAAAAGCCGTTGTCGAGGGAAAGGCAAGCCTCAAGGACTTGCCGGACTTGAAGCCAGTGTTCAGGTTGCACCCACCGAGAAAGGGGATAAAAAACATTAAATGGCACTATCCGAGAGGCAATTTGGGTTACCATGGTGAAGACATAAACAAATTGCTTTACAAGATGAGGTGAGTCTATGCCAAAGAAGAAAGTTAAGAAGTTCCGTGGATCAAGAACATTCGGCTGGGGAAGCCACAAGAAGAGAAGGGGAAGGGGCAGCAGAGGAGGAGCTGGTAATGCAGGTGTTCACAAGCACAAGTACCTCAAATTCATCAAACTCGCAAAGAAGGGGGAGTACCAGTTTGGCAAGCATGGGTTTACTAGGCCTAAGGTACTCACAAAAGAGTATCCTAACGCTCAGGCAGTAAGAGAGACTCTCAGGTGGCTCAAAAAAGAAGGAAGGCTCGACGACTACACCTACCGCTTCCTTTACTCAAGGCCCGAGCTAAATGCCGGTGAACTTGATGAAATCATCGACAGACTTGCGAGTCTCGGTCTGGCAGAAAAGGATGGGGATGTCTACAAAATTGACCTGACTGAACTCGGATACTCCAAGCTCCTTGGTAGCGGAAAAGTTACGAGGAAAATCGAGGTTAGAGTTTTTGAGGCCACACCTAAAGCTGTGGAGAAGATTGAAGCTGCCGACGGTAAGGTGATTGCCGAGTAAAGGGGTTGGTCGAATTGGACTCAATGATAAGAGCCCTACAACCTTATTTTGAACGTATTCCCAGTGTTGAGAGACCAAAGGGTCATGTCCACTTCAGAGAGAAATTTGCTTGGACTGTGGCCATACTTCTCCTGTACTTCATCCTCTCAAACGTTCCCGTTTTTGGACTGTCGCCAGAATCCATAGATATTTTTGCTGCATACAGAGCTCTTTTTGCTGGTGCTACGGGCTCTATTATAGCCCTAGGTATAGGGCCAATCGTTACAGCCTCAATCATACTTCAGCTTCTCGTCGGAGCGGGAATAATACGTCTTGATTTAGCCAATCCCGAAGATAGGGCTGCATATCAGGACTTCCAGCGCTTCCTCGTATTTGTGATGATAGCCGCTGAGGCTCTTCCTCAAGTTGCCGGAGGACTTTTAAAGCCAGACTTAAACCTCGCAGCCCAGCTTGGCGTTCCACCCGGCTTAATATCTTTCCTGATATTCATCCAGCTCTTCATAGGTGGAGTTCTTATCGTTTATATGGATGAGGTTGTTTCCAAGTGGGGTATTGGGAGTGGTGTCTCGCTCTTCATCCTGGCTGGAATAGCTCAATCCATCGTTGTAGGACTTTTCAACTGGGTCATCCCGCCGAACTCAAAGATACCGGCAGGAATTATACCAAGGTGGATATGGATAGTTCAGAACTACCCGCTCGATCAGCTTTTCACCGGAAGCGGTCTTGCATTCCTGTTCATCCAAGGAGGAATTCTGGCTTTGATAACCACTGCTATAATAATCCTACTCGTTGTATTCTTTGAGGGGACGAGAGTTGAAATCCCGCTCGCCCATGCAATGGCGAGAGGTGCGAGGGGTAGATTTCCAATAAAGCTCATTTACGCCAGCGTTTTGCCCATGATCTTCGTCAGAGCTTTGCAGGCGAACATCGTAGCTTTTGGTCAGATTTTGCACGCAAGGGGGATAACAATTTTCGGTGAATTTGTTAATGGCAAAGCTGTCAGCGGGTTGATGTTCTTCCTGCAGCCAATAAGAAGTCCATACGACTGGGTGCCAGCGCTGTTCAAATCTCAAGGGGCTGCATTTGCATCGATTCCAGACTGGATGATAATTCTGCACCTCATCGTTGATGCCACAATACTTATTGCGGGTGGCATACTCTTTGCCTGGTTCTGGGTCGAGACAAGCGGAATGGACGCAAGAACCGTCGCATCTCAGATAGCCAAGTCGGGAATGCAGGTCCCGGGATTCAGGAAGTCCCCTCAAGTCCTTGAGAGAGTTCTCTCAAGATACATCCCAAAGGTTACAGTTCTTGGCGGAGCAATAATCGGCATCCTGACACTCATCGCGAACATGCTCGGGACAATTGGAAATGTGAGCGGTACAGGATTGCTGCTGGCAGTCAGCATCGCATACAGATTCTACGAAGACTTGGCGAAAGAGCGGCTTACCGAAATGCACCCGCTCATCAGAAGGATGCTCGGTGAAGAAGTATGAAGCGCGTGATTTCAAGGTTCATAATGATACTTGGAGCCCTCCTTTTTGTTGGAATAATATTCAGCAGGGACTTTCGCCTTGAACTTGGACTGATTGTAGAGTCGGTAATGTTTCCTTTCTCTTCATATCCATTCCACATCGTTATCCTGATAATGTCCATTCTCACCGGCATGTATTCTAACCTCATTCAGAAGTACACCATAAACCACAGAAGACTGAAAGAACTGCAGGAGATTATGAGGGAGTACCAAAAGGAGTACATGGAAGCTACGAAGCAGAAAAACCAGTTCAAGCTGAAGCAGCTTGAAGAAAAAAAGCAGGAAATTCAGCAGCTTCAGAGTGAAATGATGTCGATGCAGTTCAAGCCTATGTTCTACACCTTTGTCGTTACTATACCAATTTTTGCCTGGCTCTGGGAGAAAGCATCAGCAAGCTATGAGCTTATAACCGGAACAACAAACTACGGTAACCTTACTACAAAGCTTCCCGAAACTTTTTTGAAAACCCTTAATCCAGACCTGTATACCGTAAACTCACCGTTTTTAGGTCAGATTCACGTCGTTACGCCGGTTCTGATTTTCCCCTGGTGGCTTTTCTGGTATCTGCTCTGCTCGATAACCTTTGGTCAGGTCATAAAAAAGATCTTGAAGGTCGGTGTTTGATATGAAAATAACCATTTCTGGACCTCCTGGAAGTGGTACAACGACTGTTGCAAAAATTGTTGCTCAAAAGCTTGGGTTAAAGCTCATTTCTGCCGGAGATGTTTTCAGACAGTTGGCAGCAAAAAAAGGGATGACGGTTGAAGAATTCAGTCGGTACGCAGAGGAGAACCCGGAGATTGACAATCTCATAGACCAGACTCAAAAAGAGATGGCGGAGAAGGAGAAAGACGTCGTAGTGGAGGGTAGACTCTCAGGCTGGTTCGTTAAAAACGCTGACCTCAAAGTCTGGATTTTTGCCGATCCTGAAATAAGGTATTCGAGGATAGCGAAGAGAGAGGGAAAAGATTTAGCAGCTGTAAGGCAGGAAACGAAGTTGAGAGAAGAGCTCGAAAAGAGGCGATACTGGAAATTCTACAGCATTGACATAGACAACTGGACGATTTACGATTTAATAATAAATTCGGGAAGCTTTGATGCAGAAGGAGTTGCAGATTTAATACTCAAAGCTGTAGAAGTTAAAAAAATTAAAGTTGATCGAAAGTGATGACTCTGAGTGATGTGGGAACTTTAACAACGCTTCCAAGTCTGACTCCGACAATGTAATCAAACTCCTTTTTCGCTGCAAGGTCAATAAGCCTCTGCGTTATAATTCCATCAAACACTATTGCGCTGCCCTTCATATTGTTCGTTTTCAAAATCTTTACGAGATCTCTTACAGGAACCTCCTTTATGAGGTTCAAGTTCCTGTCAAGAACTCTTGCAGCCAGCCTGCCCTTCACAGACTCCGTGTGCTTCCTGAGGACGTCAGAAATGCCCTCCTTTGGTTTTTCTACCGTTTTCTCCTTCTCCCTGCCCTCTCTTACCTCCTTTTTCAGTACGTGAAGCTGCTCAACCGGCACCTTGTTTCTGAGGGACTTCAGTATCTCCTTCTGAGTCAACTCCTCAACCTCCTTTCCTTCTGGCGCTCTTGCTACGTAGTCAACCTCAGCAACCTGCAGCAACTCTTTCAGAATGAGGTCTCCACCCCTGTCTCCATCGAGAAATGCCGTAACAGTCTTTTTCTTGCTCAGTTCTACGATAGTTTTTGGAATGTTCGTTCCCTCCACTGCAATCACGTTCTTGATTCCATGCCTCAGCAAGTTCAGCACGTCAGCCCTCCCTTCAACAACGATTATCGCATCTGATTCATCAATCGCCGGGCCTGCCGGAAGCTTTTCCTCTCCGTACTCAACAATCTCGTCAGCCCTTATCGCCTGCCTTACAATTTCAACTATTCTCTCCGATTCAATTTCTGGTTCTTCAAAGTGCTCCCTGAGGATATCCATTGCCCTCTCCACTATTTTCTTTCTCTTGCTTGCCCTCACATCTTCGATTTTAAGCACTTTAATCCTTGCAGAGCATGGTCCAACTCGCTCAATCGTTTCAAGCGCGGCAGCGAGTATGGCAGTCTCGACCTTATCGAGGCTCGATGGTACCTTTATTTCCCCAGCGCTTCTTCCTCCCTTGCTCTCTATCTTTACCTCAATTCTTCCTATTCTGCCCGTCTTCTGCAGCTCTCTCAGATCCAAGTCTCCACCCAGCAACCCCTCTGTTTGACCAAATATAGCCCCCACTACGTCAGGACGCTCGACAACACCTTCTGCTTCTATTTCAGCATGAATTAAGTATTTCGTAGTGTCATTAGCTTTCATTGTTACCATACCTCCTTTAATGTCGGATGACATCCAGTAAAAATTCCTGTTCGGCCTTATATATAGTTATTGCAACACCATCAGGTCGAGTTTAGAATACTGTTTATAAGCTCAACAACTTCCCTCCTCGTAAACGGTTTCTTAAGGATGTGATCAGCTCCAGCATCCAAGACCTTCTCTCCTTTAGAACTTGCGTAAGCTGTAATGGCAATTATTTTTGCCTCAGGGTCAATTTTCTTGATTTCAGACGTGGCCTCAATACCATTCATAAGAGGCATCATGATGTCCATCAGCACGACGTGGGGCTTTTCTTTCTTGTATAGCTCAACAGCTTCCCTCCCATTTGAAGCTTCAATCACCCTGTAATCTTTAAGCATTATTTTGAGGATTTCTCTCATGGCAACTTCATCATCAACGACCATAATCTTGATCATTCTCCACACCTGTAAAAATTAGGCCTGAGGAATTTAAAAACTTAGCCATTCCTATAACCTTTTTGTAGCGAGGCGATGTTGACTCCTTGTGAAAACAGCAGTGATTCCGGTGTACAAAAATGCTGAGCTTCTTGAAAAGAACGTCAGACGGCTGAAAAAGGAAGGTTTTGATATAATTCTCGCTGCTGACGAGCCAGACGAGGAAGTTATGGAGGTGGTGAGAAAGTACAATATCAGGGCTACGGTAAGCGAAAAGAGGAGGGGAAAATGGAGAGCTTTGAATGACGCTGCGAGAATGGCCAATGGTGAGTTTCTGCTTTTCCTGGATTCGGACACGGTGATCAGCAACCTTTCCGGTCTAGACGGGGCGGATGTTGTTGAGGTCGTAAAGGAGGTCAGGGGAAAAGGGCTGCTTGAGAAACTTGTTGCTGTGGACTACCTTGTTATGGCGATGTGTGCCAAGCTGGCATCAAAGTTTGGCTCGTGCCTCGGAGTCAACGGTGCGGCTTTTTTGATAAAAAAGCGAGTTTTTGAGGAATTGGGTGGATTCAGAGGTAAGGTGAACGAGGACACAGAACTTGGTGTGAGGGCTGCGTTGAAAGGATACAGGTTTGCAGTGTGCGGAAAGGCCTTCACAGCACCCCCAAAAACCATTGGGGAGTGGTTCAGGCAGAGGGAGAGGTGGAGTATCGGTGGAGCGGAGGTTTTCGTTGAAAACATCTCCGCAATCCTCCTGCGACCCCGTTTGTGGGTGCCGTATCTGGTGCTTTTCTACCCGGCAATTTTCGGTTTGATGGTGTCATTGCTTTTCACGGAAAGCCACATCACAAAACTTCTTTACCTAATACTACCTTTCTTAGCCCTGCTTTCACCAAAAATCGCTTCGGTAACGATACTGGCCTTTTACGAGATTGAGAACCTGAGAAATTTGATTGCAGGACTTGCATCTTTCACTGCTTGGTCAGTTATAATTCTTTTCGCATCCAAATCGCTTGACTACAGGATAGACCTGAAAGTCCTGCCTATCTATTACTTCATTTACTCCCCTCTCTGGACGATAATTTGCCTTCTATCACTTCTGAGAGTCGTGTTTGCGAAAATCAGGGGTAGAAAAATAGAGTTGAAAGACTGGGTTGTTTAGAATTAACCCCTCAAACTCTTTGTGGCTTCAGCAACCTCTACAATTCTCTTCGCTAGAGCTTTCGCAGAGTTAATTGCAATTTCATCCTTCTTTACGCTTCTCCATCCTGCATCTCCCTGAATCACACCTACAGGGAAACTTCCGGTGGTTATGGGGTTCTCAGCTATTGAGACTGGAAGCATTGCCTGACCGAGTGCGTAAACAATGAGGCTCATCGCTGCATACTCAGCCCCTCCGTGCCTTAGACCAGAGGTTAACACTGGGGCAAAAACTCTGTTTCTCAGCTTGTAGTTTCCCATCCTCGCCATTCTGCTTCTGTCGATTAAGTTTTTCACAATTCCCGGTACATTTCCGAAGTAGGTCGGAACACCTATAACAATCGCATCCGCTTCCTGCATTTTCTCAAGAACCTTGTAGATGTCGTCTTTCTGGCTGCACTCTCCTTTGAGACAGGCGTCACAGCCCTTGCACTCTCTAATCTCGTAATCCTTCAGGTGGATTATCTCCGCCTCATGACCGAGTTTCCTAACCTCTTCCGCAATCACTTCAAGCAAAAAGAGAGTGTTTCTCTTGTTCGGACTTCCATTTATTGCCAGCAGTTTCATAGAAGCGATAAAAGTAGAAACTATTTAACCTTTTTTAAAGTGAGGAAACGATTTCTATCGAGTACCTTATCCCCTCTTTCAGCGCCTCAACATCATCCTTCAACCCCACCTCAAGCTTGAAGCTGTCAATATCGAAGCAGCATCTGTAGATTTCTTCAATTTCTTCTTCATTCAGCATCTTTCCCGACCTGTTTTTCGCCGAAATCAGCTCGAAAAAGAGGTCGTTCATACTGTTGTAATCCATCGCTTTCTGGTCTTCAACCCACTCTTCAGGACTCCACTCCCTTTCTTCTTCATGTCCGAGACAGAAGTCCTCCTTCAGCAGATAATAGTGCACCTCTTCCCCAGTCCTAACCCTTGCAAGCGGGTAGAGTCTGCACGGAGTGGGGCGGTAAGCATAGATGCTGCAACCCCTGTCAGTTACGAATGGACACCTTCCATCCACCATCTTTAACACAACAACTGGCAGTCCTGTTGCAATACCCACGTGTCTTGAAGTATATTTTTCCAGAAATTCTGTTGTTGTAATCCCCAGCCCTCTTGCCATCCTTAGGACATCGTAGGGTGTTAGGGCAAGGTTCAGATTTTTACAGCATTCGTTAAAACACTTTATTCCAGGATAACACGCAAAGGTGAATCTATCAACAGGTTCGAGCTCTTGCATGGTAAAAGATAAAATTATAGCCCGACAAAGTCTTCAGGCTTTGGCATTTCAAGCTTCAGGCCCTTCCTTTTTCTCACTTCCATCACGAATTCCTCGAAAAGGTTCTGCGGGACGAGTTCAAATCCCGCATGCTCGGTGCTCCAGATTGCCTTTCCGGAAGTTGCACCTCTTATTGCTCCAGCAAACCCAAACATCTCCTTAACTGGGGCTTTTGCGATTATCGTTACCATGTCACCTTCTGTTTTCATTTCGAGTATCTGTCCTCTCCTGCCCTGAATCTCCCTCGTAACGTTTCCAAGCATGTCCTGCGGGACTGTGATGAATATCTTCTGGTACGGTTCAAGCAGTGCTGGCTTTGCCTGCAGCATCGCTGCAAAAATTGCTGACCTTACCGCTGGAATTACCTGTGCTGGTCCTCTGTGCACAGCATCCTCGTGCAGCTTACAGTCGACAAGCTTCACCTTTATTCCCATGCACGGTTCTCTTGCAATCGGCCCAGCCCTCATAGCCTCCCTGAACCCCTCAAGGATCAGCTCCATAGTCTCGTTGAGGTACTGGATACCCTTCGTGACGTCACAGAAGAGGTTTCCTTCATAGTACTCTTCAGCTCCCGCAGCTTCCTCGCTTGTGAGCCCAGCTTCCTGTAAAATTCTCCTCCTTTCTTTCTTGTCCATTTTCATGTCAACTACGCCCTCTTTAAATAGCTGGATTACCTTTTCTGGTAGAGGTTCAACGACGATGTAGAACCTGTTGTGCTTGTTCGGTGATTTGCCCTCAACAACAGGTGAAGTATCAGTGACGGTCTCTCTGAACACAACAATCGGCGGAGAGGTAATTACATCAAGCTTGTAGTCTCTCCTGATTTTCTCAACCTTAACCTCCAGATGCAACTCACCCATTCCGCTTATTAGATGCTCTCCAGTTTCCTCGTTCAGAGTTACCTGAAGTGTTGGATCCTCTTTCGCGAGCTTCCTCAGCACCTCAATAAGTTTCGGCAGATCCCTTGGGTTTTTGGCCTCGATTGCCATCGTCACAACGGGCTCGCTGTAGTGCTTTATGCTCTCGAAAGGTGTCAGATCCTCAACTGTAGTGCACGTTGAACCCGCAACAGCGTCCTTAAGTCCTACAACTGCAACAATGTTACCCGCAGGAATTTCCTCGACTTCAACTCTTCTTGGCCCCATATAAAGGCCAACTGTCTGGATTCTGTTCTTCGCCTTTCTGTCGACTATGTAAAGCTCCATACCCGGTCTTATGGTTCCGCTGTAAAGTCTCCCGACGGCAATCTCACCCGCCTGAGGCTCAACAACGATTTTGGTGATCATTAACGCAACTGGCCCATTCGGGTCGCAGTTTACCATCGCATTTCCCACTTCGCTGTTGATATCTCCCTTCCAGATTACGGCTATTCTCTCCTTCTGAGCCTGTATTGGTGACGGCAGATGCCTTATAACCATATCTAGGACGACCTGATAAAGAGGACTCTTCTTTGCCAGCTCCTTAACCTTACCCTCCTTAAGGTGTTCGTAAACCTCCTTAAAACCGATACCTGTCTTCTTCTGTGATGGCACGCTTACAGCCCAGTTGTAAAGTGCAGAACCGAACGCTGCGCTTCCATTGGCAACATCTATCCTCCACTCTGAGTACTTGTCTGGCTTCATCGCTTTTATGAGCTTGTTGACTTCAGTAATGACTTTTACCAGCCTCTCCTGCATCTGCTGTGGTGTGAGTTCAAGCTCCTTTATGAGCCTGTCTACCTTGTTGACGAATAAGACTGGCTTAACGTTCTCCTTCAACGCCTGTCTCAAAACGGTCTCGGTCTGGGGCATCACTCCTTCAACAGCGTCAACGACCACAATGACACCATCAACAGCTCTCATCGCTCTCGTCACGTCTCCTCCAAAGTCCACGTGTCCTGGAGTGTCTATCAGGTTGATGAGGTAGTCTTCTCCCTCATACTCGTGAACCATCGAAACGTTTGCTGCGTTGATTGTAATCCCTCTCTCCTGCTCCTGCTCGTCGAAATCAAGATAAAGCTGCTGCCCTGCAAGTTCCTCGCTGATCATTCCCGCTCCTGCGAGAAGATTGTCACTCAGAGTTGTCTTACCGTGGTCGATGTGGGCAACAATCCCTATGTTCCTTATGAACTCCGGTTTCCACATTAACTCTTTAATCTTGTCAACTTTCTTTGCTCTCGCCACTGAAATCACCTCGCTGACTTAGCCACTCTCTCAACTTCTTCCTTCTTGGCAATAGCATAGCTCCTGCTTTCATTATTTGCAGCAGCGATAATCTCATCCGCCAGACACTGGGCTATATTTCTCTTTGATTTAAATGCCGCTCTTCTCGCCCCCTCAGCGATGTTTCTGAGAGCGACATCAACTCTCCTTGAGCTTGAGGTGTCAACAGCCTTGGGAACGGCTATGCCTCCATACTTAAGCCTTACAACCTCCTCCCTCGGCCCCGCATTGATAATCGCATCAACAAGAACTTGAATAGGGTTCTTCTTTGTCTTTTTCTCAATAATTTCAAAGGCCTCTTTAACGATGTTGTAGGCGAGAATCTTCTTTCCAGTATTGTGACCTTTTCTCATTACCTTGTTAATCAGTCTTTCAACGATGAAAACCTTTTGCTTAGCAAATGGAATATTTGCATGCCTTCCGTGGTTGTGCGGGACGTACTTCGGCTCAAGACAGATGTAGCTCTCCAGTGCCGGGTCGTTAATTTGTACTTCACTCGGATCGTATTTGCCGAAAACCAGAAGTTCCTCCTTTGTAAAACCGTATTTCATACCTTCACCTCAGCCTCTTCTCCTTTCTGCCCCTTACAAGCTCCTTGAGACTGGTGTCATTCACCTTGACTACTTTGTATCTCACTCCAGGAATGTCACCCATGCTCCTCCCCATCCTTCCTCCGATTTTCTCGACAATCACTTCATCGTGCTCGTCGATGAAGTTTATCGCTCCGTCCCCGGGACAGAAGGCCGTAATCTGCCTGCCGTTCTTAATTAGCTGAACCCTGACAGCCTTTCTAATGGCAGAGTTGGGCTGTCTGGCCTCAATTCCTATCTTCTCCAGAACTATTCCTCTCGCCATCGGTGCTCCTTCAAGCGGATCAGCTTTGGCAGCAAGACCAAGGACTCTTCTGACGAATCTCCTGTCACTCCACCTGAACTTCTTCCTGTTTTCCATGAGCTTTCTTGCTGCGAATAATCCTCTACCCATATTTCATCACCTTACTATTACATCCTCAATATCGTGATGCCTCTTAGCCAGTTCTTTGGCTTTATTAATGTTTTTACCACCTTTTCCAATCACTATTCCTTTTAAATCTGGACTTACACTAACTACTGCTATTTTCGCACCCTCTTTCTCCATTAATTTGACGTTGACCTTAATGGGTTTAAAAATATTGGCAATAAACTCCGCCGGGTCTTCTGAATGCTCAATGATTTCAATTCGCTTCCCTATTAACTCTCTCGCCCTTTCGACGTTAATGCCACCTTTGCCTATTGCAATGCCCATGTGTCCCCTTCTTACAACGAAAACCACCCTATCGTCGTAGACCAAGCAGTCCTTGACGCTCGCCCCCGTAAGATTTTCAAAAAGGGTTAGATATCTGATGCCATCTGCCGACAGTTTAACGCTCATGCCGAACCCCCCAAAAGGATTAGATTTCTTCCGTTATGGCCATGGCGGCAACGCTGAATGGTTTTCCGCAGAGTGCTCCCAGTTCCATGTTCGTTCCATCGTAAACAAGTATCTTGACATCGTAGCTTTTTATCTTCTCAAGCACCTCTTCTGGGCAGTTAGATGCCACAATGACTGCCTTCGCCTCTCCTCTCTGCAGTGATTTCAGAGTGCTCTTACTACCAAGCCTGTACCCTCCGCTTTTCAACACAGTCCTTATTATCGTCTCAACTTCTGTCATTTCTTACCCCCCATTTTCAAAACAAGTTCAACATCTCCAGTTCCGAGCTTTATGGGCTGCCCCACAATTATGTTTTCAGTTATTCCCTTCAAATGGTCTTCTTCACCTCTGATAGCAGCTTCAAGCAGGTTGTTGACCGTCATTTCGAAGGCAGCCCTCGCCAAAATGCTTTGCTTCTCGCCAGCAACACCATGCCTTCCGATCTGCCTCAACTCCCCGTCTGCAGTCATAACATCTGCCACCAGCATTATATGCCTTACATCAACCTCCAGGCCCTGCTCCTCAAGGGTGTCGAGGGCCTCCTTTATTATCGCATTTCTTGCCGCCTCTATTCCAAGCACCTCATATATCTCGTATATGTTGTTTGTGGTCGTTCGGGTGAAGTCTACACCCTTTACCTTCATTATTTTCTTCAAATTGGAGCCCTCAGTATATAACACATACTCATCATCCTCTTTCCTTATGATCACCCTCTTGATCTCCTTGAACCCCATCACAACCGTATCCTTAAGCTTCTCGAAGGCAGCCATGAGAGCCTTGTACGAAGGTTCGGTAATCTGGATTACAAGCCCCTCATTCGTCTCCTCCACTTCCACCTTAAGGGCTTTTTCAATCTTTTTCTTCAAATCTTCAACTGTGAGTCCCTTTCTCTCCAATGATTTCTTATCAGGTCTGACTAGTATCGTGAACCTCCTTATATCCACCTCAATATCTGCAACGTCCTTGACGTAGGTTGCTTCGATTCTATTGGCAACCTCTCTGGCCTTTTCCCTGTCCTTTGCATATTCAGGAAGGAGTCTGATTGTCATCATTGGCGTTGATGGGTTCTTCCTCACGTCAAGGATTTCTATCAGTCTCGGAAGACCGAGAGTGACATTTATCTCAGCAACACCAGCGTAGTGAAAAGTTCTCATCGTCATCTGAGTGCCAGGCTCTCCTATCGACTGGGCTGCAACTATTCCAGCAGCCTCACCGGGTTCCATAAGGTTTGCAAGATAGGTCTGAAAGCATTTCTCAATAACCTTCTTTGCTTCGGTTTTTTTCAAACCGTGCCTTTCAAGTTCCGCCTTTATCTCCTCTTTAACGGCTGGAGGAAAAGGGTAATCTTTCAACAATGAGTCGTAATTCACTTTGCTCATTTTTTCACCTCCCTGGCTATTTCCCTTATAATTCTCCTGACGTCAACGGGTTCCCCTCTGAAGCTCCTCATCGGATCAACTCCATCTTCGCCATATCTGAACTGCACCAAAGCCCCTGATGTCTGCTCCCTCACCGTTCCGTCATACTCAACTTTCAGATCCTGCAGAGCATTGATCATTCTCCTCTGAAGGTATCCCGACTGAGAGGTTCTGACGGCAGTATCAACCAAACCCTCTCTCCCACCTGCTGCGTGGAAGAAGAATTCGACAGGCGATAATCCCTTCTTGTAGCTGTTTTTGACAAATCCTCTTGCCTCAGCTCCAAGATCGCCTGGCTTAAAGTGGCTCAGAGTTCTGTTGGTGTAGGTGTAACCTCTGCTTATCCTCTCTCCTCTAACCGACTGCTGACCAATACAGGCGGCCATCTGGGTGAGGTTGAGCATCGAACCTCTCGCTCCGCTCACAGCCATGATAACTGCAGCGTTCTCCATACCGAGGTGTCTCTGGGCTATCTTTCCTGCCTTGTCTCTCGCTCTGCCGAGAGTCTGCATTATCCTCATTTCGAGAGTTTCTTCAATACTTCTTCCTGGCATTGGCTCCAAGTCTCCTCTCCTGTAGGCTTCTATCAATTTGTCAACTTCTTTCTCAGCTTCCTTGAGCACCTCCTTAATCTGCTCCACAGCCTCCGGTGGGATGTCCTCATCGTCAATTCCTATGGTAAAACCAAGCTTGCTGATCGTTCTGATTGCGAGGTGTGTCATGTCATCTATGAACTTCCTGGCCCTCTCCTTCCCATATTTCCTCGCGATTTCATCTATTATTATTCCTTTAAACGCTCCAACGGCCTTCTCATCAATCGTACCTTTTAGCAGCTTCCCGTTTTCTATGATTACATAAGCATCATACTCACATTCTGCTCCTTTACACTCCTCACAGCCCTGACAGATCTCTGCCTTAAACTCAAGTGTTATGTCTGGAAGAATGAAGCTGAAAATTTCCTTTCCAGTGTATTCATCCTGTACGGGGATTTCAGATATATCCAAACTTCTCAGAAGCTCCATCGCCTCCTCTCTCGTAAACTTCTTCTCACCTCTCGTGAGCAGGTAAAGACCACTGATGTGGTCGTGAATTCCACCGATGATCGGCCCTCCAAATCTTGGGGAAAGGATGTGCTCCTGAACTGCCATCAGAATCTTTGCCTCTGCCTGCGCCTCAAGGCTCTGCGGGACGTGTAGATTCATTTCATCCCCATCGAAGTCAGCGTTGTATGGTGGACAGACTGCAGGGTTAAGCCTGAAAGTCTTGTAAGGGAGAACTCTCACGTAGTGGGCCATGATGCTCATTCTGTGCAGTGAAGGTTGCCTGTTGAACAAGACAATGTCCCCATCCATCAACTGCCTCTCAACAATCCATCCCGGTTCAAGCTTTTCGGCAAGTTCCTCTTTGTTAGACTCAATAACCCTGATTCTCCTTCCATCTGGCCTAACTACGTAGTTTGCCCTTGGATGCTCAATTCTTAATACGAGTTCCCTCGCCATCTCAATGTTCTGGGGTGTTACGTAAATTGGAACGGTAAGCTCCTGGGCAATCTCTACCGGAACACCAACCTCACTGATGCTGAGACATGGATCTGGACTGATTACAGTTCTTGCTGAGAAGTTAACACGCTTTCCCGAAAGCGAACCTCTGAATCTTCCCTCCTTACCCTTCAAACGCTGAGCTAAGGTTTTTAGTGGCCTTCCACTGCGATGCCTTGCTGGAGGGATACCACTCACTTCATTGTCAATGTATGTCGTAACGTGATACTGCAAAAGCTCCCAGAGGTCTTCAAGTATCTGCTGCGGTGCACCAGCTTCTTTATTCTCCATGAACCTCTGGTTGATTCTGATTATGTCGACAAGCTTGTGTGTCAGATCGTCCTCACTCCTCTGCCCT
>Ga0190319_1000030_pt1 | contig 22640 bp, 21 predicted proteins | sample 48701145_MG_FD_165040 | JGI IMG/M metagenome (GOLD analysis project Ga0190319, IMG submission 165040) | Hydrothermal vent sediment bacterial communities from Southern Trench, Guaymas Basin, Mexico - 4870-11-4-5_MG | ecosystem: Environmental > Aquatic > Marine > Hydrothermal vents > Sediment ...
GTCCATGTCCATGGCATGTCAGGCAGGATACCTTCTCCGCACAGTGGTAAAGACCCTTGCCCGGATAATCCGCGCTCGAGTTCCATTTTTCGTAGTTGTGGCATTCGTAGCAGTAGCTGTTGTTTATGCGGGAGGAATCGACGGTGACTGTGACCGGGGATAGTCCGTGAAATCTGGGATGATCCCAGAGGTTGGTTGTTCCCCAATAGTCGGGATCGTAGTAAACGGGGGCGTGCTTACCGTTTATGATACCGTCGTGTATGTTCTGATGACACTTCGAGCAGTTTATATCATCTAGCGGTATAAACGCATGCTTTCCACTGAACTTGGAGGATTTCGTGAAGTTTACGGCGTAAGTCTTCGATCCCTCTATCGTCAGCGAGTTTATGTTCCAATCGGACGATGAGAAGTTTATGTCGTTGTGGTAGTCGAATGTAATCTCGATGGAGTAGTTAGAGTGGCAAGCGAGGCATGCGAGGTTTTCATCACCGAGATTTTCACAGTATTCGAACAGCTGTTTGTGGGCTGTGAAGTTAGGTATTGGTGTTAGGTTGAATGCCTTAGCAGGAGGTGCATAGCTCAATCCTCCATCACTCGACACCCACACACCTTTCTCATGACAATCTAAACACCTCGGTACATACGCAGCATGCGCCTCCTTGCCAGGAAATACTCCACTTCCGTTGACTAAAGCAAATTGCTTCACCACACTCCCGTTGTACCTGTGACAGGCTTCGCATGATAGATCGTAATGTGGAGCGTTCGGATTTGAGTATAGTTCTTCAGCTATCTTGCTGTGACAACCGGAGCAGTCGATATCGTTCGAATCTCCAGAGACATTTACGACGTAGTGGCTACCGCGAAATATGGATACGCTGTTCAAACTTACCGCAAATACGAATCCCACAGATATTATGATTATTATGATAGCAACTCTCATGGTTTCAAATTATTGTTATTATTATCAAATATAAAATCGTTACGAGGGTTCTAGGCAACTCCAATTGTTCAAATAAAATTCATTATCTGAAAGGTTAACTTAGGTTAAGCAGAAAAGTCCATATCATGTACCAGCTAACGAACGTCATAAAACTTATCCCAGCCCAATCCCTACTCTCGAGCTCTATCCCAAGCTTGGGCATTATGAACTTGTTTACGTATATCAGGAAGACCAAGATTATGATTCCCAGAGGATCCCTCGATCTTATCCCGTTGGATATCAAAAACGATAGAAATCCGGCTACACATCCGAGTACTATCGGTATGAAGGTCTTTATCAACTCCTTCCCGTACTCTTCCATCTCCATCACCTCATCTGAACGAAGGTCTTCGGGATAGCAACATCGGTAAGGGCAGTGGCTTAAACGGTTTTCCTTCGCACTCTTTCCTTATCCTTTCTGCCAGCTCATCAACCGTCATCCTAACCTTCTTCTGCTCTTTGAGCGTCGATTCGGCTCGAATCGTGACCGTTAAAAATCCACCTTTAACCTCCTCCTCTCCTATCACCGCTATGTATGGAACCCATTCCCTAGAAGCTTCTCTAACCTTCTTCGCCAAAGTCTCGTCCCTATCGTCGACATCAACCCTGATCCTCATGGACTTAAGCTTTTCAGCTACCTCAATCGCCATATCGAGGAACCTCTCCGAAACTGGGATCACCCTGACCTGGGTCGGGGAAAGCCATACGGGAAGCATCGGAAGAATACCTTTCTCAGCCTGCATATGGGCCTTTTCAAGCAAAGCGTACATGCACCTCTCTATGGCTCCGCTTACGGAGCAGTGCAAAATTAGAGGCCTCTTCTTCTCTCCGTTCTCATTTACATAACTTATGCCGTACCTCTCGGCATTCTCGACGTCTATCTGCACTGTCGATAACGCAGATGCCTTGTCCAAAGCGTCGACGAAGTTGAATTCGAACTTCAAAACGAAGTAGAAGAATCTCTGATCCCACATCTCAACCAGGATCGGCTTCTTAAGTATATCGACAAGGGAATGTACGAACTCCCTGTTCTCCTCGTAGAAGTCCCTCGTAACCCTGATAGCAACCTCGTAATCTTCGGGATTTAGCCCTATCTCCCTCAAAACCTCTACTGCAAGCTTGTACTGCTTAAAGAATTCCTCCTTAGCCTGTTCCATGTCCTTAACGATGGTATGCATGTCGGGCATCGTAAACGCCCTCAGCCTCCTCAAACCCACCAACTCACCCCTCTGCTCCTTCCTGAATGAATACCTCGTAAGTTCGTATATCCTCATCGGCAGATCTCTGTATGTGATGACGGAGTCGTGGACTATGAGGAACTGCCCAAAGCATGCCGCAAATCTTAGAAAGAACTCCCTCTTATCGCCTTTTAGGATGTACTGCCTTGCTGGAAACCTCTCCAGATATCTCCTCAGCGTCGGATGCTCCCTATCGAACATTATCGGAGTTTCGACCTCCATAGCTCCATACTCTATGCACTTGAGGGTCACGAACTCCTCGAGAAGACTCTTTATAAGCCTACCCTTCGGGTAGTACCTGAGATGCCCGGAATCCGAAGCTGGCTCATAATCTGCTATCTGCAACCTTCTCATGAGCTCTACATGCGGCGGAATCTTATCAACAGCCCTCCTCTTCACGATCTCGTAGTTCGCAAACTTCTTAAGGTTTTCATATCCTGTGAAGTCGAACCTGTCTATCTCAACGAGCTCCTTCTCTGGAGTGAGGATGTACCAGTAGCTCTTAACCTTCTCCTCAGCCTTCAAAGCTTCCGTGACCTCCTCCTCAACCTCCTCAGTCTTTATATCTCTCGAAAGCTCGCTCAGTGGATGACCCTTGCATGAGATCTTGAAAGACTTGTACCATCCAAAGGGAGCCCTATGAACTTCAAAATCCTTCGAAAGCTTCTCAGCCAAAAGTTTAAGGATCCTAACCCCGGTATCAGCATCGGCCAAATTAGATGAGAGATGAGCGTAAGGGTAAATGACGATCCTCTCAGCTTTAACCTTTCTAGCAACGTCTGCGATCTCCTTAACGGCTTTATCTACAACCCTATCGTTGTCTCCCTTCTCAACTGCTGTGAAAACCACCAAGGCCTCTTCAACCCTTTCCCCCTTACCCTCAAAAGGTTCTGCTATCTTCGTCTTCTTCTTCGGCTCGTATTCGATGTAATCAGCATGGATCAGCAGGAGTTTCATGAACGTAGGCAAATTCGACGGACTTTAAACTTTTCCATTATACTTTTAAATCGAACGATCTACATGCTAAAAATTATAATTTTCGAAAATCTAATTGCATCAATGATTATTGATTGCAATACAGCATATCTATGATTATAACTATGGTAATGTATAAGTAATAATCGAAATATTTATCAAATAACCTTAACATGAAAATGGTTATGGAATGTAGATCGCATAAGAATTCTCCAAAAAAAGATTGGTTACCTATGAAAAATGGTATACTTAAGCTTCACCCTTACTGTAAGAGATGCGGTGTCGTTAAAGATACATCTTCCGATACTGGAAAAAGGCTAGGTTATTTCATTAACTCTTTATATAGATTAAAATTATATTTAGATGTTAGGGGATATAAGATATCACAAGCTCAGATGAGGTTGATTCTTATGGAATTTAAAAAGGAGGGATATGCGGATACGTATTCAACATCATTTTCATACCAGAAGGAAGCATTTGTTAGGATCGTGAAAAAGTATGTTAAAGTTTCCGAAGATATAATAAAAGAGTTTATATAACCTCAACCAGCCGAACAGATTTGATGACGGTAGGCTGGCTGAGTCAGTTGGTATGATCACCATGAATTTTAAACCAATTTTAATATTTAAAATTATATTATAATTTATTTATTATTATGCGGATATTTAAATAGGACTTATTTATATTTTTAATAAAATTTAAAATTTAGTATGAGGTGGTCGGTGTGATTCCGATTGCAAAACCTGTAATTGACCGTGAAGAGATAGAAGATGTTGTTAAGGTTCTCAAATCAGGAATCATTGCTCAAGATAAGATTGTTAGAGAATTTGAGGGGAAATTTAGTGAATACATAGAAGTTAAAAATTCCATCACAGTTTTCAACGGGACAGTGGCTTTAGATGTAGCACTGAAGGCTTGTGGGATTAAAGAAGGATGTGAAGTTATTACAACTCCATTCACGTTCATAGCAACAGCTAATGCTGTACTCTACCAGGGTGCAAAGCCAGTGTTTGTAGATATAGACGAACAGACTTTCAACATAGATCCCGATAAGATTTTGGAGAGTATAAATTCAAGAACAAAGGCCATCGTTGGAGTTCATATCTTTGGACAACCGTTTAACATAGATGCAGTTCTTGAAATCTGCGAAGATCACAATCTAATTCTTATCGAAGATTCTGCCCAAGCACATGGAGCGGAATACAAAGGTAAAAAGGTAGGATCGTTTGGAATCGGCTGTTTCTCATTTTATGCGACGAAGAACATGACTACCGGGGAAGGAGGAATGATCACAACAAACGACGATGAGATTGCTGAACTATGCAGGCTTATCAGAAATCACGGAGAGAATAGTAAGTACAACCATGTAATGCTCGGTTACAACTATAGAATGACAGACATACAAGCCGCCATAGGCTTAGCACAGCTTAAAAAGCTCGATGAAATGAACAATAGAAGGAGGAATAACGCCAAATATCTCAACCGCCATTTAAACGTTGAAGGCTTAATTAAACCCTATGAGATAAAGCACGTGAAGCACGTTTATCATCAGTATGTCGTAAGGCTCACTGAAGATTTTCCAATGAGTAGAGAAGAATTTATGGAACATTTAAAAAAACACGGAATAGGATGTGCAATTCATTATCCAAAGCCAATATACAGACAACCGCTATATGTAAAGCTTGGACTCGACGATTGTTATTGCCCAGTCGCTGAAAAAATATCATCACAGGTTTTGAGTTTACCCGTTCATCCAGCATTGAGTGATGCAGATCTTAAGCGTATAGTTGAGGTTGTGAACTCGGTTGCATGAGGTGCTGGTGATGATTTCAATAGTCGGATTGGGAAAGGCAGGCTTACCTTTGGCTTCTGTCATAGCAGACAGTGGTCTAAAGGTTATCGGTGTTGACGTTGATGAGAGAAAGTGTGAAATGATAAACAGCGGTGTTAATCCCATTCCAGAGGAGAGAGAATTGGATGATCTTATAAGAAAGTATGGAGGAAACAACCTGATCGCAACACCCAACTATGAGGATGCAAAAGATTGCAGAGTATACATAATCATAGTTCCGCTTTTCGTCGATGAAAATTATAATCCCGACTTCAGGATACTCGAATCTGCTATCAGATCTATCAGTAAGATTTTAAATAAGGGAGATCTGGTAGTTGTTGAAACCACGGTTCCACCGATGACGACGGAAACACTTGTAAGGCGATGGCTTGAGGAGGAGAGCGGACTTAGACTTGGAGAATTCTATCTTGCATACTCTCCGGAGAGGATAATGACGGGCTACAGCATCTCCAGGTTGAAAGGGTTTCCGAAGGTTATAGGCGGTGTAGATGAGGAGAGCGGAAGGGTAGCTTACGAATTATATAAGAAGTTCATTCCAAATCTGCATTTGGTTTCGAACGCGAGGACGGCTGAATTCATAAAGGTTATAGAAGGCTGCTACAGAGATGTGAACATAGCACTCGCAAACGAACTCTTTAAGCTCGCTGAGGAATTGAACATAGACTTTTACGAGGCTAGAAAGTTTGCAAATCATCAGTACTGCCATATACATGAACCCTCAACTGGCGTGGGAGGCCATTGCATCCCAATTTATCCATGGTTTTTAATAAAAATAGCTGAAAGGAAAGGGAGGTTTAACGATGTTAGACTGCTGAAAACTGCAAGAGAAATCAACGATGAGATGATCAACTACTGGGCTGATAAGATAATCCTAGCCTGTATGAAGGTTGATAAACCGCTTAGTGAGGTAAAGATCTGTATAAAGGGTATAACATTTAGGAAGGATGTCAAGGAGATATACCACAGCAGAAACCTCGCTTTGGCAAAGCTTCTGGCAGAGAAGGGTTTGAACGTTTACGTTCATGACGGATTATTGACACCTGAAGAAGTCGATAAGTTAGGTTTAAGGTGGATTGAACCCAAGGAAGCAGACGTTATGTTTGATAGCTTTAAACTTAAAGTTATAACTAAAAAATAATATTAAATTGAGAGGGTGAATCTAAATGAAATCGCACAATATGTTCTTTATAATTATGATATCCTTATTTTTATCGTTAATTGTCGTAAGGTTTCAAATATACGAATTTGCTAAAAGAGGATTTGTCGCTACGGATTACTACAAGGTAGATCTGAGAAAGATTCCAACATGCGGTGGGATCTCTCTGCTCATAGTCTTTTTTATCATTCTTGCGATGATGATGGTATTTGATAAAGTTAGCAATTTTGAAATGATTTCATCTGTAACCATACTTCTCTTTGGCATCTTCGGTTTGCTCGATGATTTTGTAGATGTTGGAAGGATAACCAAGGTGCTTGTCCCCTTCTTCTTCTCAGTTCCTATATCGTTTGCAATCGATTCAACCCCGATGATATTGCCGCTTGTAGGAGAGATCAATCTGGGATTACTTTACATCTACCTAATTGTTCCGATCTACATTATGGTCGTTGCAAATTTGGTGAACATGCACTCTGGCTTTAACGGATTGGCGGTAGGACTTTCTGCGATATTAATGCTATCCCTGCTTGTGAAATCAATGATCTTCAATAGGAACTTGACCTTTACATTGAGCTGTATGCTCGGAGCCGTGCTCGGACTGTTGTATTATAACTGGTATCCTTCGAGGATATTCGATGGAAACGTTGGAGCGATGACAATGGGTGCTACGATCGGTATAGGGATTGTTGCATGTGGTTTTCTAGTTTCGGGTTTTATAATGCTGATCCCCCATACCGTCAACTTCCTCATGTACGTTTATTGGAGGATAATGAGAAGATTGTATCCGAACGATGAAAGATGGAAACTCTTAAAATTTGGAGAGGTTAGAGAGGATGGAACTCTAAAAGTTCCGAATGGATTGACATTAAAGTGGCTTTTACCGTACCATTTCAGAATGACGGAAAGGAGGGTGGTGTTATATATGTATGCTTTGACAGTTGTATTCTGTTTGATAAGCTTACCGATCCCCTATTGAGACTTTTCCTTAAGCCAGAAATGAGCTTCATATGTCCGATTGTTTACTGCCAGAACGAGCATGACCTTCACGGGAAATTTGATCTTTTCTGAAAGTTTTAAACTCTCATTCTCCTCCAGTGTCTCACCGCTCTTGAGTCTGAATCTCTTAACCTTGATAAGTTTATCTCCCAAGTATATTTTAAGAGTATAATTGACCTCATTGGTCTCATAACTCTTCACACCGTATTTGAATGTTACAACATCTCCAGGCCTTACATAATTTGAGTAGGAATCGGGGTATATGTATAGGGCAGAGTACGACTCCTGAGAAATCATCCAAAGTAGAAAAACCGTAACTCCAGCTCCAATGATAATCGCTACAATTACCGATCTCATGATCATTTGCTCAAACTGCATAACTCTAGTTATGGTGTTGGTGATCATATAAACTTTATTTCGAAAAAATTAAAATAAAAATATAAAATATTATTTCTTTCTCAATACCAGCATTACCCCAGCGAGCAAACCAAGAGCTCCTAGTGCAAATAATGGGAACTCAGGAACGCACTGTGGCACGCAGATCTTTACCTTTTGCTTTGCGATAGTTGCACCATCCGCAAGTGCGTAGATATAGAACTCGTAACAACCCGGTGAGACATCATTTGGAACTGTAATGTTAACCGTAAAGTCTTTTGATTCACATCCACCAACATCGAAGTATTCCGAAGGCTCGTAACTAACCCAGTCTTCGAATCCACTGTCGACACCCAAGGTTAGGGTTACTAAACTGATCTCCTCTTCAATCATACTTTTAATAGCATCGGGGATTTCTTCAGCAGAGCTCAGCTTGAAGTACTTACCACCAGTTTCGTTGGCCATATACTTGAATGCCTTCTCTGCACAACCTCCGCTTGAGCTATCTACGGCAATAACAGTTATGTCACTATCCGCAAGCTGAGAAACAACTGCTTGGAAATCCAGATCATCGGCAGTTCCAGCTACCGCATCCCTTCCAGGGTCGCATCCTGTGGATCTTGAACAAAAGTCACAGTCATGTGGAGCGGCATCACCAAATACTATCACTATCTTCTTTGCTCCATCTCTCCAGCTAACGAACTGCGATTCATAGAGGGCTCTGCTGTAATCTTGCGGGCCATCTCCGCCCCAGCCCGTAACGATATTACCTATTGCTGTTTCTACGGCTGTAGTGTCTGTGGTTATATCCTGATCGAGTTTCCAAGGATAGTCCGATGATCCACCGTATCTAGAATAATATCCACAGCAGTTGTATATTCCGGAATAGTCCATAAATGTAGCTACACCAAACGCAGAGTCTGGAACTATTGAACTGATGTTGTTCATTATATCCGTTGCCTTAGCTTTAACCACATCTATTTCATCACTCATGCTTCCGGTCGCATCGATCACAAACAAGACATCCAACTTTGGAACGGGTGTTGGGTCGGTTGCTACGGTCTTTTCCTCCTCGATAGACTCGCCGGGATATAACGTTGCGCTAATACTATCCGGGCTGATTGATCCTGCCATTGCTGTTCCCACTACTGCCAGCAATACCAAAACTCCAATACATAAAATTCCAACCGTTTTCCTTTTCAAAACATTTCACCCCTACCATCCCTAAAGAAATATTGAAAATTTAATTTATCTATACTTTTTGAAATTTAAAATATTATATACATAATAATAACAATCTTTATCATAATGATTTGAAAAATTAATTTTAGGATCGACGAGAACCATTAATCATACTATTTATATTTTACGATAAGCTTTTATAGTATTAGGGATCGAGATGAGTTGATGAAAAGATACGCCTACATTGGATGTACCATAGCCTACGCTAGTCTCATATTTTATCTGTCTTCACAGAGTTCTTCGCCAAATCCAAAAATGCTTGTCAATTTATACTCTACACTGAAATCTTTTGGATTTGACTTTCTAGCATACCCTTTTTACTTTGCCTACAGGTATCCCGATAAGTTTTGTCACATGGTATTGTACATGGGCTTTGGGTTTGTACTCTACCAAGCGATAAAAAATACAATGAGCAAATATCAGACAGTAATATCGATGATTATAGGAACATTATACAGTGTATTTGATGAGATCCATCAGTTAATGGTTCCGCAAAGAACAGCAAGTATGGGAGACCTGTTTGCGGATGTTGTTGGTTTAACGATTTCACAGATATTTATCGGTATAGGTAGGAGATTTCTATGATATATGAAGTGTTAAATTTTCTTAGAATCGTGTTCGGTTTAATATTTTTGTTCTTTGCCCCCGGATATGCGATAACACTTGCACTGTTTCCTGAAAGAGAGTTGAATCTAATAGAGAGACTTGGCTTTGCCGGAGCTTTGAGTATAATTGCTGACATACTGACCGTTCTATTTATCGACATAGTTATGCATGTACCCACAACGGGTCTAAACATATTCTTATCATTACTAACTTTAACGGTTGTTGCGTTAATCGTTTGGAGAATCGAACTTTACGTTATTAAAAATAGAAAAGGTGAAAGCTCTTGAATTTGAACGAGTTTCTTTCAAAGATTTATTTGAGGGATTTAGAGAATAAGCACGTTAAAAATTTGAAGAAAGTTGCCGAAATATCTAAAGATTTTCATAGAAAGGCGAAGATACCAACGAAGAAGGTTAAGATATGTAAGGACTCCGTAGTTTTAGAATCAGGTCACCAGCCAAACTTCTTTCCTTATGCAGGCGTTTGGAGAAAGGTCTTTCTCTTAGATTACATCAGCAAAAGATTGACTGAGATAGAGAAAAATCCTATCCCGATATTTGGTTTATTCGACTTCAACCTATGCACGACAAAATTGCTTTTTCAAAATAGAGTTCCAGCTGTAAATAAGAATGGATTTATAACTATAGGTTTAAAGAGGTCATCTGGATTAAAGGTATGGTTAAGGTTCGATGTGATCGAGAAACCTTCAGAGAAGGAATGGGAAAGTGTGATAAGAAAGATTGAAGAAATCTACAAAGATTGTGATAAGGATACAATGAAGGTTATAATCGAAGAGATGTGGAAGAGCTACGAGCTCGGAGAAACCCTTTCAGACGTAAATGCAATAATGTTTTCAAGATTCTGCAACATATTCGGTTTCGATGTACTCTTCTTTAAGTATTCGGATATCCAACGTATAGGATTGTTCCTCGACGAATGGGAGAGCATAGTATCAAAGCTTAAAGAGTTTAATGGTATACATAATGAGATCGTGAAAAGAAAGAAATTAGAAAAAGATTTAGGATTGATCGAAGAAAATTCTGCACCTTTTTGGTATCACTGTGAGTGTGGAGCCAAAGTTCAGATGTACTACAAAGATGGATTTTTTGGAACGTGTCCCATATGCAAGAAAGAACACAGAGTTGAGAGTTTAGCGGATGAATTTAAAAACTTGAGTCCAAAAGCGGTACTAAGGAATCTAGTATTTTCGGAAGGTCTAAGAACGACCTTATTTATATCAGGCATCGGCGGAGGACTTAAATATGGTCTCGTTGCAGATGAGATTGCGAATAGATTGGGTCTCAATAGTCCAACTACCTTGGTATGGATCGGTAAAGATTACTATTTGGGTTTGGCGCATAGGCGGATATTAAGTGAGATCATGAAGTTCTTTGATATGAAGATCGATGATGTTTTTGATGTTGATTCCACGCTTTTAAAGATAAAGAAGAAGAGAATGGCACTGGCAAATCTTATAAATAAATCAAAGAAAAAACATATGGGACAGTATCTTTATTCAGATACACAAATTAAGATCGCAGAAAGAATATTCTCAACTACCTCGTCTATCATAGACATCGTAATTACCGTTGGCTTTAAACGTATCGTCTCGGCATGGATAAATGCCATAGAAAGATCTAAAATTAAAAAAGATACATTTTACAGAATTGAAAATGATATCTGTTATGAGGATATAGATCTCCCAAAACTGTATGAAACTATACGTCTGCTTAATGATAGAAGTAAAGAAATCGATCCTCTTGGTTTGCTAAGGGGGTGAATAGATGTTCAGTAGAGTTCTGATTTTAAGTCCACATACGGATGATGGTGAGCTTGGATGCGGAGGAACGATCGCAAAACTAGTTGAAAGTGGTAAGGATGTTTTTTATGTAGCTCTTTCCACATGTGAAAAGTCGATTCCTGAGAGTTTCCCAGGTGATATACTTAGGAGAGAGGTTAGAGAGGCTGCGGAGATATTGGGAATAAATAGGGAGAATCTGATGCTTTTCAATTTTGAAGTTAGAAATTTTCCAAGATTAAGACAGGAGATCTTGGAAGCTCTCATAAGGATCAGAAACGAAATAAAACCAGATATAGTGTTCACACCTTCGTCATACGATACTCATCAGGATCATAGAGTTGTTATGGAGGAAACACTCAGAGCTTTCAAGGGTTGCACGATATTGGGCTATGAGCAACCCTGGAACAACATAACATTCAACACCACAGCATTCGTTCCTTTAAGTGAGAAACATATCAACTTAAAAGTTAAAGCACTACTGTGTTATAGATCTCAGTTATCAAGACCATATTTCAATGAAACCTTTATCAGAAGTCTCGCAAGAACGAGAGGTGTTCAAATCAATACTGAGTATGCTGAAGCTTTTGAAGTTATAAGATGGATTGTCAAATTTTAATTTAATTTTCGTCAATATGGTCATTAATTATAAGACTTTTCTCTCATTATACTTATACATTATTATGAAATTTAAACATACCATTATTATGATGATTATTTTAAATTTATAGAAAACGTAAGCTTTTTATAGTTTAAGATTTCCTTAGTTTTAAAGGTAGAGGGGTTGTTAAAATTGAAAAAGTTGTTAAAAAAGGGTTTGGGCATCGTCGTATTTTTAGTGCTAGTGCAACTGATGATAGCAATATCTATGGCTGATCCGATACCACCACCAAAATACAACATAGATGGCAATCTGAGCGACTGGGGGGTAACCATAGATGACCTAAGACAGGGATTTTATCCTAACTGCACCAAGACTGCATGGTTGCCAGATGGCAGTAACGTAGTATTTATAATTGAAGATAACAGAGATCCAAACTACGGACCCGCTTCGGGAGGTTATCCAACCGGTGTGCACATCTACGGAAAAGGTAGCAGCTATCAGAAGTACGATGAACCCATGATAAGCACACAAGTACCACCGATAGGTGGTGAATACTTTGACATTGAGGCCATATACTTAGATGAGGATGATAATTACATATATGTAGCTTTAGTTCTATCCACTGAAAGTAAAACGATGGGAGATCTTGCAATAAACTTAGATTGTAATAGAGCTACCGGTGGATACGGATATGAGTACGGTGTCCTTCTGAATACAAACAACGATGCCACGCAGTTCGACATCTACAGCACATCATCAGATAACGATTGGACAAAAACAGACTACGTAACATCTTCACCTGGATACATCAATCTGAGCAACAATCCAAGCGTCGTTGGTCATGCGATCGGTGCGTATGTTAAGTACCCTGATTTAAAGGACTGGGATGTCTATCCAACATACATAGTTGAAATGGCTATCAACAAGGCTGACGTTGGTTTAAGTGGTAAAAGTATCGGTATCACTACTGGAGCTAGCATCAAGAGTGTCATAACCAAATTCCACATTACAAGCACAGGAGATTGTGGCAACGACCTTATAGAAGATGGTATCTCAATATCAGAGTTTCTATCGATCCTCATACCTGCTGGAATTGCAATTGGTCTAGTATGCTACTTCAGAAGAAAGTAACCCTTAAAATCTTTATTTTTTATTTAATTTTAAATTTTATTTAATTTCTAAAGTATTAAGTTCAGGAAGGATAATCATGATAGGCTACAGACATGAACTGATAATATCCATTGTAGTTATATTGCTGATTTCAGCTTTTATAGAATTTTTATATGGTTCATACGTACTTGGAGCTATCTTTCTGACTTTTCTTATACTGATTCTAGCTTTTATATCCAAAGAGACAGGTATAGAATGTCAAAGAAGATATCTGCACTTAGCGATTATCGGTGTGGCAATTATAGTTTCCGTGTTCGTATACAATCGTATGCTAAAAAGTAACTGGGGTAATTTGGATGTAATGGCGATACTGCTTGGATTTTCACTCATCTTAATGAGTTCAACAAACAGAGAGATATTTACGATTGCCAGGTTTACAGCGTGTATGTCTCTACTTTTTGTTATATCCTTCTCAGCTCTATATTCAATACCTCACACTTTTGGATTTCCTCTACCTTACTATTACGGTCATTACATGGTAACTTTACCCGTCACAATCATTTTGAGGAAATTGGGGCTTAACGTTGATGTACCGTCGATGAGAATTATAAGGGTTAACGGTGTGGAGCCCTTAAATCTAAAGATCGAACTATCCTGTTTTGGTTGGTACTCTTTGCTACTGTCTTTAAGTACCATACTAGCATACAATCTAACAATAAAGAAGATTAAAAAAAGAAAGTTGATGGTTATACTATCGATAGTATCCATTACGGTATATCTAGCCAATCTATTGAGGATAGCCATACTGGTTACGGTAGCCTATTTTTATGGTTTGGAAATTATGATGATGTTTCATGCGCATACAGGTTGGATCTTATTTGCAGTGATTCTAATACCGCTGATGTACTTCATTGTAAAGTGATTTAAATTTTATAATTTATTTATATAATTTATTTAATATTAATCTAATTATTTTAAAGTTTAAACCAATCTTATCCTCCACTGCAGATATCAACTCGATGTCCTCCTTATCAATACACCTCAATACAATCATAATAGTAAAATATAATATACAGTACATAATAAATGTAAAAACAATTATGTGCATACCGTTACAAACTAGATACATAAATGGATACGCAGATACTATGGATGCAACCAACAGCTTTAAGTAATTCCTAGTAAATGGTTGAATTCCTGAAAGTTGGAATAGCTTAATCGATGCCATCGTATTCGCAAGAACATACGAAATTGCAGTTGCAACCGCCGCTCCGATTATACCAAGCATCGGTATTAAGAATATGTTTAAAATGACGTTTGAAACCGCTCCAATTAACGTCATATACATCAGCAACCTACCACCACCGAGAACTATTAAGCTTGCACCGTTTAAACCTACTACAACATGAAACATAAATCCCAAAGACAAGATTCTTAAAACATTACATGCTGATGTGTAGCTTTCACCAAAAAATAGACCGAGAACGAATTTGGGGTAGAGGATTAAAATTATAAAAAACGGTATCGTAACTGAAAAGATCCATTTTGTTACGATCTTATAGATCCTCCCCAGCTCCTCTATCAAACCCTCCGAGCATATCTGAGAAGCTACTGGGATGTACATGTACCCTGCAGAGCTTAGGAATATTGGAATCAAACCCGCAAGGGAATGTGATGCGCTGTACAAACCTACATCCTTGGATTCCCTAAGGTAGCCTAGCATCAACGTGTCTGTCCAAGCCATCACCATACCTAATATTATGGCTACAAGCAGTGGAAGAGAAAATTTCAGAAGATCGACGGTTGTGGTTCTATCGACGGTAAGCTCAAAATTTATCTTTCTGAGCATCATTACGGCTAAACATATGAATGTAAAAAGGATCGAAATGACGTAAGATACCAATACACCGATGAGAGATAATCTCATGACAAATACGATCAATAACAGACCAACGAAAATCCCATTTTTTAATACGTCACTGAAATACACTCTAATTCTGGGCATCTCAAACCCCCTAAAGATCGCTAGAAAGGTACTCGTTAACACCGAGAACGGTAATGCCAGTGAAAAAAATTTAATTGTAAAACTCAATCTTTCTTTATTAAAAAAAATAGCCATATTATCCGAGTATATGAACATGAGGGCTGCAACAGTTGTTCCAGATATCGCCGATATGATCAGAGATGAGCTAACTATGTTGTTAACTTTCCCAGTTCTTCGAAAGTACGCGATCTGTCTTGGTGATCCTTCCTCCAATCCGAGGAGTGAGAGTACAAAAGCTATACTGAATACAACCGATGCCAAAGAATATATACCAAAATCCGATATACTAACAGATCTAGCAATCAAAACCTTCGATAGCAATCGTAAACACAATCCAATAACAGAACCAAAAAATACGATTCCCGCCCCTTTAAAGATTCTGTGAACGTTTTTTGACATTTAAGTTAGAGCGTTACACACTTATTTAACACTTGTGACGATCCAAACATTTTAATATGGTCGGTTCAAGATACTTACTAAAGGTTGGGATGATAGTATGGAATTTCTAATGACCATAGATGTTGAAAGTTTCTCAATACCTCTTAACAGATGTGATCTTTCAACTGGTAGAAGGGTTCACGAGGAGGGTTTACCTTCCCTACTCGACCTATTTGCTAAACACGATATTAAGGCTACGTTCTATTTTACGGGCGAGATCACAGAATTATTTCCAGAATCTATCGAAATCGTTGTAGATCATGATCATGAAGTGGGATGCCATGGATACGACCACACACCCGATAGAGCTTTCGATAACCTATCCTACGATGAGCAGGTGGAGGAGTTGAAGAGAGCCAAAGAGATCATAGAAGATGTAGCTGGGAGAATTCAATCTTTTAGAGCTCCAATGCTAAGAATAAACGAAGATACTGTCAGAGCTTTAGAATCCACTGGATTTACATCCGACAGTTCGATATGCTCACAACGATTTGACGGCCCTCTGACGTTTGGCTCACGTAAAAAGCTTAAATGGTTGTTTGCGCCAAGAAAACCCTACTTTTTGTCGTACAATTCAGTGGTAAGGAGTGGTAGCTCCAATGTCCTTGAAATTCCGATCTCTGCAGTGGTTATACCGTTCATAGGTACCACAATGCGAATATTTCCAAAGCTTATTAAAATTGTTCAAAAACTTATATTCATAGAGTCAAAGAAAACAGGTAAGCCCGTAGTTTTTCTGTTTCATCCAAATGAATGTCTTGATGTGGATTCAAATGTAACCACTACGAGAAGAGCCAACAACTTCCTCGAATATCTGTTTGCCGATTATCTAAGGCAGAGGCTTAAGTTAAAAAACCTTGGAAAACCAGCGATACTTCTTTTGGATACGATATTGAAAGATGCTAGGGTTGAAGGTTTTGAATTTGTAAGTGTGAGTGATTATAGGAGGAGATACAGGAGATGATCGAAGTTTTTAAACTTAAAAAAGATGAGGAACTTTGGAACGGTTACGTTTACAGTTCAAGTGATACCACGTTTTACCACCAGTTAGCTTGGAGAGATATTATAAAAGATTTATATGGATTTAAACCGATATATCTGGTTGCCAAGGATAGAGATGCAATTAGGGGCATCCTACCGATGTTTTTGATTAAAAGTAGGTTATTTGGAATGAAGATCATCTCCATACCTTTTGCACCATACGGTGGTGTATGTGCAGATGACGAGTTGATCGAACGTATGTTGATTGAAGAGGCTAAGAAGATCGCCGATACGTACGATGTCGACTACCTTGAACTCAGAGGCTTTAAAGAATTCGGACTGCTAGCAGACACGAGGTATTACACTTTCATTCTCAAATTGGAAAGGGATCATGAGGTTGTATGGCGAAGACTTAGTAAGAAGGTTAGGAATTCTACAAGAAAGGCTATCAAATCTGGGTTGAGAATTGAAAAAGATGGAAGTTACCTTAAGGATTTTTACAACGTCTACTCTAGAAATATGCATAGCCTGGGAACTCCAACTCACAGCTTGCGGTTCTTTAAGAAAGTTTTGAGGAAATTTTCAGAAAAAACAGATTTGGTGGTCGTGAGGTATGGGGATGAAGTCGTAGCCGGGGCGATATTACTAAGATTCAAGGATACGGTGATATCGGGTTGGGCTGGATCACTCAGAAGTTATCTTAAATTCTGTCCAAACAACATGATGTATTGGACGATCATAAGGGATGCATGTAAAGATGGCTATAAATACTTCGATTTTGGTAGAAGTCTAGCAAACTCGGGAACGTTTAGATTTAAGATTGCCTGGGCCGCTGAACCTATAAGACTCAACTATCAGTTTTACACGTCCAACTACGTTCCCGATACGAGCATGCAGAATCCAAAGAGAAGGAAATTTGCAGAATTCTGGAGAAAGATACCATACCCAATTGCGAATGCATTTGGACATATGCTGAGGAGATACTTCCCGTGAGGTGTTTGTAATTCTTCAGTCGTTGATTGTTCCCATCACCCTTCATGAAATTCTGTCTGTATGTAGCATACTTGATGGTAAGATGAAGAAGTTCGAGAGGTCGTTTCGTGAATTGGTTGACCGTAGGTATGTCATACTTACGAGTTCTGGAACTTCCGCCCTCTACACATTATTCAAGGCGTACGGCTTAAGAAGGGGTGATGAAGTTGCCGTTCCAGCGTACGTATGCGAAAAGGTAGTCAGGTTGATACTGGATATGGGATACAGAGTCAAGTTTGTGGATGTGGAAAAATACAGTTACAATTTATCGGTCGAAGATTTAAGTGATAAGATCGGTAAAGATACTAAAGCCGTAGTTGCAGTTCACATGTTTGGAAACCCTTGCAGAATGAAGGAAATTTTGGAGATTTCGCACGATCACAACGCAGTGGTCATAGAGGATTCTGCACAGTGTATATGTGCAGAGTACCACGGTCGTAAGGTTGGATCGTTGGGTGATTCGGCATTCTTTAGCTTCGGTAAGGGCAAGCCGATCACAACGATAACTGGTGGGGCCTTAACCACGAATGATGAAAGATTGGCCAAGAGAGCTGAGGATATGGTAAAACATTTCAGAAAAAATAACGTTTACAAAATATTGTTAGAGTTAATTTTATATTACTTTATAAAAAACCGATGGCTGTACGGTGTCATCTATGGTAAAGTTCGGAAGAGAAGAGAAGAAAGATGGAAAGAGTTAAGAAGATCTATAAATATTAAAATTTTGGAGAAGAAATTTACAGAGGTTCAAGCATCGGTAGGTATCATCCAGTTGAGGAAGTTGAAGTACTTCAACGATATACGGTACAGAAATTCGACATTTCTGATTGAACGATTGAAAGACCTCGAAAGCATAAAAATTCCGACGATCCTCCCAAATTGTAAGCCCATATTTTTAAGATTGCCGATATATATTGAGAATAAAAATTTGAAGCAACAGTTGTTGGACGCTTTAATTAAATCTGGAATCGACGCATCACCAGCGTATCCAAACTATCTCCCAGATTTCTTCCAAATCAATCACAAATGCCCGAATGCAAAAGATCTAGTTAGGGGTACCATAACCCTTCCCGTTCATCCATATGTTAATTGTAATGATATTATAAAAATTGCGAACATCATGAGGAGGTTTGCGAAATGAGAGTTATTTTTATAATGGGTCATCCGGCACATGTGCATCTTTTCAGACATGTGATCTACAATTTAAAGGAAAGGGGACATGAGGTAAAGATAATTGCAAGAGATAAGGACTGCACACTTGAGTTGCTGAACGCATACGACTTAAAATATGAACTGGTGGATGTATTTTATGGAAATGTATTTATGAAATTATATGGATTGATCAAGACCGATCTGAAGGTTTACAGGATTGCAAGAAGATTTAATCCAGATGTTATGTGCGGAGTTCTCGATCCTTACATAGCTCAGGTAGGGAGATTAACTGAAACACCATCCATCATATTTACCGACACGGAAGATGCAACGCTTGCAAATCTATTAACGATTCCATTTGCGGATGTGGTATGCACACCATCATGCTTTAAAAAGCAGTTCAAGAGACACGTAAGATACAACGGTTACCACGAACTCGCGTACTTGCATCCAAACTACTTCAAGCCCAATTTAAGTATCCTAGAACGTTTGGAATTATCGAAAGATGATACGTTCATAGTGGTCCGTTTCATCTCATGGAAAGCATCGCATGATATCTCATTAAAAGGAATCGAAAATAAGCTAGAGTTTATCAAGACCTTGGAGAAGCATGGTAGGGTTTTTATCTCCTCTGAACAGAAATTAAACAATACTCTAGAGAGATATAGGCTGAAGATCCCAGCTAAGGATGTACATACCTTACTTCATTACGCGAGCCTATACATCGGAGAAGGAGGAACGATGGCGGCAGAAGCTGCAATATTGGGAACTCCAGCTATACACATCGAATCGACGAAGAACGGAATTCCCACTGGCGAGTTAAGCGGTAACTTTAGAGAGTTGAGGTATAAGTACGATCTCCTATACTTCTATTCAAATCAGAACGAAGCCCTAAGCACGGCACTCAAGATCTTGGAAGACGATAGATCCAAGAAGATGTGGCTTAAAAAGCGGAGAAATCTCATTAGAGATAAGATAGATGTAACTAGGTGGATTACAGATTTTATTGAAAATTACCCAGTGAGGAGTTGACATAATAATGTTTTATAAAAATGTTATATTCTCTATGATGGAATTTATCAAGGGAACTAGCATTCAGAAGTACCTACGCTGGCTAAATAAAACTCAGTGGTTGAAGCCTGAGGAGTTGAAACGTATTCAAAACAAAAAGTTAAGAGCTCTCGTGAAGCATGCCTATGAAAACGTTCCATATTACCACCACACATTCAGAGTTCTTAACTTAAAGCCGGATGACATAAAATCGAAGGATGATCTGCAAAAGGTTCCGATTCTGACCAAAGAGATGATAAGGAAAAATTTTTCGGATTTGATTGCTGTGAATATGTCAAGATCGAGATTCATCGAAACACGGAGCAGTGGTTCTACCGGCAAGCCTTTAAGATTTTTTATCGACAAAAAAGCCTACAGCCACGGATGGGCTCAAACTTTTAGATGTTGGTCTTGGGCAGGATTCTCGATCGGTGATCCATACGTTAAGATCGGGGCTGAACCTCGAACTAAATTTTGGAAAAAGTTACAGGATCGTTTGATGAACTGTTTATACATACCACGTGAAGATATTTTTAATGCGGGCGATTATTGGATTAAAAAAATGAAAGACAAGCGTCCTAAGATAATAAGAGGTTACCCTTCCTACATCTACATCCTTGCAAAGATTGTAAATGATATGAATGTGGATATAAATCCAAACGCGGTTATGACAACTGGAGAGATATTGACCCCCCAGTATCGTGATACAATTGAGGAAGCTTTCAACTGTAAGGTTTTCGACTGTTATGGTGGTGAAGCAACTCCGATCGCTTTTGAATGTGAGTTGCACAAATCTTATCATATCTGCGATGAGATTGTGATTGTGGAGGTTGTCAAAGGCAATGAAATGGCGGATATCGGTGAAATTGTGATCACGAATCTGGATAACTACGTCATGCCTTTCATAAGGTACAAGATTCAGGATCTTGGTAGAATGGGTAATGGTGTTTGCCCATGCGGTCGAGGACTATCTCTTCTCGATTCCATAGAAGGGCGTACAGGCTCTATAGTGCTAACACCCAACGGTAGAATTCTGTTACCACTTTTCTTTACAGATCTCTTCCGTAATTTGAATGGTATAAATCAATTTCAAATAATTCAAAATAATGTCAATAAAATTAAAATAAAAATAGTTAAAAATGAAAAATTTACGTATGATGAGTTGAGGTTTGTCGTATCAAAGCTGAAGTCTGTCGATGCTGAATTGGACATCACCGTCGAATTTGTAGATGAAATTCCGCCGTTGAATTCTGGAAAAACTGCCATCGTCATATCCAAGTTTTCAATTGAGGATGCATGGAGGTTTTTTGATGGATGAACACGTCAGATTGGCATGGAAGTGGTTTTTAGATAAGTATGGTATTGTTGTAGATGCCGATATCGAAGTGAAGGGAGACATGGGCTCAATAAAAATTAGATCTGGTTCGAATGACTTTGAGATATCCTTTCCGTTGCTTGATCATGAAGGATCGGTGATATCCATCGGAGGCTTTAACGTTTACACGTGGTTCATGGGCAAGTTACTTGATGATGATATCAATTCGAACGAAGTAATTTTCGCTCACGTAAATGATAAGAAAATACCATGCGGATTCATTAAAGACAGAAAACTGATCCTAGCTTTCGATCCGTTTACGTTTATATATTCCGTACTGTCTGGAGGGTTGGAGGGGAGAACATACCCGGTTGAAGTACCATTTCTTGATAGATTGTCCGAAATCTTGTTTAGGGCTATAAAGCATCTAATCGTTGGTAACGGTGGAATACTTATTGCTAAGTCGTTTTGGCCAAATGACAAGAAGTTTGCAGTCTGTCTGACACACGATGTCGATGAGATTAAAAAAACGTATCAGTACGTAACCAGGAGTGTCAGATTTTTAAGCCGGTTAAACTTCAACGGCTTAAAAAACGAGATCCTATCCATCATTTATAAATTAAGAGGGAAAGAACCATATTGGACTTTTGAAGAAGTTATAAGGTTGGAAAAAGAACTTGGTGTTAGATCAAGTTTCTATTTTCTGAAAGAGACTGGGAAGGTTGAAATTTTTAGTGGAAGGACTTGGAGACATCTTGGAAGGAGGTACGACTTTAAAGATGTTTCTGAGATCATAGGTTACCTACACTCTAATGGCTGGGATGTCGGACTTCACGGTTCGTTTCATTCATACATGAGGTACGATCTGCTAAAGCGTGAAAAGGAGGAGCTTGAGTATGTTCTCGACGATAGGGTTGTGGGGATAAGACAGCACAATCTGAATTTGAAGATTCCAGAGACTTGGAAGATCCACGAATCTCTGAGCTTCGAATACGACACAACGCTCGGTTCAAACAGATACGTCGGTTTCAGATGGGGAACGTGCTTTCCCTTTTACCCGATAGATTATGAACGCAACGTCAGAATGAAGATCCTTGAGATCCCCCTAATAGTAGAAGATATCGTGCTGTTTAGGTATTCCAACCCTTGGAATACTCTCATCGATGTAATAAATAAAGTTGAGAATGTTAGCGGTGTTTTAACGATGCTTTGGCATCATACGGTTTTTAACAATTTGGAGTATCCCGGTTGGGCCGATGTTTATAGGAGAGCGATAGAATACTGTAAGAGCAGAGGAGCTTGGGTAACGAGCGGTCGTGAGATAGCGAAGTGGTGGAAGATCAGAGGTGCAAGCAAGGTATCCTACAAAATTCGAAATGATAAAGTTGAGATTTCTTCAGAAATTCCCGTTATCGTATATTCATCAGCAGTAAGACTTATAGATGGAGATAACGTAAGGATCTGTATTGAACGATAGGTTGGAGATCGTATGACTGTTGATATAGAGATGTGTAAGGATGGGGAGTATTGGGATGAGTTGGTGGGGAGGTCACCGCATGGCAGTATATTTCACACGTGGAGTTGGCTTAAGATAGTTGAAAAGCACACCTCATCAAAACTCTACCCAATCATAGGCTTCAAAGGTTCTACCCCCATCGGCTTGTACCCCATCTTTCTAAAGAAGAGGAGTTTTATAA